>OGFF01002470.1_pt1 | contig 15894 bp, 13 predicted proteins | sample 1570751 | NCBI WGS metagenome assembly OGFF01 (sample SAMEA2581951, study PRJEB24529) | metagenome | biome: Human gut stool | place: China | collected 2011 | reverse complement strand
ACCCGCGACCTCTGCCTTGGCAAGGCAGCGCTCTATCAACTGAGCTATTCCCGCATTTTTTAATTTAGTTTATTATATGCGTCAACATTTAAAATGATACCAAAAATACACAATATTGTCAAGTACTAGAAGTACTTTTATAAAAAGAATTTGATATTGTTGAGTGTATAGTTTCAAAAAAGATAGAGAGAATATTGAAAATATCAAATATTCTCTCTATTTAGAATTATTTAAGACTTCTTAAATAATATAGATGTCTTACATTATGCTGCTTTTGAAAACCAATCTTCTTACATAAAGTAATTAACGATTTATTTTTATAATAAATATTGATAGTTATTATATGGTATTTCTCTAACAAAATTTTCAAAAGTTCTTTTAAAGCTTCTAGGACAAAATCATTATTATAATGTAATCCTTTGAAAAAAGAAATATATATAGAACCAGAAAATTGACAATGTACGCAAAACGAAATATTTTTATTTTGCGAATCGGTGATAAACCATACAGATTCACCATCAGAATCTACAATAGCTTCCTTTAAAATAAATGTTTTTGTTTCGACTAATATTGGTTGTTTCCGGGCATCCATAAAAAGCCACCTTTCTAATTATAATATATAAATTATAACATAATTCTTAATATATATAAAGGGATTTTTGAAATTTAAATAAAAATATATATAAATAGAAAAGAGAAGTAAATTAATTTACTTCTCTAAAAAATCTATATTCATTACCAGAAGTGCTTTTGCTTTTATATATATAGCCATTATAAATACCGCCATTATTGTCATCTAAATTAACATCTAGTTTCATGTTATAAGCAAAAGTTTGGTTTAAATTATTTACAATATGAATTGTAAATCTTAGAGTATAGTTAATATCTTCTAAATTGATATTTGCTTCTTTTAATACTTTGCCATTAAAAGAAATAGATTTTGAATCATCTGTTACTGAATAGTTTGTTAAAATATCTTTATTTAAATAGCCTAAAGTAATAGGATTAGAACAATCAGTGTAAAAAGTTGGTTCATCATAGTTGTGATTTTCATTTTCCTGATTTGTATTTATAATTTTAAAATCTATTCTATTATTTTCAGGTTGTTTTATATCAGTATATTTACCAACATTAAAAGAGTTTTTATAATTTAATATTTTAGTTCCTTTATCAACGTTAGATGTCATAACAATATTGTCAATATATAGTTCTTTCACAGAATTTTCATCAGTTAATTCAGAACTAGATTGACTATTATCAATATAAATTGATAAATCAGTATATTGACAAATACTCATGTCTTTTAAAGATTGATCTTTAGAATTGCTAATAGCATTAGCACTGCTATATAATAATATTTTTTGCACATTGAAAATAGAATTTTCATTTTCATCAGCAATTTCTATCATTTGATTTGTAAAATTACTTTTAGCAAAAGAAGGTGAAAGTACAAAATGATAATATAGTAATAATACAATAAATGCTAAGATTATTAATAGCGTAAATGCAAGTCTAACGTTTTTTATTTTAAAATTTATTTTTTTCATGTAAACTCCCTTCTAAAAGAGTGGAATTAAAGTCTATTATATAATAATTCCATATAACTATATACTTTTTTATGCCAATCTTGATCTGTTGCATATCTTGTATTAACACCAGATAAAGTAGGGCCATTATAATACCAGCCAGCTGCAGTTTCTCCATCGTAAATTTTAGTTCCAGATGGATTTAGATAATATTTAACTAAAGATTTAGCAACTGTTTCAATACCTTCTGAATAATCAGTAAATTCAAATGATGATTCATAAGGAGTATTGTCATAAGAACCATATCCAAATAAATTTTTCTTATCATTTGCAATTTGTGAAGTTCCCCATCCACTTTCATGAATTGCCATAGAAGCTAGGAATAGACCATTAATGTTATATTTCTTTTCCATATTATAAAATACTTGATAATTATCTTGGAATATTTTATTAGTATCATTTGGCAAACCAGTAAATATTTTTTTATAATCATTTAAAGTTAAGCCACTTACCTTATTTAATTCCATATTAATATTGACTTTTAATAAAATTCTTTGAATTCTATTTTTTTCTACAATGTTTGGAGTGGTATAAGATGATGTTAGATTAGATGTTTTTATATATCCTTCTATTCCATCAAAGGAAACTTTACACCATTCTTCATTAGGAAGTTCTAGTAATTTAACATCAATGCTTTTCTTTATTTCTGCTACATCTTTAGAATTTGCATCAGCAGATTCCTTTAAGTTAGCATTATCAATAAAGTACATAATATCACCAATGTGAACATGATGTTTTGCTAAAAATTCAGAAGTTCCTAAATCTATAATTTTAGGTGTTGGATCTGTAATTTTTTCTTTAGATAAGATGATTTCTTCTACAAAATTTCCATTCTCATATGTTTTTACAGCTGTTATCTTATCTTTTCCAAGAATACCTTCTTGCTTAATAATTTCTTCTCCTTTTGGTAAAGTAGGAGCATCATTATAGGTTGTTTCAAATTCTACATCACGTTCTTCAACTACTTGCTCTTTTACTCTATCCATATCAGAATTTTCAGAAATAATGTTTTGTATATTTAGACTATGTCTATTAATTTCATATTCTGATATATTATCAGGAGTATCTACTTTGGCATAGCTAGTTTTAAAAGAAGTGTCTTTAGGAAAAAGTATCGCCATTCCCACAATTAAAATACTGCAACCTGTTATAATATGAGACAATTTTAAATCATTTGTTTTATATGTAGATTTTTTATTCTTTGAATTAGATGAATAAATAATATTATTATTACTTTGCGCTGTTTCAGTTTTATAAGGTTGTCCAGCATTTGGATTATGTTGCATTTCTTGCAATTCTTTAAAAACATCAGACAGATTCCTATTTTTATAATCATAAGAATTCTTATTGTTCAACATATTTTTACTCGCTTTCTTTATAAAATAATACAACATTATTATATAATAATAATGAGAAGATGTCCATAAATTTTGACAAAAAATATCGAGATAGAAAAAATTACTATAAATTAGCTAATTACTTGCAAAATTTGTAAAATAGTATATAATATAAACATATCTTTAAGAGAAATAAGAGGTGTAAAAGTGGAATTTGAAAAAATAGAAAATAGCATAGGATATACATTTAAAAATAAAGAATTATTAAAAAAGGCATTAACACATACGTCTTATGCTTATGAAAACAATATAGAAAGTAATGAAAAATTAGAGTTTCTAGGAGATAGCATTTTGGAATTTATATCAAGTAAATATATTTATCAAAAATATCCAAAGCTAAAAGAAGGAGAAATGACAAAAGTTAGAGCAACTGTAGTTTGAGAAAATTGCTTATATGAGGTTGCAAAATCACATGATTTTAGTGAGTTTTTAAATTTAGGAAAATCTGAATTAAAAACAGGAGGAAATAAAAGACCAGCTATTTTAGCAGACAGCGTAGAAGCAGTAATAGCAGCTATTTATTTAGATGGTGGATTAGAATATGCTGATAAATTTATTATTGAAAATTTAAAAGAAGAAATAAATGAAGCAACAAAACATGTGGGAAATAAAGACTACAAAACTGTATTACAAGAAAAACTTCAAATTCATGGAGATGTGAAAATAGAATATGAAATAATAAAAGAAGTTGGACCAGATCATGATAAAACATTTGAAGCGCAGGTAAAGTGCGATGGAAAGATATTAGCACAAGGAGAGGGAAAAAGCAAAAAAGAAGCACAAATGCATGCAGCTAAAAAAGCTTTAGAAAATATAAAATAGAAAAGAGGTAAGTCTATGAAAAAACAATACATAATACCTATATTTGTGCCACATTTAGGGTGCCCAAATGATTGCGTTTTTTGTAATCAGAAATCAATTAGTGGACAAAAAAGTAATATGACAAAAGAAAAAGCAAAAAAAATAATAGATGATTACCTAGAAAGTATAAAAGATGAAGTAGCAGAAATAGAAATAGCTTTTTTTGGAGGGAGTTTTACAGCAATAGAAAAGGAGAAGCAAGAAGAGTTATTAAAAGTAGCATATGAATACATTAAAAATGGAAAAGTAGAAAGCATTAGAGTTTCAACAAGACCAGATTGTATAGATAAAGAAACATTAAAAAGATTAAAAAAATATGGAGTTAAAACAATTGAATTAGGAGTTCAATCAGCTAATGATTATATTTTAAAAAAAGCTAATAGAGGTCATACTTTTGCAGATGTAAAAAAGGCTTCTAAAATGATAAGATGGAATGGATTTAAATTAGGACACCAGATGATGGTCGGATTGCCAGAAAGCACAAGAATAGATGAAATTAATACAGCAAAAGCGTTAGTAAAGTTAAAGCCTAAAATGGTAAGAATTTATCCAGTTTTAGTTATAAAAAATACTAAATTGGAAGAAGAATATAAAGAAGGAAAATATCAACCATTGTCAGTAGTACAAGCAGTAGAGATTTGTAAAGATATTGTTAGAATTTTTGCAGATAAAAATATTGATATAATAAGAATAGGTCTTCAAAATACAGAGGAGATATCTGATCCTAAGAACGAAGGTAGTGAAGTTGTTGCAGGCCCATATCATCCAGCTTTTAGACAATTGGTAGAATCCGCTATGTGGTATGATGCAATTGTTGGAAAAATAAAAAAATTAAATGCTAAAGTAAAAGAAGTAGAAGTTAGTGTCAATCCGATAGATAGCAATAATGTAATTGGACATAAAAAAGAAAATGTTATAAAATTAAAAAATACATATGATGTAGATTTGATTTTAAAACAGGATAAAACTATAAAACAAGGCAAGTCAAGAATTAATATAACAAAGACATATGATAATTAAAACATAAGAAAAAGTTAAATTTACAAACAAGAATAGATACTATATTTAGTACTTTTAGTGCATAAATCACCCTTATTTTACCAATACTAAAATAAAGGTGATTTTTTTATGCATATAGAAGAAAAAAATAATATAAAAAATATAATATTTGATATTATAGGAACAATAATTGGAGCATTTATAATGGCAATAGGAGTTTCTCTATTCTTATTACCAAATCAACTATCTTCAGGAGGAATTGCAGGAATTGCAACAATTACGTATTACTTATTTAATATACCAATGGGAACAATGATACTTATTATTAATGTTCCATTATTTTTACTATCAATTTATAAAATAGGAAAAATGTTTTTTATAAAATCATTAATTGGAACAGTGTCACTGTCAGTCTTTATCGATATATTAGATAGAATAGAACCTCTTACACATGATAGATTTTTAGCTTGTGTTTATGGAGGGATTATTATAGGGTTAGGGACAGCTATAATATTAAAAGTAAACTCTTCAACAGGTGGAACTGATTTAATTAGTTATGTAGCAAAAGAATACAAACCAACTATGAGAAGTAGCAATGTTATTATGATATTAGATACTATAATAGTCATTTTAAATATAGTATTTTTCAGAGAAATAGAAATAGGGCTATATTCAGCAATTGCTATATATTTAATGGGAAAAATAATTGACATAGTATTTGAAGGAACATATTTTACTAAACTAATTTTAATTGTTTCAGAACAAAATGAAGAGATAGCCAAAGAAATAGAAGAGAAAATTCAAAGAGGAGCAACAGGCTTATATGGAAAGGGAATGTATACTAATAAGGAAAAATTGGTGTTAATGTGTGCAGCTTCTAGGAGAGATGTTGCTAGAATTAAAATAATAGCAAGAAAACTTGACTCCTCTAGTTTTATTATTATAACAAATTCAAGAGAAGTAGTTGGTTTGGGATTTAAAAAAAGTTAAAGATGACTGATAATTTTATGTTGATTCATTGATAAATTTTAAAAAATGAAGTAAAATAATATTAGAAAAATAAAAGAGAAACTTGTGATTTAAAATATAATAGGAGAGAACTTATAATGAAAGAACAAAAATATAAATTGAAAAATGTAGAGTCTTTTGAATTAAGAGATATATTTGAATGTGGACAATGCTTTAGATGGAACAAACAAAAAGATGGAAGCTACACAGGAGTATTTAAAAATAATGTGCTAAACGTAAAAAAGAATAAAGACGAGATTATATTTGAGGGAATATGTGAAAATGAAATACAACAAACAGTAGAAAATTATTTTGATCTTAACCGTAATTATGAAAAAATAAAAGAACAACTATCAAAAATAGATCAAAATATGAAAATGAGTATTGAATACGGAAATGGAATTAGAATATTAAATCAAGATTTATGGGAAACTATTATTTCGTTTATAATATCTGCTAATAATAATATTCCAAGAATAAAAGGAATTATAGAAAGATTATCAGAAAAATATGGAGACGAAATAAAATATAAAGGAAACAAATATTATACTTTTCCAACCCCAGAGCAACTAAAAAATGTTACAGTTGAGGAATACAGGAAATTAGGGTTAGGATTTAGAGACATAAGATTATATGAAACCACAAAGATGATATTAAATAAACAAGTAGACATAGAAAATATGAAAAATAATCCAAATACAATAGAAGTAAGAGAAGAATTATTAAAATTATCGGGAGTGGGACCTAAAGTAGCAGATTGCATTTTATTATTTTCAGATTTAAAAAGATTTGAAGTATTTCCAATTGATGTATGGGTAAGAAGAGTTATGAATGACTTATATATAAAAAATGAAGATGAAACAAAAGTTAATAAAAAACAAATTGAAAAAATAGCAAATGAAAAATTTGGAGACTTAGCAGGATTGGCTCAACAATATTTGTTTTATTGGAGAAGAGAAGCATAAGATATAAAAATAGTGCAGAACATAAATATGGAGGATTTAATGGGATTAAGAATTATATATGGAAAGCCAGGAAGTGGTAAAAGTACATATTGTTTTCAAGAAATATCTAAATTAATAAACAAGGAAAAAAAGATTTTTATTATTACTCCAGAACAGTTTTCTTTTACAGCAGAAAGAAAGTTAATGGAGAATGTAAAATCAGGCGCTGTGATTAATGCAGAGGTAATTACTTTAAGTAGAATGGCATATAGAGTTTTAAAAGAAGTAGGAGGAAATGATAAAAGCAGTCTTTCTAAATGTGGAAAAGCAATGCTTATTTATTCTATTTTAAGTACATATAAAAAAGAATTAAAATTTTTAGGAAAATCAGATGAAAATATAGATTTAACAATGTCTGCAATTGCAGAGTTTAAAAAACATGGAGTAACAGTAGCTGATTTAAAAAATGAAATAAATAATACAAAAGATACATATTTAAAATCTAAATTGTTAGATATGAGTTTATTATATCAAAAGTTTGAAGAAAAAATAAAAGACAATTATATAGAAGAAACAGATTTATTAACAATGCTCGCAAATTGTTTAGAAAAAACAGATTTAGTAAAAGAGAGTATTATATATATAGATGAATTTGCAGGTTTTACTTATCAGGAATATCAAGTAATAAAAGAATTAATAAAGCAAGCAAAACAAGTTAATATTACTATGTGTATAGATAATTTGAAACAAGGAAATAATCCAGAAGCGGATATATACTATTCTAATAAGGTAACATTATCAAAAATGCTAAATTTGGTTGAGGAAAATGAGTTTAAGTTAGAGCAACCAGTTGAATTAAAAAAACAATATAGATTTAAAACTGACGAATTAGAACATTTAAGTAATAATATTTATAATATAAAATCCACAAAATATGAAAAAAATGTGGAAAACATACATCTATTTTTAGCCAAAAATGAGTATTCAGAAATAGAAGAAGTAGCAAAAACGATTAGTGAATTAGTTAGGCAAGAAAAGCTAAGATATAAAGATATTTCTATTATTACAAAAAATATTAATGAATATGCATCTTTAGTAAGAGCTATTTTTGATAAGTATGAAATACCAGTGTTTATTGATGAAAAAAGAGATTTAAATCAAAATATTATTGTACAATACATATTGTCAATTCTAGAAATTTTAATAGGCAATTTTTCAAGTGAATCAGTTTTTAGTTATATAAAATTAGGATTTACAAATATTGATAAAGATGAAATTTTTGAATTAGAAAATTATTGTACAAAATGGGGAATTAAGCATAATAAATGGAAAAAAGATTTTATCTATGAATTAGAAAAAGAAGAAAAAGCAAAAGTGGAAAGACTAAATGAGCTAAGAAAGCAAATTATAGATCCTCTAGTTGCTATGCAACAAAAAATAAAAAATGATAAATCAGCAGAGAATATAACAAGAGAGCTATATCAATTCTTACAAGAGCAAAAATTAGAAGAAAAGATTGCAATAAAAATAAAGAAATTAGAAGATAAAAAATTACTAGATTTAGCAAATGAATACAAGACAAGTTACAAGACAATATTGGATATTTTAGATGAGATTATTATTATATTTAAAAATGAAAAAATGACGATAGATCAATACAGCAAAATATTAAAAATAGGTCTAAAAAATAGTGGATTAGGAAAAATACCTGGAACACAAGATCAAGTCATATTAGGAGATGTAGATAGATCAAGAAGTCATAAAGTAAATACAGTGTTTATTATAGGAGTAAATGATGGAAGCTTTCCAAGTGTAAATAAAGATGAGGGATTTTTTAATGATGCAGATAGAGAATATTTAAAACAGGAAGGAATAGAACTTGCTAAAAGTACATTAGACAAATTATATGAAGATAATTTTAATATATATAAAGCATTTACAACTGCAGAAAATCAGATTTATTTATCTTATGTGTCTTCAGATGGTGATGGTAAATCATTAAGACCGTCAATATTAATTGGAAAAATAAAAAAGATGTATCCAAAGTTACAAGAAAAAAGTGATGTAATCTATAAAGAATATAAAGTAGAAAATAAAATAAGTACATATGAACAACTAATAGAAAATATATCAAGGTTAAGAAATAAAGAAAAAATTGATGATGTATGGTATTATATATAACAATATTATAAATCACAAAGTGATTGGAATAAAAAACTAGAAGCAGATTTAAAAGGTTTAGAATATACCAATTTGCCAGAGAAGATAAAAAAAGAAAATTTGGAAAAATTATATGGAAATACATTAAATACAAGTATATCAAGACTTGAAAAATATAGAAGTTGTCCATTTTCATACTATTTACAATATGGTTTAAAGCTAAAAGAAAAAGAACAACTAAAAATACAAAGTTTTAATACAGGTTCTTTTATGCATGAAACGATAGATGAGTTCTTTGAATATGTACGACAAGAAGGATTGAGTTTAGCAGAATTAGAAGAGGAACAGATAACAAAAATTGTTTCCGAGATAATTGAAAATAACTTAAAAATGAGCAAAAATTATATTTTTACAGCTACTGCAAAATATAAAGTTTTAGTAAAAAGATTAAAAAAAATTGTTAGCAAAGCACTTAAGTATATTATAGAAACAATTATCTATAGTGATTTTAGTATAGAAGGAACAGAAGTAGAATTTGGAAAAAATAGTAGATATAAACCAATTGTACTAGAAATAGGAGAAGGAAAAAAAGTAGAAATAACAGGAAAAATAGATAGAATAGATACATCGAAAAATGAAGATGGAAAATATTTAAGAATTATTGATTATAAGTCATCTGCTAAAAACATAGATTTAAATGAGGTGTATGCAGGATTACAAATACAACTTTTAACATATACAGATGCTATTTGCAGAGAAGAAGATATTATGCCAGCTGGAGTCTTTTATTTTTCTTTGCTAGAACAAATGGTAAAAGCAGATAAAAAAATGACAGAAGATGAAATAGAAGAAACTATCAGAAAAAATTTCAAAATGAAGGGATTAATTATTGCAGATGTTAAAATAATTAAGATGAATGATAATACCTTAAAAACAGGAAACTCCAAACTAGTACCAGCAGCATTAACAACTTCAGGAACAATTAATGAAAAGTGGACAAATGGAGTAAAAGCAGAGGAATTTAGGACCCTGCAAGAGTATATTTATAAGACAATAAAAGATATTTCAAAAGAAATATTGAGTGGAAATATTGATCTAAAACCATATTATAAAAAAGGAAAAACCCCATGTCAATATTGCGAATATAAAGCAGTTTGTGGATTTAATTCGAGACAGGAAAACAACACATATAATTATATAGAACAAAAATCAAAAGATGAAATTTTACTAAAAATGAAAAAGAACTTGGAGGAATAAAATGGATTTATCAAACCGAAATGTGATACACATAAAAAAAGGAGACACAGAATTTCTACAATTTAGAAAATTGTTAGAATATAAAGATGTCATAAACCATGCATATTCTTTAGGAACAAAATTGAATTTTAGAACTTCAACTATAAATAAAGAGAAATTACCAGAACAAGAATATGAAGCAGCAATTAAAAGCTATAAAAAAATATGTAGTTCAATTAATTGTAATTACATTAATTTAGTAAAAACAAACCAGGAACATACAAATTGTGTTAAAATAGTAGAAAAGAAAATAAAAACGGCAGAACCCGATTTTAATTTAGAAAAATATTATAAGACAGATGGCTTAATAACAAACCAAAAAAATATCATTCTTTCCACTACAAATGCAGATTGTATTCTATTATTATTTTTTGATCCAGTAAAAAAAGTAATAGCAAATACACACTCTGGCTGGAAAGGAACAATACAAAGAATAGCAGTAAAAACTGTAGAAAAAATGATAAAAGAATTTGAATGTAATCCCAAAGATATTATTTGTTGCATTTGTCCAAGTATTAGAAAATGTCATTTTAAGGTTCATAAAGATGTGCAAGAACCATTTTATAATGAATTTAAAGAGTTAAAAGAAATAAATGAAATAATAGTTCCTGTTGAAAACGAAAATAGATGGTCAATTGACACAGTGAGAATTAATCAAATAATATTAGAACAAGTTGGACTAAAAAAAGAGAACATAATTGATTGCGGAATTTGTAGTGTATGTAATTCTGATTTGATACATTCTTATAGAGTGGAAAAAGAAGTATATGGTTTAGAGACGGCATTGATAGAGTTAAAATAGTATCCATTTCTTGGGGATTAAAGGAGGAAATATGATAATACCAAAAAGTTTAAAAATAGGGGATACAATAGGAGTTATTGCACCATCAAGTCCTATTGTAGGAGACAATATAGAAGAACTAGATCAAGCAAAAGAAATAATAGAAAAATTAGGATTTAAAGTAAAATATTCAAAAAATATATTTTCTAATACAAATAATTATAGTGCAACAGCAACGGAGAAAGCAGACGATATAAATGAAATGTTTGCTGATAAAGAGGTCAAAATGATATGGTGTGCTAAAGGAGGAAATAATAGTAATTCAACATTTGAATACATTGATTATGATAATATAAAGAAAAATCCAAAAATCATTTGTGGATTTAGTGATATAACTTCTTTAACTAATATGATTACAGAAAAGACTGGACTGGTAACATTTAGTGGAACTAATTTCAAAACTGTGGCAACAGACGAGACAGATTATAGCCTAAAAGAAATCTTAAAAAGGTTTGTTGATGGAAGTTTGGAATTAGGCGAGAAAGAAGATGAATATCAAACTATACAAGCAGGTATAACAGAAGGACAACTAATAGGAGGAAACTTAAATTTGACTAGTGGAATGGTTGCAGGAAAATATTCTATTAATTTTAAGAATAAAATATTATTTTTAGAAACAGAACCAGCTATGGCAAGTAATTTTTTATATTATATGAAACAGAATGGTGTGTTTGATAAAGTAAAAGGGATTTGGCTTGGAAATTATACTCATGAAAGTGGAATTAAATTAGAGAATATTTTATTAGATACTATTGGTGATGAGTTTAAAGGACCAATTATTAAATCAGAGAATTTTGGACATATTGATAAAAAGACTGTTATACCAATTGGAACTATGGCTAGAATTGATACAAATAGAGATGTTAAGATTGAATTATTAGAAAATTGTTTGAGTGAAGATTAGAAGTTGCCAATAACAATTCAAAATTATTGCAATTTAGCAGAGCATATAGTAAAATAAAATTGCACAGATGAGAACCGGTCACAAATGTGCAAAAATAGAAAAGAGGTAGTGAAAATGCGAAAATTACCAAATGGAATAAGTAACTATGAGAAGATAATTGAAGAGAATAGAATATATGTAGATAAAACAATGTATATAGAAAAAATGGAAGACTTAGCAGATAGCACAATAATGTTCTTACGTCCGAGAAAATTTGGAAAAACATTATTTACAAGTACACTAGAATGTTATTATGATAAAAATAGAGTGGATAAATTTGAAAAATTATTTGGAAAAACATATATAGGAAAAAATCCAACACCAAATAAAAATAGATATTGCATATTAAGATTTAATTTTTCAGGAATAAGCACAAATACAGTAGAAGAGACAATGAAAGGATTTAGAGAAAAAGTAGATTTAGGAATAAATAGATTTGTAGCAGATTATGAAATAGAGTTTTACAATAATCCAGAACAGAGTACAGAGGGAATATTAGGTAGTATATTTGAAGCATTTAGAACACAAAGAAGAGACGAGAAAATATATGTAATAATAGATGAATATGATCATTTTGCAAACGAATTATTAGGATTTAGAACAGATGAATTCAAAGAGTTAGTAGCCAAAAATGGAAAAATAAGAAAATGGTACGAAATCTTAAAAGAAGGAACAGAATCAGTAGTAGATAGAATATTTATTACAGGAGTAGCCCCAATAACATTAGACAGTACAACAAGTGGATTTAATATAGCCAATGATATAACAAAAGATATAGAATTTAATGATATGTTAGGATTTAATAAAGAAGATGTAAAATATTTAATGAAAGAAATAGACATGCCAGAAGAAAAGCAAGAAGAAGTATTACCAATAATAAAGGAAAATTATGATGGATATATATTTTCAGATGAAATAGATAATAACGAATTAAACAATTACAAATTATATAATTCAAATATGACATTATATTTCTTAAATGAATATTGCAGATTAAAAGAAATTCCTAAAAAATTAGTGGATATAAACATATTAAGTGATTATAGAAAAATAGAAGCATTTATGGATTTGTGTCAAAATATGAATAAAATAGAATTATTAGAAAAAATAGTAGCAGAAGAACCAGTAGAGAGTGAATTGACAGAGAAATTTAATGCAGAAATAAGTTTTGGAGAAAAAGAGCTAATTTCATTATTATTTTATTTAGGATATTTAACAATAAAAGAAAATGAATTTGGAGTACTAAAATTTATTATACCAAATGAGGTAATAAGAACAATTTATAGTAACTATTTTTTAGAATATATAAAAAGAAAAGCAGGAATAAATGCAGAGATAAAAAATGGAGAAATGATAAAAGAAATATTACTAGAAGGAAAAATAGATAAGGCAATAGAAACACTAGGAACATTTTTAACATACTTAGCTAACAGAGATTATCAACGCTTTGATGAAAAATACATAAAAGTGATATTTTACTCAATATGTAGAATGCTAGGAGCAGTATATATAAAATCAGAGTTAGAGGTTGGAGGAGAATATGCAGATATATTAATAGTGCCAAGAGAAAAATTAGAAGAAAGATATGGAGTATTATTAGAGTTTAAATATATAAAACAAGAAGAATATAATAAAAATCCAGAACTTTTAAAACAAAAACAACAAGAAGCAAAAACACAATTAGAAAGATATACTAAAAAAGAAGAATTAAAAGCAATACCAAATTTAAGAAGTTATGCAATTGTTGTAATAAAAGATAAAATAGAAGTAGAAGAGTTGTAAAAATGGAAATATTAGACACAAAACAATAAAATACACAAAATGATAAGTTATAAATAGAACAGAAAAAGTTCAGTTATCAAAAAGCATCCCTTTGAATAACAAGTCAAAAGAAGGAGGAAAAAATAAACATGGGAAAAAACACGAAAATAGTAGGAGGAGTACTACTTATAACAATAATATTAGTAGCAGTAGCATATGCTGCAATAACTAATGTGGAATTAAATATAAATGGTGTAGGAAATGCGCAAGCAAAACAAGAAAACTTTAAAGTAGAATTTATAGGAACACCAAGTACAAGTGGAAAAGGAACAACAACAGCAACAATAAATGAAAGTGATAAAACAAAAGGAACAGTAAATGTAACAGGATTAACAGCCAAAGGAGATGAAGCAACAGCGACATATACAGTAAAAAATCTAAGTTCAGATATATCAGCAGACTTAACAGCAGAAGCAACAAGTTCAAATCAAACTTATTTCGAGGTAATCTGTTCACTAGAAAAAACAACATTAAAAGCACAAGAAGAAACTACATTAAAAGTAACAGTAAGATTACTAAAAACACCAATAGATGAAACAAAAGAAGACTTAAACTCAGATATAGATGTAACATTAACATCAGAGCCAAAACAACCAGGAGAAGAAACAAATGGAGGCTCAACATCAGTATCAAGTAATGAAACAAGACCATACTTACCAACAGGATTTACACAAGTAAAAGGAACAACATTAAAGAATGGATTAACAATCCAAGACAGTACAGGAAATCAATATGTGTGGGTAGAAGTGCCCAAAACAGGAAAAGTTTATCCAACAGCAGGATTAAACATAACTGAATTCACAACAGATGAATATACAGCAATAGAAGCAGATTTACACACATATACAGATGTTTATAGAGATGGAACAAGTAATAAAGATGAATATTATTCAGAAGTAGGATTAACAAATGACCAATATACAAATTTAAAGAAAACAATGTTAAAGAGTGTATATCAAAATGGAGGATTTTATATAGGAAAATATGAAACAGGGATAGAGAATAAACCAAAAACATCAGGCTCAGCAGATACAGCACCAACAGAAACACCAGTAATAAAAAGAAATGCATATCCATATAATTATGTAACATGTAGTCAGGCACAAACATTAGCAAGTAATATGGAATCGGGAAATCATACAAGTAGTTTAATGTTTGGAGTACAATGGGATTTAGTATTAAAATATTTAGAAACAAAAGGAACATCACAAGCAGATTTAAAAACAGATAGTACAAATTGTGGAAATTACAATAACAATTTATGGAATATAACAAATACTAATTCAAAATATGCTATATATAATACTACTAATAATAAATTGGGAGATTGGATAAATGGAGCATATGGATTAAAAGCTTCAAATTCAAGTATATTATTATCAACAGGAGCAAGTGAAACATTTAGTAAACAAGGAATATACGATTTGGCAGGAAATGTATGGGAATGGTTACTTGAAAAAACATCTGTTTTTAACCGTCCTTGTACCTCGCGAGGAGGGGTTTATTGCGACAATGGTAGTGTTTTTTCTGCAGTTTACCATGGTAGTGGTTATACAATCGGTTATGGCGACTTTGTCGGATTCAGAAATTCACTTTTCTAAGTCGTAGACCTGAGTACTGTGTAGTAAAAAAATAGAAGGAGCTCAAACAAAGAATTAAATATAAAAATTAGAACAAGAGGAAGACGGTTCACACATGATGCGAAGCAACATAGTGAGAGTCGTCTCCTCACCGAAGGTGTATAATACAGTGTGTGAAATATAAAGCACATTGTATTTTTTTGTGCAGAAAAGGAGCAAAAATGAAAAAAATATTCAAAATAAATTTATATAGCTACAATATAGACAAAGAAAAATAAAAATGTCCGCATGTTGGCACAGAAAAGTTGTGCGAATTGAAAGAAAAATTGGGATAAAGGAGCATATTTATGCAAGAAACAGGCTGATAAAATTGATTTTTAGAAAAAAATAACAATCTTAATCCCATTTTTTCTTCAATGTTCTAACTGATTTCCTGAGCTGACCATAAACAGAACCCA
>OGFF01002465.1_pt1 | contig 15917 bp, 10 predicted proteins | sample 1570751 | NCBI WGS metagenome assembly OGFF01 (sample SAMEA2581951, study PRJEB24529) | metagenome | biome: Human gut stool | place: China | collected 2011 | reverse complement strand
TTGTTCCGTCTTCAAGCAAAAATTCTTTTGAATTTTCCGTTCTTTCGCCTGTTAGCTCTTTGACAATTTTGGTCTCTTCAGGATTTTCTCCGACAACATTATCAAATGATGAATATTGAGTTTCCGACTTTGGCAGTGTCGCCGCTACAACATCAACAGGCAACGATAACCCAACCGTTGCACATAATGTTATTGAAACTGCCGATAGCATTTTCTTTATTTTTCCATTCATACTCTAACCTCCTGCTTTTTTGTTTTTGTTGATAAATTTAATAAAAGTTTCCCCTGTGGTTGCTTTTTGAACTTTAATCTGTCCTCCTTTCACTTATAACTCATTTGGTAATTGTTTACTGTTTTCAACTGCTATCTTACTACATTTTGTATATTATTGTTATTATATATCACATTAGCCAAAGTTGTAAATATATTTTTATGAGTTATTTTATTTTTGTGAATTCTGACAATAAGAAATGCTTGTATTTGTATATGTTACCTGTTCCAACTCCTATGCCGCCTAATTTTAGAAAAAAATATGAGCCCAATGGCTCAGATGTTAAAATATTAAATAAGTGATTATTTCAATTTTCTAATGAATCTGTGAGCATAAACCCGACTTGACCAATGTGGCGGTCTGCGTTTGTTCCCGTTGTCTTGTTACGCTTTTTAAAGCGTTTTACAAGCGGTCGTGTCACAATCAGCGATACAAGTGACACAACAAGGAACACCGCCGACTCGATTGTTATGTCGCTTGTGAATATAGTTGTAATGGCGGCACAAACCGAGCCGAGAACGAACCATATTGATACAAGCTGTGTTGTAAAACCTTCGCAAAGCAACATAAATATTGCAAAGCCTATCCACACTATCGGCATATATTGCTCCATAGAACTGTCACCCTCCTTTTCGCATAATTTTAACACAATATTATATATAGTCAAACTATTTTATGCATTTTCTGTTAGATAAATTCATTTGGCTAATTTTCAATAATTTTTTACTGTTATTCCGCGTGTCCGTTAATCCTAATCCACTTTCAGCTGACACATTCGCTCTCAAATATGGTCATCCTAACTGTTGCATTTTGACGTAAATTTGGGTGATTTTATTTGATTTAAGCATGGTTGATTGAAACGGAAATGTAATATATCGGATGAGAAAAAAGGATTTAATTCCGCATAATTTTCTAAGTCATAATTTGCATTATGAGAAATTCTCCGATGGCACGGTAAAATGTATCGAAGATGAAATACCGTTTGAACTGCCAGAAGGCTGGGAATGGACAAGATTAGGATGTATTATTGATGTTATTCAGTATGGTTTAAGTAATTCCGCTGAGTCAACTGGCGATTATCGATTGTTAAGAATCACAGACATTCAGAATGGTTGTGTGAATTGGGATACTGTCCCATTTACAAGTACTGATGAACCAGAAAAATATTTGCTCCATAAAGATGATATTGTATTTGCTCGTACAGGAGCTACTGTGGGTAAATCCTTTTTAATTACTGATTTGCCATATGCTTCTGTATACGCATCGTATCTCATTAGAATTAGGCTTATCAATGGTATTTCAGCAAATTATATTTATCATTTTTTTAATAGTTATTGCTATTGGGAGCAAGTTACTGATAAGGCAGTAGGAGTTGGACAGCCAAACTGTAACGGAACTGCATTGAGAGAACTGTTTATTCCATTGCCTTCTCAAGCTGAACAGAACAGAATTGTTCCTGTTGCTGATAATCTTTTAAAAATTGTGGATACCATTACTTCTGAACAAGAAAGTTTATCCGAACTTATACAGACTACAAAGTCTAAAATCCTCGACCTTGCAATCCGTGGTAAACTTGTACCGCAAGACACGAATGATGAGCCGGCTTCCGTTCTTCTTGAACGCATACGAGCCGAAAAAGAAGGACTGATTAAGCAAGGTAAAATTAAGCGTGATAAGAAGGACTCTGTTATCTTCAAAGGTGATGATAACTCTTATTATCTGAGGACTGGAAAACTTGAAGAATCTTTTGATGCTTGGCAATTTGATAATCTCCCTGAAACATGGGAAATATGTCGCCTTGGTGAAGTATGTAATTATGGTGACTGCATAAATGTTGATACTGCTGATATAGCAGATGATGCTTGGATTCTTGACCTTGATGATATAGAAAAAGATACAGGTAGAATTTTCAAGAAAATTAAAAAATTTCAAAGGAATTCCATCAGTACAAAACATCAATTTCATTCTGGGCAAGTATTATATAGTAAGCTGCGTCCCTATCTGAATAAAGTTGTTTTATCAGATGACGATGGATACTGTACATCTGAAATTCTCCCGTTAGAATTTGCAAATTGTATAATTCCTGAGTACGCACGTTATTATATCATGTCAAAAACATTTCTTGCATATGCTGACCGTTGTTCATATGGTGTAAAAATGCCACGATTAGGAACGGCAGATGGTAAAAAAGCAATTTTTCCGTTGCCTCCATTAGCGGAGCAAGAAAGAATAGTTAAGCGAATCACTAACGTATATAAACAACTTGATTTAATTTCAAATGCATTACTTTAGCAAACAGCCGCCATCAAATTGAAGGCGGCTATCTTTTTACCAAGTAACAATTTTATCTACAAGAGCCTGTTGTTCGCTTGCAGTACGACGAAGATAAATACGAGTTGTTTCAATACTTTCGTGTCCCATAAGGTCGGCAAGTAGTGCAATATCATTGTGTTTTTCAAGAAAGTTCTTTGCATATCTGTGGCGGAATGAATGAGGATAAACCACCTTTTTATCAAGGCCGTATTTATCTGCATAATTTTTAAGCTGTTGTGAAATACCACGGGTAGTAATTCTGTCGCCGTAACGATTTAGAAACAGATAGCCAGAAGAACGGTTTGTTTTCTCCAGCCATTCAAGAGTTTCTTTCCTTAATTTTTTTGGTATGTAAAGTCGTCGTAATTTTCCACCTTTCGTGTACAAATCAAAATAGCCGATTTCGATATGTTCAATTTTGATTTGTATCAATTCACTTACTCTTGCTCCGGTAGCAGCCAAATACCAAACAACAAAATACCATTCCATATTGCCATCTTTTTTTAGTTGCTTTTTCAAAAAATTATAATCTGCATTACTGATAACATTTTCCAAAAAGTTTTTTTGCTGTACCTTTACAGCCTTTAATGCTATTTTTTCTTTTCCTAAATATTCAAGATATTTGTTTATTGCCTGTATGCGTAAGTTTACAGTCTTGGGCTTGAAGAATTCCATTAAGTAGCCTTTATAAGCGAGTAAATTTTCTTTATTTACTGTATCGTAATGCTCAGTAAAATAATTCACTGTCCACAGATACGATGTAATTGTATTTTCGGACAGATTACCCTTTCTCAAATATTCTTCAAATGTTTGTTTTGCCTTCATAAAAAGACACCTCCGTTATATTATTTTTGCGAGAATATCGCTCTAATATTATATCGAAGATGTATACACTTCTCTTATTATGAGAAGGTTGGCAATAAATTAAATTGCATTGATGAAGAAATTTCGTTTAAATTGCCGGAAGGTTGGGCTTTTATTCGTCTAAAGACTGCATGGGAGCTCATATCTGGACGAGATTTGTCACCATCAGATTATAACGATAAAAATGACGGGATTCCATATATCACGGGTGCAAGTAATTTCAAAAATGGTCATGTCAGCTTAGTTCGTTGGACTCCTGTACCGCAAGTTATTACTCAAAAGGGAGACTTGCTTCTGACTTGCAAAGGAACTATCGGGGAAATCGCATATAATAACTTTGGGAAAGCTCACATTGCACGACAAATTATGGCTATTCGCAATAATTACAGCCTCAATGTTGATTTTCTTGCATTATGTATTGAATATTCAATGACGAAAATCAAACAAGCCGCCAAAGGACTTATTCCTGGAATATCTCGTGAAGATATTCTTAATTTGGTTATACCTATTCCACCAACCAAAGAGCAAGAAAAAATTTGCGACAAGCTCAAAGTAACTTTTTCAGCAATAAAGCATATCGAGAAAGCGTCTTAATTGAGACTCTCTTCGATTACAGCAAAGTGGCTTAATGCAATATTTATAGATTTATCAATGCGTTTCTGTTCAGATAAAGGAGGAATTGCAATGAGCATTTCCTTCAACGTAAGCGGCTTCAATTCCTTTTGGTTTGTTGAACCTTCACCCTTCTTTTCAAGTACGCTTTGATGGGCTTTCATAAACGCATATAGGTAATGTGAGTTAATGCAACTAAAACTACGAATTACCGTAACATGAGAATCAGGAACAATTGAAAGACCTTTAGTATTGTCAGTATTCCTATAAATCCCCACTCGACCAAGAGTGCCGGTTCCGGTAGAATTGATTACCGTATCACCATCTTGCATGTATTCATCATCTGGGGAACGTTTCAATGCAGTTTCGTCAAGATACTGTGCTAAGCTTACATCAATGCTGTTGTGCTTTGTGTTACATTTTTGAGCAAATACAAGCACATTACTATTTTCTGTATATTTTGGAGATTTTCCACGGCGAATTTCTTTAACACAGCAGTTTTCTAATCGCATCCAAGTCCAAGTATCAGGAATATTATATGGTATTTCTTCGTCAATACAGAATACCTCTTCACCAATCTTCTCATAATAAGAGTTATCATCACCTTTGAAGATAACAGAGTCCTTCTTATCACGCTTAATTTTACCTTGCTTAATCAGTCCTTCTTTTTCGGCTCGTATGCGTTCAAGAAGAACGGAAGCCGGCTCATCATTCGGGTCTTGCGGTACAAGTTTACCACGAATAGCAAGATCAAGAATTTTTGATTTAGCATTTGTAATAGTTGCTTGTAAGACATCTTTATTAGATTGAATCTGAATTACTTTTACAAGCGCTCGTTGCGCTGCATCAACTATACGTAATTGTTCATTCTTTGGTGGAACAATGCATAAATAATTCGTTGCTGCAGAAATTGTAATTGTGTCAACCGTTGTACCTTTAGAGTTATCTCTCATTTGTGATTGAACAAAGCTTGACTCCAATAAGATTTTAGCGAATTGAGAAACAAGTAGTTTGTTTTTGTTTTCAAAACAAAGTACACTTGCATCCTTATAGTAAAATAGGTCTTCGGGCTTTACGATATAGACTTTTCCTATTGTACCTACACTAGAAACCATCAGATCACCCGATTGAGGTACACCATAATTTTTCTTCAATTCAAGATAATGTTCTTCTGAAATAAATAGTTCATTATCAATAAAATCATTCTCAGATAGTTTTACAATTTCTCGTGCTCTATAAAATGGAATTCCCTCATTTTTCCAATCGGATTGAAGAACTCGTTTACTTGAACATACATTCAATAAATCCTTCAACCTTGCCCATTCCCACCCCTCAGGTAGCTCAAAAGGAATCTCATCCTCAATACATTTTACAGTTCCATCCTGAAACTTCTCATAATGCAAATTATCATCAGATTTAAAGATCACTGTATCGTTTTTTATATCCTTAGGCTTTAGCTTTCCTTCCTTAACCATTTGCTGTTTTTCGACACGGATACGTTCTAACAAAGCAGAAGCAGGTTCGTCATTTGGGTCTTGAGGCACAAGTTTACCGCGGATAGCCAAATCCAAGATTTTTTGTCTTAATGCTTTGGTATCCATCACTCGTCCACCTCACCTATTATTTTTTCCAGTTCAGCAACAGCATTTGCGATATTTGATGACTTCTCTTTAATTTCCTGAAGCAGTTCCACAAGGGTGCGGTCATCTGTGCTGTCATTACTCTTCATCCATGTAATATCAAGGCTTGTCTTATCACGAGCCATAATCTCATCAATAGTAAATTTACGCCATCTGCCGTTAGGGTTTTCTTCACTGTATGTTTCCTTACGCTTGCTTAAATCTCCATCGGCATAGCATTCGATAAACTCATCAAAATGTTCTCTCTTAAGCGGATTTGTCTTACCGAAAGAAGGCATATCGGAACGCAAATCATAAATCCAAACTTCTTTTGTATTATTCTTATCGATCTTACCTCTTGTGAAAAATAAAACATTAGTCTTTACACCCTGTGCATAGAAAATACCCGTAGGCAAACGAAGAATCGTATGGAGATTGCACTTGTCCATCAAGTCCTTACGGATACGCTCTCCATCGCCATCAGCAAAAAGAACATTATCAGGCAAAATAACTGCCGCACGGGATTTACCGTCAGTTTTTAAGCTACGATAGATGTGTTGAAGAAAGTTAAGCTGTTTGTTGCTTGTCGGGAATGTGAAGTCATCGCGTGTTGCACGCTCTCCGCCTTTCTTTGTTCCAAATGGAGGATTCGTTAAAATTAGGTTATATCCTTTCATTGATTTTCCGACATTTGAGAGAGTATCACCCAAAATAATCTGACCGTCAATATCGTGAAGCATAGCATTCATCAAAGCCAGGCGGTGCGTATCATGTACAAGCTCGCAACCGGTAAACGCTTCTTCTTTCTCAAATTTTGCCATATCAGCATCAAGTGAGAAGAAATCATCTGTGTTATCTCTGACATATTGGCTCGCAGAAATCATAAATCCAAAAGTACCGCAAGCAGGGTCGTTACAACGCTCACCCGGCTGCGGCTTCATAAGATATGTCATAACATCAATCAGTACACGAGGAGTGAAATACTGACCGGCTCCCGACTTCTTTTCGTTAGCATTCTTCTCCAAAAGTCCCTCGTATAGATTGCCCAATCCCTCTTCACGGGCAGAAAACCAATCCAGACCATCTATAGTATTGATAATCTTTTCAAGGTTCTTCGGTTCATCAATTTTAGTAGCCGCACCCTGATAAATTTCACGCACACGACCGGTACAGTAAGTTCCGAACAAGCGAAGTATAGTTTTGTAATAGTTATGAAGCTCTAAGCCTGACTTACTGACAAAATTATCCCAGCTATATGCCTGAACTATTTTCTTTTCGCTGTTCTGCGTTTCTTCTTCAGGTGTAAGGTTATCCCCTTGTTCAATAGTAACACCTTCGGCAAATCTACCCTCTGCGTTGGTTTCTTTTGCCATTTTTAAAAACAAAATATATGTAAGCTCTGTAACATACTCGTGATAAGTGATACCGTCGTCTCTCAGCACATTGCAGAGCTTCCAGAGTTTAGATACGATTTCCTGTGTATTCATGCAGTTTTTCCTCCGTCATCATAGAGATATGTATTTAATTCCAAAACAATGCTCTCAAGCTGATTTTGGAATACTCTATCAATTTTTTTGAAGCCGCCTTGTTCTTTAAATCGAACATCTTCATCAAAGATTTTGACATTCAAAACAGATTCATTCATTAGATAGGTTTCCATTCGCTTAATCCAGTTCATTTCCTGTTTCGAGAATCTATGAGCCTTTACAAGCTTTTCAACGGCCTTACGAATTCGTGCTTCATGACTGATAAGTACTGAGCCAATAGCATAGCGGCGAATTAAACTGATAATGTCTGCCGCAATCTCCTCGTTAGTCATCTGAGAAATAGCAGTATTAAGCTGCTGTTGTGTAAATCCCTCCCTGTCCAATATTAATCGCAGAGATTTCAGGTCTTCACGAGTGAGGTCTTTAGGTCTTGTGCAAACAATATTTAAAGCCGCAATTTCATTCATATTAGTATTAACATATGCCGAGAATGCATCAAGATAATCTTCAGGTTTTTCGCCGTTGCCATAACCACGGGTATGACTAATCAACTCATCTTCCTTATCGGAGATTACAATAGGTCCACCGCTATGACCTTTCTTTTCATCAAGCAATCTGAAAAGTTCCTTGTTTGCGAGAATTCTATCCTTTGCCACATCGTTAGGCTCATTTTCCAGTTTTTCTATGAACTGAGTAGGATCCATACCACCAGACATATCAATAAAATGAGTTACCGTCTCACTACTCATTTTTCTCTTTTTACGCTGTAGCTTGGCAATAATCTGGTTGATTTGATTTTTAACCTTTCCCCCGTTATCAAGAACCTCTAATCCTTCGATAAGCTGCGTAAATGTAGTGTTTGGATTAGTTACAACTGACTTCATGGTATTAACCGGGTCAAGGGAATCATAGACACCAACAGGGTCATAGATTTCAAAGTGTGTCTTATGTATATCAGGGCAAAGTCTTGTTGCACGACCGAGCATCTGCTCAAAAAGAATACGAGACTTCACTCGACGCATAAATACCAATGTAGTGATTTCAGGCACATCTATTCCTGTTGTAAGCAAATCAACAGTAACAGCTATGCTTGGATAGCGTTCATTCTTAAAACGCTTAATAGCCTCCTGAACCTTTTTCTTATTTCCGCCACCAACACTTCCTGTGATTTTCATGATTGCATCATTATCTACACCTGTCTCGGAATAGATTTCTTTAAGGATAGATACAATCATATCCGCATGCTGGTCGTTTACGGCATAGATAAGCGTTTTTCCCTGTTCTTCATGAGATTCAGGGTCAATATCATGTGCGATTTCTTCAAGTACTGTTCTGTTAAAAGGTTCTGTAATCACTTTTCTATTAAAAGATTCAATATCAAAATCCAACTCATCATCCAGAAGTTCACTGTTAGTAACCTCTCCTGTTACTGGATCATAGATAGTTACCGTATCGCCGGATTTATAGTGTATTCCTTCAGTGCTGAGTTTTGTTTTCAATTCGTGAGGTGCATCATGATCTACAAGATAACCTTCGATAACAGCTTCACGATATGTATACTTAAATATTGGTTCTCCAAAAATCTTGGTAGTCTGTAACGCCGGAGTTGCGGTAAGTGCAATCTTTACAGCATCAAAATATTCAATAACATAACAGTATTTACTCTGATAATCTGTCTGGTCACGATAAAGCACCTCATCCTCGCCCATCTCTTTATCAAGGATATAACCACGATGTGCTTCATCTACTATAATCAGGTCATAATCAGAAACAGCCGGCTTTGTATCTTCTGTATTGTACAGAATCCGCTTTATCATACTTTGAACAGTTGCAACATGAATACGAGTTTCTTTATCAATTTCCTTATCTTCAAGACCTTTAATATTATAAATCTCATCAAGAGTCATAAGATTTTCAAGCTTAACTTCTTCAAAGACATCCTGAGCCTGTTCGCCGAGTGATGTTCTATCGACAAGAAACAGAATTCTGCGAAATCGTTCTGTTTTTAAAAAACGATATATCATTCCAAGTACAGTTCTCGTCTTGCCTGTTCCTGTTGCCATAGCAAGCAAAACACTTTGTTTACCGTCAACAACAGCGTTTTCTGCTACCTTAATAGCATTGAGCTGGTAAGGTCTTAAATTCAAACCTTCTTTATCTGTCAAAAAGTCAAACGGCATCTGTTTTAGATTTTGATTCTTACTTTCTGTATCCTGTACCAAAAGTGCTTTGATTCCATCAGGGCTCATCCATCCACGTAATGCTCTTGGCAAATTACAAGAATTACGTAAATCTAAGAACCAAATACCTGATTTCGTCTTATACTGTTCCAAATATGGTCTGCCGTTCGTAGCAAAAGTAAACGGAACCCTATATTTGCCCCAAGTGCCAATCTGATACTGACTGTCCACCTCACGAATATTTTGAGGATATTCTTTACACTGATAATCAATAACCGAAGGAATATCCTTATGGATTGCTTTCGCTTCAATTATGGCAACCAACTTTGTTTCAACAAACAATGCATAATCAGCATAACCTTTATTACCAACCTGAGAATCGGTAGGCCATTCTGCAATTGCCATATTTCGACCCTTTTCAGGTCTTGTTCCTTTAGAATATCTAAGCTGTTCTGTATCAGCTTCCCAACCGACTTTACGGAGTTGCTCGTCAATAAGATAGCGAGTTTCCGCTTCAGACTTCTGACGATTTCCGGCAGCAACCGCAGATTGTTTCTTACGTTCTTCTTGAGAAATCTTAGGTGCAGATGCAGCCGCTTTTTCTGCTTTTTTTGTCAGATTGTCCTCAATTTTCTTTTCATTTTCCTTATCAACTTTAATATAATCTGTTGTTGAAGGTTCAACAGGTGTAACAAATTGTTGATTTTTATAATTCCAATCGCCGTATGTCTGCATGAACCATTCACAAAGACTGTATGTCATTTGCAAAAGAGTCTTTCCTTCATCAACAGAACCATAATTTTCATGAGTAGCTTTATTACGAGCTTTTCTTATAGCATGAAGAATGTCACAAAGGTCACGGGGAAGCAGTCCTTCTCGCATAAGAGTATTAATACGGGTAATGGCAGTATTTTCATAAGGCAGAGCAATACCATCATAAGTAAACATCAAATTGACAATGGTCTCACCTATCATTCCCAACTTAATCAGACATGAATTAGCATCAGAGTAACAGTATTGTTCAGCCAGCTTTCCAAAATTCGCTAACACAGGAAAATCCTTGCTTAAAAAGTCAAAATTTGATTTCATGTTTTACTCCTCCTCAGCTTTCATCGTATTTTAAGGTAAGTATGCCATCCGCGATACAGTCCAATTTTCCGCGTAGCTTTCCATTGATATATATCCAATTCTTTTCAGTCTTACGATGATATTTGCACTGAATCCACACATTTTCATTAACTGCGATGTTGTCCGTCTTCGGTCAATCATCATATGGAACAGTTTATCGTAACAAATTCTCATGACAAAACCTTCAAACTTTCGATAATACATAATTATGAGTGATATTATATCACTATTTATCGAATTTTGCAATGTTTTAGAATGTAGTAAGCAATACCGTAAATACACCAACAAGAAAATACAACTAAAGATTCTCCCTACTTATCAAAACTCTGTATTATTCACTTACAATTATCATTGCCCTTGATCCGTCAATTTCAAAAATACATCACAACTAATCTGATGTCCTTCTTACAAATTTTTGTATTGCGGGTTGACAAATTTACGCTTAGATATATACTAATATTACTAAATGATGTTGGTTCTTGACTTAGTAATATTTTTTTGGAAGGTGATAAGATTATGAGTACCAATAAGATTACTTGTTCATTTACCGTTGACCGTGATATTTACAACGCTTATAAAAGCATTGTTGTAAAAAACGGCGAAAATGTAAAAGACAACCTTAACCGTTATATGTTAAATGTCATTAACTATGAAACTCCAAATGCAGATACAATTTCTGCAATAAAAGAGGTTGAAGAACTGAAAAAGAATCCAAGCAATAAAACCTATGCTTCATTTAGCGAGCTTTTAGAGGATATTACCAATGAGTAAATTAAGAATTGTATCGTCGCAAAATTCAACAGAGATGTTAAGCTGGCAATTAAGCGTGGATACAATATTCAATTACTTAACGGTGTCGTTGAAATGATAGCTGAACAGCATTAGTGATAAAAAACTTATTTTGCACTCCAAAAAGCCGGAACACAGCGATTTATTTTAGTTTTTTCAAGGCAAGGCATTTTTCGCCTTTTTAATGTCCAACAATAGTTTATGCAATATACTAACAAATAAAAGAAAGGACCTTCCCTAATGATAAATTCATCAGAGAAGGTTCTTGTTATTTTCTTACCATAACAACAGCCTGTTCACCAAGTCATGTGTAACGGAACTTACAATTATTTTTGAATATCGGATTAGCACATTTGTTTACAGATTTTTAGGTAATACATTTGAAGTCTTTCTGGGCTTTTTAACACTATATATACATTACAAACATTTTTTCGCCGTTGTTTAAAGTGTATGTTTCAAGCACCAATAGTCATATTCCGGAAAACTTATTGAGAAATGTTGAACCGTCAAAACACTGTCATTTCCATTCCTCTCCCAATTGAAGAGTTGTTTGAATTTCAGCTAGATGAGTTGCTGTAAAGGTTATTCTTTTGTCTCCAATAGGAATTTCTACATTTTCTACATTTTGTGTAAGAATTCTTGCTATAAAGTCATTCCATACAGAATCAATGTTCCTTAACAATATAAAATCTTTACTACATTTTAAGCATAGACTTAAATACATCTGTTCCCAGCCGTATTTAGGATTTTTTTGAACATTGTTTTTCTCAATATAAATCTTTGGAACAATTTCCTGACACATTTGGCAAAAACAATTCCGTTCATTTTCTTCGCTTCTATACATAGTTGTTGTATAGAAATCTTTATTGACAGGAAATTTAGGTTCATACACTATTCGGTTGTTTTCAATATAAGGATTAGGATTGTTTTTGAATTTATCTTGTATATGTTTTCTAAGTTTTACTAAATTAACAACTTTCTTACCTGGAATTCTTCATAAGAATAATTATAATCCGTCTTACTGAAAAAATATTGTAAATGGAATTTCTCTATTTGCTTATCCGTAATAATTTCATTACGAATTAGCCCTTCAAGAATTTCCATCCCGTAAGTAAACTCATTCTGGAAGTCTTCAATATCAGTATCTGAAATGGATTTTAGTTGAAAATCAATATCATCATAGTGAATATCCAAAATATCAGAACAGCCTAAATATTTTGCAAGATTCACAAAATCATCAGAAACCACCAAGTTCTTTATAGTTTCACCAGAAAGAATCAATTTCTTATTATTGACGAATTTGTTTCCTTTATGATAATTTCCGTTAACAAATTTCATTGGAATTTCTGATATCATTCCTTTTAGAGTATTATGACATTTATTAAAGTTTTCAGAATTATTCTTATACTCATTAAGAACATAGATAGCTATTTCTTCATCAGTTCTATTCGATTCAATATATGCTATTAAATTCTTCTGATATATACTATCGTAGACTTCTTGTATAAGTTCATTAATCCTATAGTTTGGTCCGACAATATCCTGTGCACTTTTATAATCTAAAATCTTTGTTTCAAGAATCTTGAAATTCTTATCAGAAATTTTAGTATCATGAGTATATATGTTGTTGCTGTAGAATTCATACCTTACTCCACTTGAAGTACGAATTGGAAAAATCGGTAATTGCTTTACCATATCATAAAGTCCATTACTTTTAATTTCTTGCTGAGTAGAAAGAAGATTCAAATATGAATATAATACTTTTCTGACTTTTTCATCATTAATAAGTTCTTCAGAAGCCTTTTTAATACAAGATAAATTTTCTAGAATGTTACTTATACGGCATCCAATAGCTTTAAGCAACGGAATATATTGTGTTTTCTTATAAGTATCGATAACTACTGCGGTAGAGCTATTTTTAATATCTGTATTTTTATAAATATAAGATATGACTTCAGGCACAATTATACAGTTTTTGCTTTTAATCGAAACAAACTTGTTAGTATTAAGAACCGGCAATATATTTGCTTTCTTTAACCTATCTGTCCAATTAAATCTATTTAAGTAAGTATCTGAAAAATTACTATATAAGAAATCATCATTTTGCGATGTAAACTTGACATACCTATATACATCAATTCTTTCACTTTCTTTTTTTGTATTCCATTAGTTCAAAAATTGCTTTATAGATAGATCGTTCATAAAGCATTACTGCCTTTCTTTGATAATAATATTATGCACAATACTTATAATACATTAAACTGTTAAAATTATGTTCACAGGAATTTTAGGCATAAAAAAGAACCCTATGGCTCGAATGTTAAAAATATTAGATTTGCTATTGTTATTGATTATCCTCATTTTTCTGAAAATTCCTTGCTTTTGAGATTAAAAAAATGTAGCATTTTATTCACTCCAGGCTGAGCAGAACATTGATCATTTCACTTTCGCCTGTCTGTGCCTGCTCTACAACCTCACAATTTTCTCAAAAACTTCTTTTCCTCGCTTTCGTGTGGATAGTGGCTGTAAATACGGAAGCCACAAAAAGCCGCCGCACCTAACAGGCACACGGCGACAACCATACAGATGATTTTCGTATATTTCTTCATAGCGTTATCCTTTCTTATTCTGTTTTAGGGGCAAAAAATAACGCCCACATTTTCCGTGAGCGTTACTGTTGCAATATTGTTTTCAGATACAAAATGCGGCATAGAGAGGAACGGTTTTTTTATTGTCCTCAAAGCCGAAGTTTTTGGCAGAGAGCTTGATTGCATAAGCGGGCTTGTAGGTGTCCATATAGACCTTCAAGCTCTTTGCTCTGGTGTTGTCGGCAGACTTGACCTCAATAGGAATAAGCTGACCGTCACGCTGAATGATAAAATCAATTTCAGCTCCACGCTCTGACTCCCAATAGTAGGTGTGGTAGCCGTTAATGGTAAGCTGCACATTGACATAGTTCTCCGCCATACCGCCCTTGAAGTCGTTAATTTCCTCGACCATATAGAGAATGTCATTGGCGGCTAAATCTTTCTTGGCACAAAGCAATCCTAAGTCGGACACATAAATCTTGAACGCATCAATATCACGGTAGTTTTCAAGCGGCTTTTTAATTTGCTCCACCTTGTAGACCTGTGACACGATACCAGACAGGCAAAGCCATTCAATCGCATTTTCAAATTCGGAAGCCCGTCCGCCTTTCTTGATCAGCTTATATTGGAAACGGGTATTTTTCTTGGAAAGCTGAACGGTAATGTTGTCATAAGCAAGTCTGGTTTTCTTAATTTCATTCAAGTTGTTATACTTGCTCATATCGTTGAGATAGCTTGCAAGTATCGTATCCTGCGTATGGCGGACGAGGATATAATCCTTTGTTTCTGCGAATTGCATCACGCACTCCGGCATACCGCCAACCACAAGATACTGACGGTAAAGCTGCATTGCGGCATCGTGTAAGGCAGACGGCAGGGGCGTATCGGTTTGGAAGCACTTTTTAATCTGCTCTACCAAATCGTCCTCACCGAGAGCCAACATAAATTCCTCCATATCCATAGGATAAAGCGTTTTCATATCGACCTTTCCTACGGGAAAAGAGAATTTTGCTCTGTTGACCGCAACACCGAGCAAGCTACCTGCGACGATGATGTGATAATCCGGAGCGTTCTCGCAAAAATATTTGAGCGAAGTCAACGCCCTTTCGCAGAGCTGCACCTCATCAAAGACTATCAGAGTTTTTTCCGTTACGATGGTCTGACCTGCGATATGAGATAAAATCGGTATGAGATAGTCGGGGCTGATGTTTTCCTCAAAGGTTTCATTTAGCTTTGGATTGGTTTCAAAGTTGAAGTATGCTACATTTTCGTAGTGGGTGCGTCCGAACTCCAGAATGGAATAGGTCTTTCCGACCTGTCTTGCGCCCTGTAAAATAAGGGGCTTGCGGTGTTCGCTTTCTTTCCACGCTTCCAAGAAGCCCATAATCTTTCTATACATAAGCAGTCCTCCTTAAAGGTACTGACCATAGTATAGCAGATATTCGTGTAAAAATCAATGAAATTCCCTTGGCTTTTCGCACTAATCAACACGATTATTTTCTCTAACCTCTCACGATATGACACGAACACCGCAATTTCTGCATTTTACACCTCCCAAAACTTAAAAAGCCCCTGTCCAACACCAACATTCGTGATATAGCTAAGTTGAAGGTCGGAGATATTAAGGAGTTTGGTTGAGCATGAAGCTTGCGAAGTCCACCGTTTTTGTCACCCATTCTTGCAACACGAAAAATGAGTATACAAGAATTTTAGGCATAAAAAAAGAGCCCAATGGCTCAGATGCAAAAATATTAAATAAGTAACTGTTATTGATTATTCTCAATTCCTCGATTTACTCTTGCTTTTTAGATTTAGAAGAAGGTATCGTTTTATTCACTTCATGCTGTGGAGGGAAGTCGATTACTTGCTCTTTTAATGAAACTTTTTTTGAAATTTTGTCGATGAACGGAATTTTTACATGAAGTCCTGTTGACCATGTTACATGATATGTTCCGAGTCTTTCAATTACATATGCGTGTGCCTGCGGTACTACCTTGACATTGCTTACGATTACTATAAGCAGGATTAAAAGGATAATTCCTAAAATAATAAGTCCTAACATTATT
>OGFF01002457.1_pt1 | contig 15962 bp, 15 predicted proteins | sample 1570751 | NCBI WGS metagenome assembly OGFF01 (sample SAMEA2581951, study PRJEB24529) | metagenome | biome: Human gut stool | place: China | collected 2011 | reverse complement strand
CTGCATTTTCCGCCCTGGAAAACATCTGGCTTGGACGGCCTTATCCCCGGAAAAACGGTCTGATCCAGTGGAAGGAAATGGAAAAAGCGGCTCAGAAAAAAGGGGAAGAACTTGGGATCCATTTAGACCTGAAGAAAACCATTTTCCAGATGACTCCGGCACAGAAGAAATGCGTAGAGATCCTGCGGGCCATGATGAGCGACTGTAAGTTAATGATCTTAGATGAGCCTACTGCTTCTCTTTCTGATAAGGAAACGAATTTACTATTCTCTATTATAAGGAACCTGAAAGCAAAAGGAACTGCTGTCCTTTATGTAACCCACAGGCTGGAAGAGATCATGGAGCTGACAGATCGGGTCACAGTCTTGAGAAACGGAACGCTGGTGTCCACGGTGGATACGGCAGGAACCAGCAGAAAAGAGCTGGTACGGCTGATGAGCGGGAATGAGGCTGCGTCTGGCGTTGAAGATGCGGAAACGGGAAAGGATGCCGAAGGAAAGATTGGAAAAACAGCTCTGGAAGTCCATGGGATCCGCTCCAAAGACGGAATCGTCCGCGGCGTCGACCTGAACGTAAAGTCCGGTCAGATCACCGGAATGTTTGGCCTATGCGGAAGCGGGCGGACAGAGTTTCTGGAATGCATTTACGGAACGAGAAAGCTGGCGGGCGGCGAGGTCACGATCGACGGAAAGACCACGGTCCACCCTGCTCCGCCGGAATCTATCCGACAGGGAATGGCGTTCATCTGTGAGGATCGGAGAGGGAAAGCCATGATCCCGTCCTTCACTGTCGAGGAAAACATGATGCTCTCCTCCATCGACCGCTACACGAAAGGCGGCTGGTTCCAGAAACGGGCGGCATGCAAAAAGGCGGCGGACATGATCAAGGTGTTAAAGATCAAGTGCATCGGCACCAGCCAGCCTGCAAAAGAGCTTTCCGGCGGAAACCAGCAGAAAGTCGTTTTCGCAAAGGCACTCCTCACGGAGCCGTCGATCTGGCTTTGTGATGAGCCGACTCAGGCGGTGGATGTGGCAACACGACAGGAGATCCACAGGCTTCTGAAGGAAGAGGCAAAAAAGGGCAAAGCCGTCCTTTATGTGTCATCCGATCTCACGGAACTTTTAGAGGTTGCCGATGAGGTTGCCGTCATGGCATACGGAAAAGTACGAAAGACATTTGAGAATAAAGACCTGAAACCGACGGACGTGCTGGCGTGCTGTTATGAGGCGGAGAGGGAGGAAAACGACAGATGAGAGGAAAAGCATTAAAGAATTACGGAACGGTGGCGGCGTTAGTCATCATCATCGGAATTTTCGGACTCCTTAGACCTGCGTCGTTTTTTACACTGAAAAACTTCCTTAATATAACACGCCAGGCAGCGCCTCTCGCAATGGTGGCGCTGGGAGCGACCTTCGTTATGACCGTCAACGAGTTCGACCTTTCCATCGGAAACATCGTGAGTCTCGGCGGCGTGGTTGCGGCACTTTTATCGATCCAGGGTGTTCCGATCCCGGTCTGCTTCCTGGCGGCGGTTGCGGCAGGACTTGTCGTTGGATGTGTAAACGGCGTGATCGTTGCGAAGTTTGGGATCCTTTCCTTTATTACGACACTGGGCATGGGAACCGTGCTGGACGGCGTGATTTACGGACTTACAGGAGGAACGACCGTATTTAACGGCATCCCGAAAGCGTTTACGATCCCTGGAATCTTAAAGATCGCGGGCATCCCGTTTATCACGATCGTGGCGGCGGTGCTCTACATGGTTTTTCATATTTTTATGAATCATATGTCCGCAGGAAGAAAGCTCTACGCTATTGGCGGAAGTGAGGAGGCGGCCAGGGTTGCCGGTATCAGGATCTTCCGCTACCGAGTTCTCGCCTTTGCACTGAGTGCAGCCATGGCAGGACTCGCGGGTGCTCTTGTGGCATCCCGTGTGGGTTCCGCAAACACCACTGCCGGACAGGGATACTTCTTACAGTCCTACGCGGCGGTATTTATCGGATGCACCGTCTCAAAGAGCGGTGTTCCATGTGTGATCGGAACCTTAGTCGGAACGATCATCTTGGCGGTTCTGGCAAACGGACTTACGATCTTACAGATGCCGAGTTTTATGCAGAACATTATTACAGGTGGGATCATTATTCTCGCTGTTGTAGTACAGAAGCTTGGCGCCGGTTATGGTTCACGGTAGGTATTTTCGGCACCGAAAATATAGTAAAATAACATTTAGAGAGCGGATTTTGCCAATTTAAGATGCGAAGCATTGGTAAAATTCCAGGTACTGTGTAACAGTACTGAGCGGGGAGGGAGCAGATGTTAGCAGCAACCTTTGATATCGGGACGACAGCCGTTAAGGCGGTAGTCGTGAACGAAAATGGAGAGCCCGTCTTTACCGGAAGCTCCGTGATCCACACCATCGAAACGGGAAACTTCAAGGAACAGGATCCGGATGAGTGGTATGGGTCGTTCTGTAAGCTGTCAAAAGAGATGTTTGAGATCATCCCGCCAAAGGAGATCGGGGCTATTATCTTTTCCGGGCAGATGCAGGATGTGATCTCTGTGGGAGCCGAGGGAAAAGCGCTCCGGAACGCGATCCTCTATTCGGACGGTCGGGCGGACGAGCAGGCACGGATGATCATAAGAGAGGCGGCAAGCCGAAACGTGGTGCCTCTCGGGGATGCGTATATTGCGGAGATTACGGGAAACCACTTTGACGGATCGATGCCGCTTGCGAAGATCCTGTGGTTAAAAGAAAATGAGCCGGAGATTTATGAGAAGACCGCATGTTTTCTCATCAGCTCGAAGGACTATATAATAGGTAGACTTACCAGTGTGTTCGCCGGAGACATGACCGCCTGCTCCACGGCGGGGGCCATGGATCTGGACAAGAAGATCTGGTCGGAGGAGCTGATTGGAGCGGCGGGAGTCGATATTAAAAAGTTCCCAAAACTTTTTTACGCCCATGAGTATGTCGGCACGGTCACGGAGACCGGAGCGACGGAGAGTGGTTATCCGGCAGGAACAAAGGTCTATGCCGGAACCGGGGATGCGGGAGCAACGACACTTGCCAGCGGCATCCTGGCACCGGGGGAGTACAACATCAACCTCGGAACCTCCGGCTGGGTGGCAGCCGTATCCAACAGAAGGATGGAGAGTGAAGGCGGCGGATTCAATCTGGCGGCGATGCAGAAGGACCTGCTCATCAATGTAGTCCCGTTCCTAAACGGCGGAAACGTCCACCGGCTGATCGCGAAGATCCTGTCCAGGGATCCCGACGAGGCACCGGATTTCGGGTATATCTCAGAGCTTCTTGAAAAAGCGGAACCCGGAAGTCACGGACTGTTCTTCCTGCCCTATGTGGCAGGTGAGCGGTTCCCGATCATGGACAGCAGCGTCCGGGGAAGCTTTCTGGGGTTATCTCAGGAGACCACGGCGGCAGATATGGCACAGAGTGTCCTCGAGGGAGTGGCATTTTCCATCCGTCAGGGACTGGAACTGTTCGACCATCCGGCGTCAAAGATCACGCTGATCGGCGGTGGAGCGAGGGAGCGGCGATGGTGCCAGATCTTAAGCAATGTCATGGGACAGAAGATCTTTGTATACAAGGATCCGGACCTTTTACCGGCACTGGCCATCGCCTCGGCGGTGTTTGTGGCGGAGGGCGTGATCCCGGATTACAAGTCCTTTATCGAGACACTGGAGAGCCAGGGACACTGTGATACGGTGGAGCCGGATCTGGAAGTTTCGGAGAAGTATCACGGGATCTATCAGAAATATAAGAATATTTATCCGCTGGTAAGAGAGTTTTACAGCAGATAAAGAGCAGATAATAGTAAAAATTTTACCTGCAGCAGATTGCAAATTACAGTAACTGTTCAGAAACTCCTGTTGCCGGGAGAACTTATAAAGCAAAATAGCCCGCGAGCATGCGGAGATCAGGCAGTTACCGATGATATACCAGTTTATACGAGGAGGAAAAAAATATGTCAAAAGGCAGATTTGGCGCGCATGGCGGTCAGTACATTCCTGAGACGCTTATGAATGCGGTACTGGAACTCGAAGAGGCATACAACCATTACAAAAATGACCCGGAATTCCAGAAAGAACTCACAACACTTTTAAATGAATACGCGGGCAGACCGTCAAGACTTTACTACGCGGAGCACATGACAAAGGATCTCGGCGGAGCGAAAATCTACTTAAAGAGAGAGGATTTGAACCATACCGGCGCCCATAAGATCAACAACGTGCTCGGTCAGATGCTTCTCGCGAAGAAGATGGGAAAGACCCGTGTCATCGCCGAGACAGGCGCAGGCCAGCACGGCGTAGCGACAGCGACGGCGGCAGCGCTCTTCGGCATGGAATGCGAGATCTACATGGGCGAGGAGGACACAAAACGTCAGGCATTAAATGTTTACAAAATGCGCCTTCTCGGAGCAAAGGTGCATGCGGTGACAACCGGAACAGGAACCCTCAAAGATGCTGTTTCGGAGGCAATGAGAGAGTGGACGAACCGGATCGAGGACACCCACTATGTTCTCGGCTCCTGTATGGGACCACATCCGTTCCCGACTATCGTCCGTGACTTCCAGGCGGTTATCTCCAAGGAGATCAAGGAGCAGATGTTAGAGAAAGAGGGACGTCTTCCGGATGCAGTTCTTGCCTGTGTCGGCGGCGGATCCAACGCCATCGGCGCGTTCTATAACTTTATCGAAGATAAAGATGTTCAGCTTATCGGCTGCGAAGCAGCAGGACGCGGCGTGAACACGGCAGAGACAGCGGCGACCATCGCCACAGGACGTCTCGGAATCTTCCACGGCATGAAATCTTACTTCTGCCAGGATGAGTACGGCCAAATTGCCCCGGTATATTCCATCTCTGCAGGCCTTGATTACCCGGGAATCGGACCGGAACATGCGAACCTTTACGATACCGGACGGGCCCAGTATGTGGCGATCACTGACGACGAGGCAGTCGATGCGTTCGAGTATCTCTCCAGAATCGAGGGAATCATCCCGGCGATCGAGAGCGCTCATGCCATTGCGCATGCAATGAAGCTCGCGCCGACGATGGGCAATGATAAGATCATTGCCGTCAATGTTTCCGGAAGAGGAGACAAGGACTGTGCAGCAATCGCAAGATACAGAGGGGAGGATATTTATGAGTAAGATCGCAAACGCCTTCAAAGGCGGAAATGGAAAGGCATTTATCCCGTTTATCACCTGCGGTGACCCGTCCTTAGAGGTCACGGAGCAGCTTGTATACGCAATGGAGGAGGCAGGCGCAAACCTCATCGAGCTTGGAATTCCGTTCTCCGATCCGACGGCAGAGGGACCGGTGATTCAGGCGGCCAATACCCGCGCTCTGTCCGGCGGCGTGACCACCGACAAAATTTTTGCAATGGTTGAAAAAATTCGGAAAAATACACAAATTCCGATGGTATTCATGACATACGCGAACGTTGTGTTCTCCTACGGAACTGAGCGCTTCATCAAGAAGGCGTCTGAGCTTGGCATGGACGGACTGATCCTGCCGGATGTGCCGTATGAGGAGAAAGAAGAGTTTGATTCGGTATGCAAAAAGTATGATATGGATCTGATCTCCCTCATTGCCCCGACCTCCCATGAGAGAATCAGCATGATCGCGAAAGAGGCATCCGGCTTTGTATACTGCGTATCTTCGCTCGGCGTTACCGGAACGAGAAGTGAGATCACAACGGATATCGGCGCGATGGTGAAGCTTGTGAAAAAGGCGAAAGATATCCCGTGCGCGGTTGGCTTCGGAATCTCCACCCCGGAGCAGGCAAAGAAGATGGCAGGTCTCTCCGACGGCGCTATCGTTGGTTCCGCGATCGTGAAGCTCTGCGGAACGTATGGAAAAGATGCGGTTCCGTATGTGAAAGAGTATGTGAAGTCCATGTGTGACGCGGTGCATGGGATCTAAGAAGCGGCTGGGAAACGCTCCGCGAGGATGCGCAGTGATTTTGATAGGAATATGTCAGCTTCGCTGACCAGAATCACGCGCCAAGTTTCACGGTCGTTCGACTTAAATGAGAAGAATGTTGTCAAAATTGGTAATTGGGAACATGCACTTCACATGCACTTTTGCGAGGTAAAGTGTTTGCATTGTACCGTACTTTGTGCTAAAATTAAATAACGAACTGTCAATTCTGCGGTGCAGGGACTCCTTTGCACCGCAGTTGTTTGTGTTACTTGCGCAAAGATGTAGGTTGTCGCAAGCAACCGCGCGAGACGCACGAATGTGCCAAGGCACATTCCTTTTTGCAAAGGAGAAGGATGTATGCCAGTAGGAATTATCATCAATGCCCTGTCCGTCGCCATCGGTGGTGTGGTCGGGGCTTTATTTGGGCATAAGCTGCCCACAAGGATCAATTCAGAGCTCACGAAGATCTTCGGCGTCTGCTCCATGGGAATGGGCGTGAGCTCCATCGGTCTTATGAAAAATATGCCCACCGTTATCTTTGCGGTGATCATTGGGACCGCGTTTGGGCTGGCGGTGAATCTCGGCGGGATCATCAACAGCGGCGCGGCGTGCATGGAGAAGCCGGTCGGAAAGATCTTCCCGAATAAGAATGCGTCCATGTCCAGAGAAGAGTACATGACGATGCTCGTGACGATCATCGTGCTGTTTTGTGCCAGCGGAACGGGAATCTATGGTTCCCTGGACTCCGGAATGAGCGGTGACCACACGATCCTCATCTCCAAGTCCATTCTGGACTTCTTTACCGCGATGATCTTTGGAGGAACACTCGGAATGGTGGTCGCAGCTGTTGCGATCCCGCAGTGCGTGATCTTTCTCGCGATCTTCGCTGCGGCGAAGTTCATCTTTCCGCTTACTACGCCGGATATGATCGCGGATTTTAAGGCCTGCGGCGGTTTCCTCCTTCTGGCCACAGGTTTCCGCATCGCAAAGATCCACAACTTCCCGGTCGCTGATATGATCCCCGCCATGGTGCTCGTCATGCCGGTGAGCTGGTTCTGGGGGAATGTGGTGGTGCCGATGCTGTAAGAGTACAGGCGGACGAGAAAAGTACATAATATGAAAATAAAAAATCCCTGAGTATGCAGATCAATGTGATGTGCGTATTCAGGGATTTTTGCAGTCATGTATTCGGAAGAAGCTGCCAGCGGCAGGTACTGATATTATCGGTCAATACCATAATCATAATGAGAGCCGGTTTATGCGTTCTGGTAGTGTTTGCGGGACTGCTGTCTCATCAGGCAGACCAGTGTCACGACTGTGACGCCAAAGCAGTCGATCAGCACGTCCGTAAACCGCCCTGCGCGGCCCGGGACGAAGAGCTGGTGGAATTCGTCGGTGCAGGCGTAGAGGAAGACGATGGCGAGAGCGGTGAGAAGACGGCGTTTCACATTGGAGGTCCGATACGTAAAGTGCAGTCCAAAACGGACGGTGCAGTAAAATACCAGATATTCAGTCATATGAGCGGCTTTCCGGATGGGGAAGCTCATAAGTTCGATGAGGTCGGCGTACTGCGCCGGATTTCCGTGGAAAAAGCCGAGCTTTGTGCCGAGTAAAAGAATTAAGCGGCTTACGGTGTCGCTCATCTCCGTGGACTCCGCCGCCGGCTGGGCGGAGAACCAGCAGATGGCGGCTGCGACGAAGATCGCTGGGAGCCAGGAAAGCAGCTTTGCGGCAGTAGGATATTCTTTTTTATCATTCATATTTCCTTTTTTAGATACACTTGCATTGTCCATATCTTAAAAGCTCCTAAAAATCTGTAGAAATCTATTATTTTATAATCATGAAAAATCCACTGAAGTAATCTCAAAAAATGGTCTTTTTAACTGGGGCAGTGTATTGAAAAGCAGGGGGTAGATACTGCATGCATTACAGCGAAATCTCACCTTTCGCTCTCGCTCTCCGGTCACGGATGGAATGGATCACCGGAACCATGAAAATCGCCACAATTCCACCTGCAAATCCATTATTATATAAATTCATGCCTCCATACACAATTCCGACATTCAAGGCGACGGAAGAGTGCAGGAATCCGGCGAGAAGTCCCATGAGAACTCCGAATTCCCCCGCAATCGGTGCCAGTGTCGTTGAGAATAAAAGTGCCAGCATCGGTGACGGGGAGTTAATGGTCCAGCGTTTTGTGAAGCTCGCGAAGAGGACGCCAAACATGATCGGGGCGATGTTCCGGATATGTTTTCCTGTGGCGGAAAATCCTACGATCGTGAAGATTCCGCCGATAGTCGGTCCGTTTAACTCGCCGCCGACGCCGAGAATAAAGATCGTTGCAAATAAACCGTTGACTGCCATATTGAGGATCGTTGCCGCGCCCCCGTTATCCCGGAGATAATCGATTCCGCCGATTCCGGAGCAGGATAAGATCTTTCTGTAGGATTCACCGACTTCCTTTCCGCCGAAGAGGAATGCCGCAATGATCATGGCGGCAAACAGCCCGCAGAGGATCGCAAACAGCAGCTGGTTATTGCCCTCGGACCAGATCAGGCGGGACTCAGTGGTGATGCCGAAGGATTTTAACACGGATACAACGACGGTGGCGATGATCCCGGCGGAAAAACCTACGTTATAGAGGGAGTAACCTTTGTGGGAATAATGAACATGGGTGGATAACGGCGGCAGCACGAAACCGATCATGAGTCCCACAGCGAGGCTGATGAGAAGCCGTAGCAGGTAGGGGAGATCCGAGATATACATGATCTGCGTGATGATCGGGGACAGGCTGGTGCCGTAAAAACCGATGTAAACGTAACGGGACAGGTGTGTTTTATGGTAGTGGGAGTAGAGGTACACACCAAACAGGATCGCCCAGATATTTAAGAGGTTCTTTCCGAACAGGGAGAAGCCGAACATCAGGCAGCTGGATGTGATCGTATGTCCGTCCATCTCCATATCAAGGAAATAGATGGTCCAGATACATAAAAGCGTCAGCAGTCCGGCGTTGATAAAGGAAGTTCCGATGCCGCCGACCAGGAAGTAGTCCGTGATCAGGAAGTCCGGCTCCTTGATCAATGTCCAGAGTCCCGGAAGGATTTCAGTGATGGGCTGTAAAAACAGTCCCACGATCATGAAATAGAGTGGGATCAGGGACAGAAGACGGAATTTCTGGAGTCTTGTGATGGGGTGGAAATTTGTCATGTACGTGTCCTTTCTAAAGATAAAATTACAAGTGAAAAACCATTGAGAATGGGCTTCGTGACAGGCTTTTGCAGTGCAGCATCCGTAAATTCTGTGCCGCGGTTCGGAAAATTGGGGTATCCGACGGGCATGGAGGAATGCGCACATGGATTAGTATACCGTAAAATTGCAGTAATAGAAAGTATTTCTGTGAGAAAGAGAATTTATTGATTTCGGATATATGCTGACAGAGTTGCTTGCAGCCTCAATAAATAATAGAGATGATTATGTAATAACTCAAAATACAATTTGAAATAAAAAAGAGATCCAGGCATAGAATGCGTTGGATCTCTTTTGCTCCACCGAAAAATGTCAGTGCGAAAAGTTTCTGAGTATCGGAATTACTGAATGAACAGCGTGTTCACATCAAGCTCATTCTCAATCATGCCGGATTCATACATGAAATCGGCTGTCTTCTGGAAACCTTCTTTGTCAGCGTCAGTGATTTCTGTGGAGAAGTCATAGAAACCGTACATTTCCTTTACCGCGTCAACATCAAGGTCAAGTGTTGCGGCAACAGTCTCCATGGTTGCCTCCTGGTTATCAGCCATGTAGGATGCGATCTCTTCCTGTGCAGCGTTTAATTTTTTAATGACATCCGGATGCTCATCGTAGAACTTCAGGGTCGTTGCAACTGCGATCAGTGCGCTGATCAGGCCCTCGCCGTCTGCAACAAGGTGGTAGCCCTGCTGTTCTGCGTTGTAAGCAGTTGCGCCTGCGAGCAGGGCAACGTCAACGCTGCCGCCATCAAGACCTGCCTTTGCGTCCGGGATGGTCATGTTTACATAGTTTACATCGTCAAGAGTCATGCCTGCCTGAGCAAGGTAGGAGACAAGGAGTTCATGAAGGTTGGTACCGGTTGGTCCTGCAATCGTCTTGCCTTTTAAACTCTCCGGAGTTGTCAGAGTCTCATCCTTGGAGTACATGCAGAATGCCTTCGGGGAACGGCTGTACATGTTTAATACCTTGATGTCAGCACCGTTTGCAGCGGACAGGATCACGGATGTTGCACCTACTGCGTAGAGAACCTGAACGTCGCCGGAAGCCAGAGCCTGTGTCTGGTCAGCGCCGGAAGTAAGCTCTGCGTACTCAACCGGAACGCCGAGCTCTTTTTCGAAGATTCCCTGGTCCTTTTCGATGATGGTCGGTACATTTAACGGAGATGTTACATAGGTAACTGTGAGTTTATCGATGGATGTCTCAGCGTCAGCTGTAGCCTCGGCAGAAGTTTCAGCCTCAGCGGAAGTCTCAGCGGTTGTCTCGGCAGCAGAAGCAGCCACAGTCTCTTTGCCTGCAGATCCGGAGCAGCCTGCAAGGGAAAATGTCATGCATGCCGCGAGTCCTAATGCGATCAGTTTTTTCATTTTGTTTTGTCCTCCTCATGTAAGTTGAAAAAATAAGTGTATGATACGCCTAAGTTAATAGGCAGATATCCGAACTTAATAAAATGATGGGAATCCCTTAAATAAGGAAACCAGCTATTAAAATTTTTTTTGGGACAGCTCATAACATTATGTTTATGCTTTGAATGTAATATCTGCTGGAAATAGCGTAAGAATAATATCATAAAAATCAGAATATCTTGAATTACACATAAAATATATTTAATTTATAAAATTCAGATTCTCAATGATATCCCTCTTGAGTGCAATAAACTCCTCATTCAGCAGATTTCTTTCCCCGGATGGCGTCTTCACCGGATAAACATGCTTCACAAGCCCCTTTTCAATCATCACGATCTGGTCACCGAGGATCAGTGCTTCATCGATGCTGTGGGTCACGAACATGATGCTGGAACGTTCCTTCTGCTGAACGCGGAGAAGTTCCCTCTGCATCTGTTCCCTCGTGAAATAGTCGAGAGCCGCGAATGGCTCATCCATCAGGATAAAGGTTGGCTCGTAGGCCAGTGCCCTGGCGATGGCCGCGCGCTGTTGCATGCCGCCGGAAAGCTGTGATGGGTATGCCTTTTCAAAGCCGGACAGGTTCACCGTGGAGACGATGTCCTGAATCTTCTCCTGATCGACCTGATTTTTCTTCAAACCGAAAATAATATTGTTCCAGACATTGAGCCATGGCATGAGCCGCGGTTCCTGGAACACAAAGGCGGTCTTGTGGGCGCCGCCCCAGAGAACCTCACCGCTGTCGGCGGATTCCAGACCGCCGGTGAGCCGCAGCAGAGTCGTTTTTCCGCAGCCGCTCTGACCTAAGATCACGGTGATCTTTCCTTCCGGGATCTCGAGATCGACGCCGTTTAAGACAGGAAACATCCGGCCGTCAACCTGATATGTTTTATGAATGTCTTTTAATCTAATTCCAGCCATTTTCACCGGCTCCTTTCAGAAAGATGCTGATGAGAAGACCGAAGATCCGGTCTGTCAGATAACCTGCGATGCCGATGGCGAAGATGCCGACGATGACCTTGTCGGTCCGGGACATCTGCTGGGCAAACAGGATCATGTGCCCCAGACCGGTGGACGCTGCGACCATCTCCGCACCGATGATAGCGCGCCAGCTGTAGCCCAGACCGATGCGCATTCCTACGAGAATGTCCGCCATGGCGTAGGGCAGCATGATGCGAAAGAATTTCTGCCGGTCCGTGTAGCCGAACATGGTTCCAACCTCCAGAAGCTTCCGGTCACAGCCCGTAAATCCCTTGACGATGTTTAAATACATCGGGAAAAAGGAGGCCAGAACGATGATGACCGTCTTTGTAGTTTCGCCGATTCCGCACCATAAAATAAGTAGCGGGATCATGCTGAGCGGCGGTACGTTCTTGAAGAACTGCACCAGGTACTCATAGTAACCTGCGGAGGCCGGAATCATCGCCCGCAGCATGCCGAAGGCAAATGCCAGGATAAAGGCGATTACAAAGCCTTTTCCGACGCGCAGGAAGCTGATCCTTAAGTCACGGAAGAGTTCGCCGCTTTGCAGCATTTTGCAGAAGCTCTGGAAGACCCGCCCCGGGGATGGGAGCACATAGGAACTTAAGATGCCCGCGCGGCAGACGATATACCAGACGGCGAAGACCGCCAGGATACCGATGAGCGGTGGGAAATATTTTTTAAATTTCTGATTCATTGCACTCCATCTCCTCTGTGGCAGCCCTGAACACAGTACAAAAGCTCAATCAGTTTTGCGTTTTTCCAGTCATTGCCGGTCACATAGGATTCGATCGCCGGACGCAAGCCCGATCCATTGGCTCGCCAAGTGTAGCGAGAAAGCGGTTCCATGGTACGAAATGTGTGTCTTTTAATTCCAACTTATTTCCCATGTCGGCTAAGATCCGGCATGGCGTTGTGATGATCTTTTCACCGTCCGCAAGATCCGGACGTTCTGCCAGTTCTCTTGCGCAGTGGATCAGGATCGGCTCAATATCCGCGATCCTGATCCCCGGCTGCAGGGAATGTACCAGAGATACCGCTGCCGGACATCTCGCGTCCGCAAAAGTTCCATCTGCATGTTCCAAAAGCTCCCGATACTTCCGAAGCACGATCTCGCCCCAGCTTTCCCGACAGACCACTCGCGTCAGGTCATGCTTTTCCAGCATCCTCTCCAGTGCCTCCACCGAGATCATCCTCTCCGATACTGGATTGATCCATAGATAAGTCAAAGTAAAACTCCTTTCAATTAGCTATAACTAACCAATATTATTCAGCATAGCAGATTAGTAGGGAAATGTCAATTGAGAATGGAGGTCTTTTATAGTTGAGGAGAATTTTAACTTGACAATTATAATACATAATGACATAATGACTATATAATAACATGTCAATAAACGCCAAGGAGGAAAGTGAATATGGCTCCTAAAACAATATTAAGCAATGAGGATCTTGGAAAAAAAATAAAAGTCAGGCGCAATGAACTTAGACTCACAATTGAAGAAGCGGCTTCGCGAGCGGGCGTAGGTGTAAAAACCTGGTGCCGCTATGAATCAGGAGGCTCTATTCGAAAAGATAAATGTAAAGGAATTTGTAAGGCTCTAAACTGGCGCAGTTTTCCTGACAATGCAGGCAGTGAGCCGGGGAAAAATTTGATTGAAGAATACAAGGGACATAAAGCATGGTCACAGTTTTTAGCAGATAACTATGGAGTTAAAGCAGCTGTGTCTTTTGCCGTAGGCAGTGATGTCCTGCTTGATTATATTGAACAGGATCTATCAGATCTTGCATCTATGCCTGTGGGTTCTCATATTGGTCAATTAAACACATCGTTTATTAAGATGGATCTTCCTGCACAGTTTCTGATGAGATATACGTATGATTTTCTTTATCAAATGAAATGTACACTTGTTCATTTGCGCAGAAGTTTAAGTACTGGGAGAATGGTTAAAGCACATACAGTTATGGAAGAACTCATTATTTATTTATGTAATGAGGAAGCAATGGCGTTTATGGAAGTCAGCGATGAACGGGTAGCAACAGATAGTAAAAATTTGGGCTATTCAGAGGACTGGGTTTTTGACATGTTTGATGATGAAGATATTATTACTTTTTTATATTCCAATAGTAATTTAGAGGAAGATCATCCGTATTTTTTCACGCATTGGAATGAACAGCAATTTTATATGGATAATGAATAAGAGATAGTGTAAGATTTAGGGAGATAGTATGAATAAAAATGATACAATGAAATGGGAAGACATTTATAAAGTCTGGAAATGGGAAATGTGTAAATTTCCTGTTTTATCAGCTCAAAAGTACTGTTTAAAAACAGAAATTTCTAAACCGCGATTTGGACCGTGTTACAGCTTCAACTGGATTGAAAAAGAAAGAAGGAATCTATTGAATCTGATGTAGCGGCCCTAACTTCAGGACGAATGGAAATTGAAGCAGGGTGGAGCAAAGGAACAATTAGAACGGCTGCCTTGTTATGTTCTTGTGAAAAGGAAGAAGAGTTTGCTGCTGTTTGGATTTGTGCATTTGTGCTTTCTTTGACGCGGGGAAGATCAGGCGGAGATGGGAGTCATAGAAATGCATTTAACTTGGAATATGAGGCAGCTCCTGTGTTTGCGAGAAAATATGGCTATTGGCATTCAAATTCAAGAGAATTTTTCCCGGAATTTTATATTCCTATGGAATTGTTTTGGGAAGATAAAAAATTGTCAGTATCCGCTCTTGTAAAATTGGCAGCACTCAATGCAGCAGTGGTAATAGGAAATTATACTCCTGTTGAGTACAAAAGAATATAACCTGTTAAATATGAAAGCAGCTGAAGAAGGGAAAGCCAATAAAATTAAAATAGGAAGTGAATGTATGGATATTAAAAGGCATGTTTACCAGACATTACTCAAATGGAAAAATGACAATTGTCATACGACACTAGAGGTTAATGGTGCGAGGCAGGTAGGAAAGACGTATATCATTAACAAATTTGCAGATGAAAATTTTAGTCATAAAGTGTATATAAACTTATTTGAACTGAGCGGAGAACAGTTCCTTTCCTGTTATCAAAAGGCATGCGATTGGCAGCCGGGAGAGGGACCGCGCCCTCAAGCTCCGCTGCATGATGCATTTCGTCTGTTTGATGAAAATTTTTCAGACACAGAGGACACCGTTATTATCATAGATGAAATTCAAGAGTCAGCAGAAATTTATAACCGAATTCGTGAATTCACACGACAGTTTCGGTGCCGCTTTATTGTTACAGGCAGCTATCTTGGAAGGATCTATGAACCGGAATTTCGGTATTCAAGTGGGGATGTTACAAGTATTCAAATCTATACCTTATCATATGAAGAATTTCTGGAAGCAGCAGATACGGATCTATATGAAAAATATAAGCTGCATGGAAAAAAACTGGATTCAGCGACAGGGGCAGAATTAAAATCATGGTATGATATATATTGTCAAATTGGTGGTTATCCATCTGTTGTTCGTGAATACTTAAATTCGAAAAGTATAGAGCGAGCACGGAGTGAATTGATTAGAATCATTGATACCTTTATGAATGAATCAATTCGTTATTTTACAGATGTTCTTGACACTCAGGTATTTACGGATATTTTTCTTTCAATTTGCAGGATACTTGGCAGAGAAAAAAAGGGACTTGAAGAAGATAGTATCAGTGAAGAACTTCAAAAATTGGTAACAAGAGACTATTCCAGCAATATTAGCAAGGCAGTCTGCAACCGGGCAATTAGTTGGTTACGTTTTTGCGGCGTAATTGGATTTTGTGGGAAAATTATAGAAATGGACATTCTAAATTTTAAACCAGGATGCAGATGTTATTTTATGGATCTGGGATTAGCAAGTTATTATATGGCGCGAGTTGGGGCTGCACAAACAGAAATTGCAGGCATGCTGAGTGAAAACTTTGTATATATTAATTTGAAGAAGCGGCAGGATTTTCCAGAAGAAATTGCCTTTGAAATGCCAGCATTTGCGACTTTTAAGGGTGGAGAAGTAGATTTTGTGGTACAAGGTCTGAAGTCCTCCCGGAGATATGCAATAGAAGTGAAAACTGGAAAACACATTGGAAATACGGCAAAAAAAGTATTGGAATCGGGAAAAGCTGATTGTTTATTGTATTTGAAAGGTGATACGTTAGGGGGGCAGGAAGGAAAAATAGAGACCGTACCCATTTATCTTCTGGAAAAATTGAATTTTTAACTTGAAATCTTAGAAAGGCAGTGATATACTTTCAAACGTTGCTAAGCCCGCAAAAACCAAGGTCTTAAAGGGCTTTCGCCGATTCCCGGCGTAAGGTCATATACTTGCAGTATATGCCTTCCGCAGCATTCGTCAGATGTACATGCGAGCATGTCCGGCTGACTC
>OGFF01002442.1_pt1 | contig 16074 bp, 12 predicted proteins | sample 1570751 | NCBI WGS metagenome assembly OGFF01 (sample SAMEA2581951, study PRJEB24529) | metagenome | biome: Human gut stool | place: China | collected 2011 | reverse complement strand
TTGTGGATAATGAAATGCCTTATGGCAGAGTCCCGCAGGGACATCCGGTGATCGTGGATTATTTCTATCATGAGGAAATCCGAGGGACAGAAAATACAGGGAAAAGAAATCATTAAAAATAAATTGACCGACTGCGTTCGTAAGAGTGCGGTCGGTCATTTTTTCGTTGATTAAGACAGAAGAAATCATACGCTCCTTATCGTGCAAAAATCCTTTTTGTACAATCGTTAGCGGTTTGCGATTTCCCAAAGCGAGAGAAGAACAAATCCCTACGGCGATACGCGAAGAAACAACAAAAAGGGTAAACTGCCACGAAAACGGTAATTTACCCCTGTTTTGCATAGAAAAAGACACACGCGGCGGAGTTTTATACGCTCCTTTTGCGTGTGTCTTGATGGTGTACCATATGATAATAATCCGAACCTTGTAATACCGATAGGCGAAGGGTTCGGATTTATCATTTATTTGAAATAGTAAAAAGGCAAGGATTATCAGTGTTTTCCTTGCCTTTTACTTTGGTCTGTATTTTATTCTTACTTGTGGGTGTGGTTTATTAAAAGATAATTGTTTTTTCGGAACGGGTAGATTGTTTTGCTTGCAGAACTGTTCTATCCGTTTTTCTATCGTCTTTTGCGCAAACGGAATTATGCGCTTATCTTTTAATTCTTCTATAGATATATGACAGCGATTAGCCGTCTGTTTTACTTTCTTTATAAACGCTTCGTTAGCAGATTTTTCATATAATCCTACTCGCTTTAAGTTGTCGGCGCATTTTAGTTCAAGAAAGATAAATAGTAATTTGAATACGGGACCGAATTTAGTCGTGTATTTATCGTAAAGTTTTTTGCTATACGGCTCTAACAGTTTAACGAAACGGTCAACGGGCTTATATACTACATTTTCTAATCGGTAAATAAACATAAAGCAGTATTTGAATAGTTGATGCGTTCCGAATAAGCAGTATAGATAACGAAATATCATATCTTGCGGCAACATAGTAAGGAATAAAAAAGTCTTAACATCGGCAAAACTTTCCGTCTTTCCCGTAACAATATATCTTTTGTATTCCGCTTCGGCTTGTAATCGTTTAGGACTAAACTCGCCGTTATTCATTTTCTCTATAAGCAATTTATGTAATATGACTTTTAATCTGCGGTTGACAAAAGACTCTGACAGATTAAGCATTTCCGCCACTTTATTCTGTTTTATTCTTTTTTCTATCGCAAGCAAATAAATAGCGAAATCGGTATCGTCGAAACCGTGAACTATCTTTCGTTTATCTAAACTTTCGCAGATAAAATCTTCTATGCGGTTAAACTCTGCTTTTTCTAATTCTATAAGCCTTTTATTTGAAAAATACTTTTTCTTTCCATTTCCCGTGTCGGTAAATTCTTCATCGTCGTCATAAAAGTATTCACGTAGATCGGTTTTTCTTTCGTCGTGTTTTCGGTTATTACTGTATTCTTTTTTGTCCTGTTCGACTAAACTTTCCCATTCTTCTTTTGAAACGTAAATCATTTCGTATCCGTATTTCTTCGTATCGTTGGGATAGAAATAGACGTATTTACCGTCAACTTTCTTTGACGGCTTTAATTTTTTATTGAGAAGATAAGGCGAAAATCTGCCGAACTCTTTGTTATAGATACCCATAATCAACACTATTATATCTCATTAAATATGACAGTTTCAGGCAGTAATAAAAAATTTTTCAAGAAATTTTAAAATTTTTTCTTAAAAAGTGAAATTTTCGGGTGAGTTTAACGGTTATATATAGGGGGGAGAAATATTTTTCGGCGTTTGTAATTAAGCAAACGCCATATTTTTTATTAAAGGACGGTTGTTATTATGACCTATTAACCGACTTGCAAGCGGTCGTTAAATGCTTGCGGAACGACAATTTAATAGCAAAGTGAAACGGTCGGTGATGGTATTATCATCGGCTTTTTTATGCCATTTTTTGTGGCTGAAAGAAAACAATTCGGAGGTAAATAAAATGCAAAATTACAGACAATTAAGACCGCCTTAATGGTAAGCAAAATGCAAGCAAACGGCAAGCAAAACTTTATAGAAGGCTTGTAAAGTATAGCACACTATACTTTCTTTGAAAGTAGTGTGCTCTGCGAGGCTATTTTACGACCAAAAAAATTATAAGGAGGAAACCAAAATATCGTATTTAGTATGCCATATGGAGAAGTATCATAAAACGGATATTTGCCCCATAGAAAATGAAAACGAGCGTGACGAAAACTACGTCGGCTCAAACACTTGTATAGACAGTTCAAGGACAAAAGACAATTACCGCCTTTTGTTTAGGAGCAGTTCTTATACGGATTTTATCAACGCAAGAATAAGAGAGTTAAACTTACCCAAAGCACCGAGGAAAGATGCCGTGTTAATGGCTTCGTTCGTGGTCGGCTCGGATAGAGAATTTTTCAAAGGGTTAGACGCAGATGAGCAAAACCGCTTTTTCCGTGACTGCACTAATTTCTTTATAGACCGTTACGGAAGAAAGAACATAATTTCTGCCGTCGTCCACAACGACGAAACCACGCCACATATGCATCTAAACCTTATCCCTATCAACGACGGTAGGCTCTGCGCCAAAGACTTACTTAATAGAAACGAGTTATCTAAACTACAAACGGAATTTCACGAGAAAGTTGGAAAGCGTTGGGGCTTACAACGTGGTAAAGAAGGAAGTACGGCTTCCCATCTCTCTACTGCCGAGTTTAAGGCAAAGTGTATCGTGGACGAAGCGATACATAAGTCATCGGAAATTATTTCTGATGTAGGAAAACGTGCGTATGCGGAATTGGAAAGTATGGAAAAATCCGTTCAAAAAGCGGACGAGCATTTTACTGAAACAATGAAAGAAATCTCTACAGCAAAAGCCGAACGAGATAAAATCATTGAAGAACGAAACGCCGAAGCGGATTATACCCAAGCATTAGAAGATGCCAAGCAAGGCAAGTTTGCTTTTAGTAAAAACGGACTACGTAATCAAATTGTCGTATTAACAGCCGAAGTTAAACGTTTGGAAAAAGAAGTAAAACGTCAACAAGCGGACAATGGCTTATTGTTCAAAGAACACCAAGAACTTTCAAAAGATAAAGATACGTTCACTAAAATGAGCCGTGCCTACACTCTTTTTCGAGAACGAGAGCCCGAAACATTTGCACGTGCATTTTTCCGTGCACCATCTATTGTCGGTGCGTTTATACCACAAAACGAGCCTATCGCCAATTTAGGAAAAAGCCGTTTACAACAAATCGAAGAAGAAATCGAGCGTGAAAACGCGCCGAAATCAACAAACAAAAAATTGAATAGTAAAGGAGATTAACAAGGAGGGAAATTTTAGAGGTTAATGTCAAGAAAGCGTAAGAACAACACAGGAATCCCTGATTTCGAAATCGATTCGCTTGCAAGGGCGTTGTTGCCCGCAATTCAAAAGTTATTTGAAACGGAGGAAGGCAAGCAGGAATTTGAAGAATGGCAAGCCGAAAGGCAAAAATCACAACTAAATAAAAAACAAAATAAAGAATCTCATTGATTACATAGAGATAACCGCCGATTAAGGAAAAGAAAATAGTAAAATGAATATAGGAACGGCGGACGGGTTTTGGCCGTTTTCGTATCCCGAAATAAAAAAACGGTTAAAAATAATGAAACCGTTCCCCTATAAAGGGAACGGCAAAACATAAACGGAGGACAAAATTGAAATATAAAAATTGGTTAAACGAGTGGCTTGCTTTGTACGTCAAGCCCACTACGAAAATTAGAACGTACAAGAAATATAAAAGGCAAATAGAACTACATATACTCCCCACGCTTGGAGAGTTTGAACTTAACGATTTAACGGCAACCGTTTTGCAACGTTTTACTGTGGATTTATCTGAAAAAGGTCTATCTGCAAACACCGTAAACGGCATTATATCCGTGCTTAAATCTTCTTTGCGCCGAGCAGTATTACTTGGCGTAACGGACAAAGAGTTTACCGCGGCTATCGTGCGTCCTAAGGGGCGAGAAAAACAAGTGGATTGTTTTTCTAAAGAAGAACAACGAAAAATCGAGCAGTTTATCTTTGAAAAGAAGAAAAATAAGTTGTTCGGCGTGGTGCTTTGTCTTTACACGGGCTTGCGTATTGGAGAACTTCTATCCCTTACGTGGAACGACGTGGATTTACAAAAAGGCATTATAACTGTTTCTAAATCTTGCCACGATAGTTGGGAAAACGGCAAATACGTTAAGGTAATCGACACGCCGAAAACGGACTGTTCAGAACGAATTATTCCTTTACCCAAGCAACTGCTTTTACGATTAAGAGAGTATAAGAAATCGTCAAGCGGAAACTACGTTGTTTGTGGTGAACGCGTACATGGTGCGCAGGTTCGCTCTTATCAAAAGAGTTTTGAACTATTATTAAAACGTTTGAAATTACCGCATAAAGGCTTTCACTCTCTTCGTCATACGTTTGCAACGCGCGCTTTAGAGTGCGGAATGGATATTAAAACGCTATCGGAAATTTTAGGTCATAAAAATCCCACGATAACATTAAAACGTTATGCTCACTCTATGCTTGAACACAAAACAGAAATGATGAATAGACTCGGAAAATTGCTATTGTAGTGTACTTCAAAATGCAAGAAAACGGCGAGATGCTCTCTCGCCGTTTTCTACATAGAATATTCTAATCTATGTAATTATTTTAAATCTTCTTAACGAAAAAGTCAACTATATTTATATTTGGAAGCAAGAATTGAGAGCAAAAATTACTTTCGATAAAAATCCTATGAACTTTTTATAAATTTTCTACACGGATTAGAATAATCTATGCCAAAAATAAAAAAGAAAAATTCATTTATCATTGGAGGATTTCTATGAAAAAAAGATTTTTCACTCTTATTCTCACTCTTACCGCTATGCTTATGTGCATATTTGGTTTAACGGCTTGTGGCGACAAGGAAATATCGTTCAAACTCAATTTCGTAGTTGACGAAACGGTGTACGCTACGATTGATACGAGTGGCGACGAAGTAATAGCTCTTCCTGAAAATCCTAAGAAAGAAAATCACTCTTTCGACGGTTGGTTTTGGGATAAAGACGTATGGAATAAACCGTTCACGGCAAATTCGCTTTTAGACGCACCTTTATCAAGCGATATGTCGGTTTATGCTAAATTTATCCTTAATACCATTGATGGTGTAACGTTTGAAGATGTAGAAACGACTTATGACGGCACGGAAAAAACGCTCGCCGTTAGCAATCTTCCCAACGGTGCGAGCGTTACATATGACAAGGCAAATACATATACTAACGCGGGCGAATATACCGTTACGGCAACCATAATCCAAGAAAACCACGAAGATTTGCAGTTGACGGCAACGCTTAAAATCAATAAGGCTGCTTATGATATGAGTGGCGTTGTCTTTGCGGACAAAGCCGTGACCTATAACGGCGAAAGTCATTCTATCACGGCAACGAATTTGCCCAACGGGGTGACCGTTGAATACACGGGCAATAATCAAACCAACGCCGACGAATATATGATAACGGCAATGTTCACGGGCGATAGCGCAAACTACGAGCCTATCGCGGACAAAACAGCAACGCTTACTATCAATAAAGCAAGCGTATCTAAACCTGCCCAAGATTCCACTTCGTTTGTATATAACGGTAACGAGCAAACGTATCTCCTTGCAGAAAATAGCCTCTATACGATTAGTGGAAATAAACAAACCAATGCAGGAAATCATACCGTAACGGTTTCCTTGAAAGATAAAAACAATTATCAATGGAGCGATGAAACTGCCACCGACCTTTCTTACTCTTTTGATATAGCAAAAGCAACCTACGATATGAGTGCGGTTGTTTTTGCGGATAAAACCGTAACCTATAATGGGGAAATTCATTCCGTTATCGTAACGAATATTCCTAATGGCGTTAGCGTTGATTATGAAAATAACAATAAAATGAACGCCGATACTTATACCGTTATCGCAAAATTCACTGACACAACGGGAAACTATGAAAATCCTGCCGACAAAACCGCAACGCTTATTATCAATAAGGCTACCTATGATATGAGTGGTGTTGCCTTTGCAAATAAAACCGTAACATACAATGGCAATGCGTACTCTATCGAAGCGCAAAACGTTCCGAGCGGGCTTTCAGTTTCTTATACGGGTAACGATAAAACCAACGTCGATGCTTATACCGTTACGGCTACCTTTACCGATACGACGGGCAATTATGAAAATCCCGAGAATATGACGGCAACGTTGGTTATCAACAAAGCCACCATAACGGGAATTACTTTTACGGATAAAACTGTAACCTACGATACAAAAACGCACGCGCTTGCGATTGACGGCAATCTTCCCGCTTGCGTAAAAGTGACTTATACAAATAATGATAAAGTAAATGCAAACACATACACGGTAACCGCTTCGTTTACAGATACAAGCGGAAATTATATTGTACCAAATGATATGAGCGCAAAACTCATTATTAACAAGGCAACTGTTTCGGGTATCTCTTTTGAAGATAAAACGTTCACGTATAACGGAGAAAAACGTAGCCTTGCCATTAGCGGAACGCTTCCCGAAGAAGTGACCGTTTCTTACGTCAATAACGGCAAGACTAATGCTAATACCTATAACGTAACGGCAACCTTCGCTTGTGAAACGGAAAACTACGTCGTACCCGAAGATATGACGGCGGTTCTTACGATCAAAAAAGCTATGTACGATATGAGCGCGGTTACCTTTGAAAACAAAACGGTGACCTACGATGGCAAAATCCACTCTCTTGCCGTTAGTGATAATCTGCCCGACGGTGTATCCGTAGCCTATGAAAATAACGATAAGATAAGTGCAAATCAATACATTGTAATCGCTATCTTTACGGGCGATTCTATCAACTATTACGCAATAGACGATATGCAAGCAATGCTTACTATCAATAAGGCAACTTATGATATGAGCAAGGCGCAATTCGTCGGCGGCAGATTTACTTATGACGGCACGCCGAAGTCTATCTACGTTACGGGCAACCTTCCCGACGGCGTAACCGTAAACTATACGAACAACGGCAAAATTAATGCGAATACGTATACTGTAACTGCAACCTTTACGAGCGATACGGAAAACTATAATAAACTTCCCGATTGGACAGCTTCGCTTATCATTGATAAAGCAACTTACGATATGAGTGGCGTTTCGTTCAAAAATCAAACGTTTACTTATGATACAACGGCAAAGAACGCTTTAATTACGGGAACTCTTCCCAACGGCGTGGAAGTTTCTTACGTCGGTAATGGCAAAACGGACGTTGGCACTTACACCGTAACGGCGAAATTCAACGGCGACAGCAATAACTATCATTTGATTGACGATATGACGGCAACGCTCAAAATCAATCAAGCCGTGCCTTATATCAAAGAAGTATCTTGCAATCAATCCTTAAACGAATATTCGACGGTAGAGCTTATTGCAGATACCGACGTAGCAGGTACGATTGCGCTTGATAGCGGTCAAACGCTCACGCTTGGTTATAAAACGTATTCTTGGACGTTTATTCCCGAAGATACGCACAACTACACGAATGCAACGGGTACGGTTGGTTTAACCGTTTGCGCGTTAGTTTCCTACTATAACGACGGCGTATTGTTTAGTAGTCAAAATATCGTTTTGAACAGTTCCGCCACTGTTCCTACGGGTACGCCTTTAAGAGCGGATGCTAATGGTTATCGTTATACCTTCTCTCATTGGTCTATTGAAGAAAACGGCGCGGAATACAATTTTACCAACGCAATTACGGCGGATTTGAACTTGTATGCAGTATATGATAGTGAAGAAATCGTTTACGCTATCAATTACTACGATACGAAAGATGTTGAACACGAAAATATCATAAATTACACTGTTTCTACCGTATTTACGCTTTTGAGCCTTGAAAAAGAACATTACGTATTTAACGGTTGGATTGATAAAGACGGCAATGAAGTAACGAAAATCAACAAAGGAACATTCGGCTCCCTTGATTTATATGCAACGTGGACACCTATTGAATATGCAATTACTTATGATTTAGGTTATCGTGGCGCAGTCAATGGAAACAACCCTACAACCTATAACGTGGAAGATTCGTTCTCGTTTGCAAATGCAACCTATGACAAATATCATACCTTTGTCGGTTGGTATTTGGAAGAAAACTTTATTAATCAAAAAACTTCTATTTCAATTGGAGAATCGGGTGCAATCACGTTATACGCAAAATGGAATTTCAGCGGCACTTACATTTCTACTGCAGAAGAATTTAAAAATATTAGTTATAAAATGGACGGTGTTTACGAACTTAAAAATGATATAACAATTGATTTTACTTTGGGAGATGATACTAATCCATTTACAGGATATTTATTAGGTAATGATTATTGTATATCAAGTAATGGTATTATTATTTCTATAAATTCGGGCTATGTTGGATATCTTGAAACGACTCAACGTTTATGTAATAATAATGTAGGCACGATATTTATGTGTAAGGCATATGGTATTGCAATGGTTAATAATGGGGTTATAGAAAAGTGTACTTCATACGGATTTTGCGTAGAATATCAAGCAGTAATTGGAAAGAATTGGGCGTCTAACTATTCGCGTTATTGGAACTATGAATTGTTTAGAATAGGAGGAATTGCAGCAACGAATAATGGAAGTATATTTAATTGTTCGGTAATTAGTGATTGCTCACAATCTATATACAACTTAGATTCAAGTGTCTATGCTATGGGTGTATCTGTTGGAGGAATAACCGGTTATCAATCAACTACAGGAATAATAAGTAATTGTTATTATCAAGGAATGTTATACATTGCTGCAAAAAATGAAACTTATATGGGCAATCAAGGGCTATCTACATCTACACAAGGTGCTATGGGGGGAATAGCGGGTGGTAATGATGGAAAAATTGAAAACTGTTATGTAAAAGGTCGTTTGGATATGACTGTATCGGGAGATTATATTAACTCCTCTCTTGGAGGAATCTCTGCTTCTACTGTATTAAAAATTCAAAACGATATGCTAGTTTCAGATTCTTCGAATGGAACAATAAACTCTTCTTTTGTTGATTTAACAGGAATATTTTCACATTGTTTATGGGATAATATTAATACAATCGGTAAAAATTCATCAATATGTTTTTATAATTCAACCATACAACTTTCTGAAGATGATGCTTGGACTACAATAACACACGGAGGTGTCGCTACAAGCTCTATTAATTATACTTCTCGAATATGGATTTTTAATAACTTAGGCTGGGATGAAAGTGTTTGGGTTTTACAAGACGGAGAATATCCTAAACTCCGTTTTGAATTAGAATAAAAACAAAGGAGAAAAATATGACATTATACGAAAAAATTAAAAAATTAGAAATAACATTAAGCAATGATAAAACGTTAGTTCTTGATAAAATTGAAGGACAAAATAGAATAATTAAAGACGTTAGAAAAGGAAACATTGTGTATACTCACAAAATAGGCGGTTCTGATAGTTATTTTAATATTGACGTTTTTTATAAGACTTATTTAATTTTAAAAGACTTGGGTGAACTTTCCTCAGAGCAAATTAGAAATATAGATATAAGTTACACTGATAAACGTAGACCTTGCAACGTTGTAACGTTTATGCTTTTAATGGAATACTTTTTTGGTTGTAAAATTAAAGGAAATGGCGTTGCTCATGATCCTTACGTTGTTGTTTGGTAAAATTAATCTATAAAAAATGAAATACTATCTTATTTAAGAAACGAAAAAACGGCGGATTCAAGAAATCTGCCGTTTTTAATATCTATTTTTTATAAATATACTCATATCGTATTGACATTTGAAAACTTTTCGGTTATAATAATGTAAATCAGTAATAAAACGAGGTATATATGCAAGAGAATATTATTGGATATAGAATAAAGTCATTAAGAGAAAAAGCAAAGCTATCACAAGCAAAACTTGCTACGGCGCTTGGCGACGTTAAACAACCCGTTCTCGCTCGTTACGAGCTTGGTTCTATTATGCCGTCCTACCCTGTACTTGTTAAGATTGCCGATTACTTTGACGTATCGGCGGATTATTTACTCGGCAGAACGGACAATCCCGAAGGTAAACTCTACGGACAACCCAAATTGGAAAATTCTGAACGTATGCAAGATTTTATCGAGATGTGTTTTGACCCAAGCACCAACGCACACGCAAAACTCAAAGAAACATTAAAGAAAATGCTTGAAGAGCAGAGATAAAAAGGAAACTATATGAACGACAAACAAAAGATACCACCTTATAGTTATGGCTATGCTAAAAGCACTTATGAAAAATTAGAAAAATACGAAATGAGTACAACAATTCCCTTTATCAAGGAAGATGAGGTTTTAATTGTAAGACTTGATGGTAAAGGATTAACATCAAGATTTAAGGACAATAACGAATTGTTTTTATCTGATTTTCATTTGGCAATGAGGCGCATTTTAGAAAACATAAAGAAATACTGTTCCTTTGTGGATTTTGCTTATTCATTTAAGGATGAAATCTCTTTTTTGATAAATAAAGATATTTTTCAAAACAACAAAGACTATGCAAATCGAATTGAAAAGGTACTACCTATTGTATCAGGTTATGTTTCCGCTATGTTTTCTCAATATATTTCAAAGAGGCTAAAAACTATTCCAACAGAGGCGTTTGCGTTTGATGCGAGAATAATTATTTTACCAAAAGAAGAATTAAAAAACTACTTCCATTCTCGCCAATCATTTGCAATGGCTGCTTTTATGGATAGGCTTTGTTCTTTCTATCACCTTTCGGTGGAAAGAAGAACAGTTGTCGATGTTAAAAAAGCATTAAAAGAAAAGAATATGGATTGGAATGGCTTTCCGCAATATGTTTGTAGTGGTTACGTTGCTTATGCACAAGAAAAATGGAAAGTTGAAACAGCAAGCGACTTCTCTCAAAAATGGGAAAAGTATAATACAACAGTTTAGGAGACGTGAAAAATGAAAGATTCTTCAATTAAACAAATCAAAAAAACTCAATTTAATATTTTTCAATTAATATTAACAACGGTACTTATAGCATCAGGAGTGAACTTTCTTGTAACGGGAGTTATATCTTACTTCGAAAACAAATCAGGATTATTATTTGTAATCATAGGAATCAGTTTAATATTATTAACACTCATTATTACCTTAATAATTGATTTCAAAAAAAGCAAAATTAGAGAAATTATAAATGCAATAATAACCTATGACCCCCAAGACCAAGAACTTATAAAAATCCCTAAATATATTTTGTCTGAAGATTTGACACATTATTTAAAAGCGGCTCGTATTGAAAGTAAAGACATTGAAAGTTTATGGAAAAAAGATAAACTTGGCTTTAAACGTATTTATAATCATATTGACCCAAAATCAACTTTTGTGGAGATTTCTCAATCTGCATCAATTTTAAATAAATTAGTAGAATACCTTATTCTCAAAAAATTATCATTAACCACTGTAGATTATTTTAACAAACCTAAGTTTGATAAAAGAAAATTAATACAACTCACAGAACTTAATGTTCCTGATATTGTTGTTTCAAATATATTCTTAAGTCTATTTTCCAAAGATATGTCTCAAAGGGAAGCTTTTGATAACAACGAAGATAAAAGCGTTGTTAAGGCATATGGTAAAAACGGAGAAATCTATGACAAATTCGAATTAAGTTTACCAAAGAAATGTAAAGTCATTAGAAAAAAGCCGAACACAATTATTTTGAAGTACCCATTATTTAATTTGGAATTAACGCCCGCTTTTTCAGGCTTTGGTGCTGTTTTACCGCAAGGATTTACAAAAGAATATATAAAGACTGACGTTTTTACAATACGAACATATAAATTTTATATTGGCGTTACACTTAAGTTTTCTTGGAAAGCTCTATTTATCGGTAAATCTATTTATTATGATTGGATAGATACCTTTCTTGATAAACTGCATAATGATATGGATTTTGATAGATTTATAGAAGATATTCATTGGAATATTGTTAGTGCTTTAAATCAATGCAACAAGGAGAAAAATTGAGGAACAAAAGTAAAGAGGATTGACAAATGGCTAACAAAAAAAAGCAACATTATGTTCCACAATGTATATTAAAGAATTTTACTAATAAGCAAAACCAATTTTATATTTTTCAAACATTAAAAAACACAATAATTCCCCGTTTGGTTCATTATAAAGACCATTGTTATACGGATTACCTGTATGGTAAAGATGGCAAGTGGGAAGATTGGTTGGGAGAACAAGAAAGTCAAATATCCCCTATCTTTCAATCTATTATAAATGGAACGATTTTAACCAAGGAACAAAAGAATTTAGTTAAGCAATATATTTTAGTGCAATATATGAGAACTGAAAAAACTATTGATATGAACCATAATATGATAGCGCAAATATATTCACAGATAATTCCCAATATTGCTAAAAATTCAGGAATTAACATTTCCCAACAAACCGCAAAATTATATGCACAACAATATATCAATGATTTAAATCGAACTGAAATGGCTGTACAAGATTTGGCTTTTGCGGAGGATAATCTTTCACATTTTGATGATTTGCGAATGATAATTCTTACTTCGGAATCCGAATCATTTGTATGCTCAGACCATCCTGCAAGTGTTAATAATTTTTTTCATCACGACGGAGGTTTGGGGATAGATTGCGCTGGAATAATTGTTCTAATGCCTATTTCACCACAGTTTTGCATAATGCTAATTGACGATGGTATTTATGATTACGAAAATGAGAAAACAGTAATCAATTTAGCTGATTCCGATGTAAAAAAACTAAACAACCTTCAATATGTTAAAGCAAAATCAATATTATTTTCTTCAAACTTGACAGCTTTAGAGGATATAAAACAGCATTTCGATTTAATTTATATTGATAATTTATTTAGAAAACTGTGCTATAAGTTCGGGATGACAGACCCCATATTAATAAATCTTCGCATTATTGAATTAAAGAAAGAATGTGAGGCTATTGTTAAAACTATAATTCCAAAAAGTTTAGCATACGAAAAATTTGATGGACTAACCAACTTAACCATAAAAGCAGAATATCTTCCGTTCAGAAATGATGTAAATGCAAATTTCTTTAGATTTGGAAACTCAAACGATATTCCTGCAAAATACTATTTTGTGGGGAATGGTTATCCTGAGATTATTAAAGATTACTTAATAAGAAGAGGTAGATAATATTATGAAAGCAGTTATATACGCGCGGTATTCTTCAGATAACCAACGTGAAGAATCTATTGAAGGTCAGCTTCGTGAGTGTATGGAATATGCCGAGCGCAATGGCATTATCGTTGTCGATACATATATTGACCGCGCTTTATCCGCCAAAACGGATAATCGTCCTAATTTCCAAAAAATGATAAAAGATGCGAGCAAACAGTTGTTTAAGTATATTATAGTATGGAAATTAGACCGTTTTGCCCGCAATCGTTTTGACTCTGCCTATTATAAGCATTTATTAAAGAAAAACGGCGTAAGAGTTGTATCTGCACGAGAAACAATTGCTGAAGGCTCTGAAGGTATCTTACTTGAATCTGTTCTTGAAGGTTATGCCGAATACTTTTCCGCAGACCTTTCGGAAAAGGTTTTACGTGGTATGACTGAAAACGCCTTAAAATGTATGAATAACGGAAGCGGAACTCCGTTAGGTTATTATGTGGACGACGAACAACACTTACAAATAGATGAGAAAAAGGCACCTTACGTTAGAGAAATATTTCAACGTTTTGCCGATGGAGAAATGATTAAAACTATCATAGCGGATATGAATGCTCGTGGCGTTGGAATTACTGTTAGAGTCAAAAAAGCTCGTGGCGATAAGAAGCCGTATGAAAGGTCATTAAATTACAATATTGTTCGTCGTATTCTCTCGAATCGTAAATATATAGGCGAATACAAATTCAAAGATACAGTTGTTCTTAATGGTGTTCCCGCTATTATAGACCAAGATATTTTTGATAAAGTTCAAAAACGATTAGATCAAAATAGGAAAGCTCCCGCAAAGCATAAGGCGGACGATGACTATTTACTTACTACAAAGTTGTTTTGTGGAAAATGTAAAGCGATGATGGTCGGTGAATGCGGAACAAGTCATACATCCAAGACTTACCGTTACTATAAATGCGTTACCCAAAAACGCAAACACGCTTGCGACAAGAAAACCGTCAATAAGGATACTATTGAAAATCAAGTTGTTAAGGCTGTAATGAATAAGATTATGGATGATGAGTTAATGGAATACCTTGCCGACTCACTTTACTCTTTACAACTTTCTGAAGAAACAAGGATACCACAATTAAAGGAAGAACTTGTTAATACCGAGAGAGGCATAAATAATATGCTGGATGCTATTCAAAAAGGTATCATTCTTGATTCAACGAAAAAACGCCTTTCCGATTTAGAAGAACGAAAAAAGGCGTTAGAAATTGAATTAGTTCAAGAGCAAATAAGAAAGCCCATTTTAACAAGAGAACAAATCTTATTTGGAATAACAAAATTCCGAAATCTCGATACATCAACCCAAGAAGGCAAACGAACTTTAATTGAGAGTTTTGTAAATGCAATATATCTTTACGATACGTATGCACTTGTAACTTGCAATTACAAAGATGGAACTATTCGCATTTCTTTTGAAGAAATCGAGAGTTCGGATTTGTTATCAAATGGTGTACCCGACAGGACTCGAACCTGCAACCGTCAGAATCGGAATCTGAAACTCTATCCAATTGCGCTACGGGTACGCGCCTATATATTATACAGCGTTTTTAAGAAATTTTCAAGCGTTGGCGGCAACTTCGATAAAATTATTTGACTAATTCGGTCGGATAGATTATTATACTTACCGTGAGGTTAAGTTAATGAACGGAAAGACGGTAGTCGTAGGATTGAGCGGCGGCGTAGACAGTTCGGTCGCCGCGCTTTTACTTAAAGAACAGGGCTATAACGTTATAGGCTTGTTTATGAACAATTGGGAAGAAACCGACGACAACGGTTGTTGTACCGCCGAAACCGATTACGCCGACGTAAGGCGGGTTGCTTCGGCTATCGGGATTCCGTATTACGGCGTAAATTTTGCAAAAGAGTATTACGACAGGGTGTTCAGATACTTTTTGGACGAGTACGAAAAGGGAAGAACGCCTAACCCCGACGTTCTTTGCAACCGCGAGATTAAATTCGGACCGTTCAAACGTTACGCCGAAGAACTCGGCGCGGATTATATAGCGACGGGGCATTACTGCGGAATAAAACACGAAAACGGCGTTCATTACCTTATGAAAGCAAAAGATCAAAACAAAGACCAGACTTATTTTTTGAATCAACTTTCTCAGGAACAACTGTCCGGCGTGCTTTTTCCGTTGCAGAATTTAACTAAACCGGAAGTGAGAAAAATCGCCGAAAAATACGGACTTGCGACTGCCGAAAAAAAAGACAGTACGGGCATTTGTTTTATCGGCGAAAGAAATTTCAGGAAGTTTCTGATGAATTATATTCCCGCAAAAGAAGGGGATATAAAAACTTACGACGGAAGAACGCTCGGCAGGCATTACGGACTTATGTATTATACCATAGGTCAGCGTAAAGGCCTGGATATAGGCGGGCAGTCCGGCGATGCGGGCAGATGGTTCGTCATCGAAAAAGATATGAAGAACAATATTCTTTACGTCGCGCACGGCGAAGAAGACAAACTCTACTCTAAAGGGCTTTTGACGGGGAAAATCAATTTCATTCCGTCCGTTCCCGATAAAAAGGAGTTTTGTTGTAACGCCAAATTCAGATACCGTCAGGACGAACAGAAAGTATTCGTCAAATTAAAAGACGACGGCTCGGCAGAAGTCGTGTTTGCCGAAAGACAGCGCGCGATTACCGAAGGGCAGTATTGCGTGTTTTACGACGACGAGAAGTGTCTCGGAGGAGGGGTTATAGAAAAAGCGATATTCTGATTTTCGGAATAAGTTATAAAAACGGCTCC
>OGFF01002440.1_pt1 | contig 16083 bp, 13 predicted proteins | sample 1570751 | NCBI WGS metagenome assembly OGFF01 (sample SAMEA2581951, study PRJEB24529) | metagenome | biome: Human gut stool | place: China | collected 2011 | reverse complement strand
CGTCCTCGTTCAGGCCCAGGTTCAGGATGGTATCCATCATGCCGGGCATGGAGGCCCGGGCGCCGGAACGGACGGAAACCAGCAGCGGGTTCTCGTGATCGCCGAACTTCTTGCCGGTGATCTCCTCCAGCTTGTCCACGTAGGACATGATCTCGGCCTTGATATCGTCGTTGATCTGACGGCCGTCTTCATAATATTTGGTACAGGCTTCCGTGGAAATAGTAAACCCCTGGGGGACCGGCAGTCCAATGTTGGTCATTTCGGCCAAATTAGCGCCTTTTCCGCCCAGGAGTTCCCGCATTCCACCGTTTCCTTCGGTGAATAGGTATACATACTTGTGAGACATACTTCCATTACCCCTTTCAGTTCTTTGCGTGTGCCATTTTCAATTTTAATGTTGCATTTTTGAATCCTATTTTGTGTCGCTCACACAGTATAACACGCTCTTTCACAAAATGCAAACCTTTTTGCAATTTTTATGCAGAATTCCAAAAAAAGCCGCTTGGGAATATGCAGTTTGACAGCTTTCCTGCAACACATGGAGGTTTCGTGCTGCAGATGCAAAAAAAGGACACGCTTTCGCGTGTCCTTTGGACGTTTTTGGGTGGTCAAGCGCCGGGGGTGTAGGTGTATTGCAACACCTCGCCGCTGCTGTCGTTGCAGACGATCACGGCCGTACCCAGGCGGGTCAGATTCTCGTTTTTGGCCGCCGGGGTCTTTTTCAGGCTCCACAGCTGTGTCTGGTCAAAGTTCTCCGCGGCGGAGCCGTCGGCGGGGGTGATGGCGTAGTAGGCCACGGTGTAGGTCACTTCTTTGCTCAGGAAGGGCTTCTTCGCGTACTCGATGATGGCCACGCAGGGCTTGTTCTCCCGCGTCCGCCCGGAGATGATATCGTACATCTCCTGATTCTTCTCCACCACTTCCTCAGCGGAGTAGTTCTTCGTCAGGGAGTTGTTTTCATAGTAGTAGCCCAGATATCCCGCCACGCAGCCGCAGCCCAGCGCGAACAGCACCGCCAGTGTTACGATCTGCTTCTTATTGAATTTCAGGGCTTCCTTGGAGTGACCCACGCTGTAGGTCAGGCCGAGGCGGTTGGTGATGGGCAGCATCACGCCCAGAAACAGCGCCAGCAGTACGGACTCAATGGGGAACATGAAAATGTTCTTGATCATGCCGGGGACGACCATGGCGAGGGTGTACTGTTTGCCGTCCATGTAAAGGGCATAGTACCACATCATGATAGGGGTCTGGAGCAGCACATTGATGACCAGACTGACGGTAAACCGGCTGAGCATGACCCGGGTGGTGGTGACCTTTGCCCGGTACAGGAACAGGGCGAAAACCAGGGCGCCGCCGACTTCCGTCAGGATAAAGGGCAGGAAGTACATGCCCTCCGGCCGGATGACGTAACCCAGCACGTCCGTGATGCAGGCGGCCAGCATGGCCATTACGGGGCCAAAGACCATGGCACCCAGGGCATTGATGAAAAACGCGGTGTTGATCTTCAGGAAGGGCGTGATGGGAATGGCCAGCTGCTTCATAACCAGACGCAGGGCGATCATGAGCGCCGCGAACACCAGCATATGGGTGTCCTTCAGCTCAGCGGCGGCGTCACGCCAGTAGGCTTTGGAAAACGGATGGGAATACAGGGTATTGCTCTTTTGTAATCTGGACATAAAAAGTCCTCCTTTCATGCAGCGATGATCCCATGCTCCCGCATTGACCCTACGGAATCGTGTACGCAAAAACTCCCCTTGCGGCTTTTCGCCGAAAGGGGAGATAGATTGCAGGCACATATAACCCGTGGGGAAGGGCAACGCTTAAAGCCGCGACCATTCGCCCGACCGAGTATCGTTGCTACATAAAGGAGGTTATCCCATATGCAACAGCGGGTGCGGTGACCCCATCGTGGAACATTCCTTCGTCCGCCGGGCAAACTCCCCGTCCCGATGGCACTTAACGCGAGGTCTCCTACTCTGTTCGCAGACAAATATACACGAAAGGAGCGGAAAAGTAAATAGGTTTTTTACATTTTTTCGGAAATTTCCGCAAATTATTCGGCGTTCGACTTTGCCATAGCCGCCCGCATCAGCACCATCCGGTAAATCTCGCCATAGGACAGGCGCTCCACTTCCTGCGCCGCTACCAGCGGAACCTCTTTCAGCACCAGATCGCCGGACTTTACCGTGAGCGTCCCCAGACGCTGACCCCGGCTGACGGGAGCCGTGACGGTCGGCTCCAGCGTCACCTCGCTGGTAACGCCGCTTTTCTGCGCCTTGTCAATGAGCAGCGCCATGTCCGCCTCCGGTACCGCGCTGACTCCGGCGTCCTTTCCCAGCCGCACCGGGATCTGGTTGTCGCAGTCGCTTAAGTCCGGGCTGACCACCGCAAAATTGGCAAAGCCGTAGTCCAGCAATGACTTGCAGGCGGCGTTCCGGGACTGGCTTGTCTCCGCCCCCATGACCACGGCGATCAGCTCCATGCCGTCCCGCATCGCCGACGCCGACAGGCAGTACCCCGCCCCGGAGGTAAAGCCGGTTTTCAGTCCCGTGGCGCCGGAGTAGAAGCGGATGAGCTTGTTGGTGTTGGACAGGCCGAAGGTGCCGTCCCGCACGGTGTCCATCCAGATGGTCGTGTAGTTTTTGATGAGGGGATGGTATTTCAGCAGCTGCCGGGACATGAGAGCGATGTCATAGGCGGAAGTCCGGTGGTTCACGGCGTCCGTCCCGTCGTCCAGACCGGTGCAGTTGACGAAGGTGGTGTCGTTCATCCCCAGCTCCTGCGCCCGCTGGTTCATCATGGCGACGAAGGCGCTTTCGCTGCCCGCGATATGCTCCGCCATGGCGCAGGCACAGTCGTTGGCCGAGGACACCGCGATGGACTTGAGCATGTCGGAAACGGACATGGTCTCCCCTGCCTTCAGGTAGATTTGGCTGCCTCCCTTGGCGGCGGCAGCTTCGGAAGCCGTCACCATATCCGTCAGGGCGATCTTCCCGGAATCCACCGCTTCCATAATCAGCAGCATGGTCATGACCTTGGTCACGCTGGCGGGGGCAAGGCGCTCATGGGAATTGGACTCATACAGAATGGTTCCGGTGGCAACATCCATCAGCACCGCGCTTTTCCCCGCCACATCCAGCTCCACCGCCGACGCCGGCAGCGCAATCTGGCACAGCGCCAGCACAAGCGCCGCGACACATATCATCCGCTTCATAGTCATCCCTCCAAACGATTCGTAGTACAACCTATGTCCGCGGGGGATGATTATGCCTGAGAAGGAACAATAGCGAGCGCTTTCTAGAAAGCAGAGGCAGTGGCAATAAGAATCCGGGATTATTCTTGTTCATCAGGAAACACCATGCAATCACAAATTACATCCAAAAGGCGATGGTGCGTGAAATACTGCATTCCCGGATAAGTCCATAAACAATTACTCAAAAATCTGGGAAGCCTGTCCGAAAAATGTGTGAATTTAGTTTGTGCGATGTCCAGTTGCTCTTTCGCTTTCTGATATGCTTCGTCGCCCTCCGCGATGCGATAAATCCGGAATCGGCGCTGTTCTGGCGTTAGCTTCATATTTGTCACCCCCTCCCGTCCAGTATATAACATTTTGTTGTATAAATCAATATTACATTTCGTTTTGTATATACTTGATTTCAGGGGAGGTGTAGGCCATGTATGAACGCATTCGGGATCTGCGGGAGGATCATGACCTCAAGCAGGAGGATATCGCGCGGCTGCTTCACTGCACCCAGGCTTGCTACTCCAATTACGAGACCGGCAAGCGGGACATCCCAACGGAGGTGCTTCACACGCTGGCAGACTACTACCACGTCAGCATCGACTATCTGCTGGGGCGAACCAGCCGGAAAGAGCCGTACCCTAAATAATAACCGTCCCCGGCAGGCTTACCGCTGCCGGGGATTTTTCACATATGGAGCGCCGGCGGCCGTGCCCTGCGGGATATTTTTCGCGGCTCGCCCGCCCACTGCACATTTTTTCGCCGCCGGAATACCATGGAATGAGCGGCAAAGCTCAAAATTCGATATCGGAGGTAACTTCTATGTGCAACAACAACGGTCTGTGCGGCTGCCTGAACAACAACTGGTGGTGGATCGTCATTCTGATCCTCCTGCTGTGCAACTGCGGCGGCTGGAACGGCTGCGAGAACAACAATAACAACGGCTGCGGCTGCGGCTGCTAAACAGAGAACGGGCGCCCACTCCGGGCGCCCATCCACATGCAAAACGAGGGAGCGGTAAAACCGCTCCCTCATTTTCAGGAAGATTACATATCGAAGGGTTCCATGCTGAGGACGGGGTGACCCACCTCGGACAGGAAGTTCAGCAGCTGCTCGGGGTCCTCGGTGCAGATGGTCTCATCGGCGATCATGTCGGTGAAGTTCTCTACGCCGTACATTTCCAGAGCGGTCTTGTCCAGGCGCTCACGCATCTGATCCTTCAGGATCTTGGGCAGCCAGACGATACGGCCGGGGCCGCCTTCGGCAGCGATGAACTTGTGGGAAGCAATGAAGTGCTTGCCGTGACCCATGAAGCCGGGGGTCTGCACGCCGCCGCCGGTCATGGAGGCCATCTCGGAGAAGGTCATGCCCAGAGGCGTCATGCCCGCGTGCTCACGGCAGGTGATGACGACGCCCATGGAAACAGGCTCGACGCCGCAGATACACTCGAAGCAGCCGCAGGAGGTCATGGGGTCCTGGAACAGGGAGTACAGGGTGACATGCTCCAGAGCGCCATGGCTGTACTTGTTGACGGCCTCGTCCACGCTGGCGTAGCGGCCCAGCTTCTCGTCGGTGCAGCCTTCCTTGAGGATGGGCTGGCAGGGACCGGCAGGGTCCAGCTCCTTGGTGGCCTTGGCGTCCAGCCAGGAAACGGCGCCGCACAGACCCAGACGCTCGGGAGTGACGATGCACACGTGGCTGGGGGAGAATGCCTGACACATGATGCAGGTGTAGTACTGATCCACGGACTCGTCGGTCATGGAGGCCAGACGGGCGTCACGCTTGTCAAACACTTCGTTGGCAGCGGCGCGGAGGGCAGCGTTCTTCTCGGGATTGACCACGATGGTGACCTGGCACTTGTCCACGACAGCCTCGAACTCGCTCTTGACCTTGGCGTACAGCACCTCGCCCAGATGCTTGAACTTGAAGCCGGCCTCGAAGTCGGCCTTGGAAATACGGATACGGATCATGTCGCGCTGGCCGGTGTGCATAACGCCCTCGATGCAGTTGATCCAGGAGTGCATCTTACGCTCCATGACGGACTCGAAGTCGGGCTGCATGGCCTTGCCGGCGACTTCCACCGTGTAGCTCAGGGAGATCTTGGAGCCGACGGGGATCTCGTCGATCTCGGGGCCGTCCACAACGATCTTGTGGTCTTCCACCTCGGAAGCATCCCGGGTCTGCACCAGCTCGAAGCAGTCCACGCGGGAGCCGTCCACTTCCACCTGCATGTCGCCGCGGCGGATGATCTCGCCCTCGAAAGCGGTGGCGAAGGCCACGGGGATGTCGATGTTGGTGATCTTCAGCTTGATGTCCCGGGCTTCCAGAGAGGTGGCGTTCCACTTGGAAGTATCCAGCTGCTGGATCAGGGACTTGGGAACACGGAACATGTTCTCGGTCTCGTTGGAGATAACGGGGAAGCCAAGGCAGATAGCGCCGGCGCCGTAGGAGACGATCTCATCGGACAGGGGCTTGTAAGCGTTGACAAACGCCTTGACGCGGTCCATGGTGTACTTGGCCAGAGAGGCGAAGTCGCCGGGGGTCACGTTGCCGAAGATCAGCGCGGCACGGACGGCCACGGAGACAACGTGAATAACGGACTGCATTTCGTAGCCCAGAGGCACCACGCGGACGTTCTCGCCCAGCTTCATGCCGGCGTCGAAGCAGTGCTTGATGGAGTCGCCGGTGAGGGTGACCAGAATACCCTGCGCCTGATAGGACTTGGCCAGGGCCACAGTCTCGGCGGGGTCTTCCGCGCCGCCGATGATAACGGCAACGCCGGGGATGTCGCCGGTGACCAGCGGCACGCCCAGATTACGGACGAAGGCGTCGGTCAGGTGGCCCATTTCCGGCTCGGCATAGGGCTCCGCGCCATGCAGGTACTTCAGCGCTTCCAAAAACTCGGCGCACAGAGCGGATGCAATGCCGCTTTCAAAGGCGTCGTGGAGGCGGTTGTTGCGGGTCATCTTGGACTTGATGGTGTCCATGGCGGCCTTCATCTCACCCAGAGTGGTGATCTTCACGCCGGTGACGCCGTAGTAACAGGGCAGGCTGTAAGCGGTGCCGGGGAAAGATACAGGCTCGCTTTCGCCGTAAGCAGCGATGGCCTCATCAATGGCGGCTACAGTACGGGCGTAGTTGTAGTCGTTGCCGCCAAAAACTCTTTCAAAAAGTGTCACGGTATTTCCTCCTAATTTAAGATTCATCACGATCCAATATCGCTTTGATTTTCCGAATTTCTTCGATTGCCGCGGGACTGAAATCATAGGGGGATTTCCCCTGCCGGTCGGCGTCTATGATGTCAGGGTTGTAGTGGATGAAGCCCAGCAGGTCTTCCGCCGGAATGGCGGAGCGGATGAATTCCTCGTCGCCGTCGTCCCGGATCTTGTTTGCCACCACCCGAACGCGGGTAATGCCTAAGTCCTTTGCCAGACGCTTGACGTTGTGGTAGGTCTGCACCGATCTCGCGCCGGGCTCGATCACCACGATGAACTGATCCATGTTGGCTGCCGTTCCCCGTCCTAAGTGCTCCAGACCCGCTTCCATATCCATGATGACCACATCGTTCTTCCGATAGGTCAGCGCAGAGAGGATGGCCTTCAGCATCACGTGCTCGGGGCAGACGCAGCCGCTGCCGCCCACATCCACGGTACCCATGACCAGCAGCTTGACGCCGTTGATCTCTTTGGAGAAGGTGTCCGGAATGTCCGCCACATAAGGGTTCAGCTTGAAGAACTTATTGGCGGCATTGGCACCGGTGCGCTCCTCCACCAGAGTGCGCATTTTGGAGATGGGGACGATGGCGTCCACTTCCTCCTGGCTCAGTCCAAGAGCCAGTCCCAGATTGGCGTCAGGGTCCACGTCGGCGGCCAGAACGGTACGTCCCTCGTCGGCGTAGAGCCGCGCCAGCGTGGAGGCCAGCGTGGTCTTTCCCACGCCGCCCTTGCCGGTAATCGCTAGTTTCATTGGAAAAAGACCTCGTAAGTAAAAGTTATCCCGAATTCAAATCGCTTTTTGTTCGGGTGACGCAGGCTCCTTAGATGCCCAGTGCGGCGCGCTTGGCCTCGATGCACTCGATCATCTTGTCGCCCAGCTTCTCAATGTCGGTTTCCACGACGAACTTGGCCTCGACCCAGTCCTTGACGCCATGCTCGCCCTGAAGCAGCGCGGTGACTTCCTCAGAGCCCTTGGTGTAGGGGTCAACGCCCAGGAAGGTCTCGATGCCGGTCGCCACGACGTAGTTGCCGATGGAGACGGCCTTCTCGGACATCCATTCGGGAGCGCAGCCCACGACGGGAACCTGAGAAATGTGGATGCCCCAGTCCTTGGCGATATCGGAAGCCAGGATCATCATACGGGAAATATCCACGCAGGAGCCCATGTGCAGGACAGGCGGGATACCGGCCAGCTCGCAGACGCGCTTCAGACCTGCGCCGCAGTAGTCCTTGGCCTTTTCGGGATCCATCAGACCGGCCTTGGCGGCAGCCTGGGCGGAGCAGCCGGAGACGATCAGGATGATGTCGTTTTCCAGCAGCTTCTTCATCAGCTCAATGTGAGCGGTGTCGGGACGAACCTTGGGGTTGTTGCAGCCGACCATGGCCACAGCGCCGCGCAGAACGCCGGAATGCACACACTCGATCAGAGGCTTGGTGGTGCCGAACTCGTCCACCTGAGAGTTGGCGACGCCGTCGAGAACCTTCTTGATGGCTTCCACAGAGTAGCCGACACGGGCATTCTGCTTCATGCTGGGGATGTTGACCAGCTCAGGCTTGCGGTTCTTGAAGTTGTCGATCGCCATCTTGACAATGGCCTTGGCGTTCTCACCGGCGGTCTCGGCATGGAACTGGATGAACTCGGAGTCGGGCATCCGGGCGATGGGAGAGGTGGTGATGAACTTGGTGTGGAAGCACTTGGAGAGGGGTCCCAGTGCGGGGAAGATGCACTGCACGTCTACAACAATGGCTTCGCAGGCGCCGGTGAGAACCACGTTCTCCTGGCTCAGGAAGTTACCGGCCATGGGGATGCCGTGACGCATGGCCACTTCGTTGGCGGTGCAGCACACGCCGGAAATGGTGATGCCCTTGGCGCCAACGCTCTTGGCCAGAGCGATCATCTCAGGATCGTTGGCGTAGTAAACGATCATTTCAGACAGGGAGGGATCGTGGCCGTGAACAACGATGTTGACGTTGTCCTTCTCCATAACGCCGATGTTGGCGGTGGAGTCCACGGGCTTGGGAGTGCCGAACAGAACGTCGGAGAACTCGGTGCCCATCATGGAGCCGCCCCAGCCGTCAGACAGGCCGCAGCGCAGAGCCTGGCGAACCAGCGCCTCCGGCAGGGAGCTGTTGCCCATGTGGGTCATATGCAGAGCGGTGGCAACTTCCCGGTCAATAGCCCGGGGCTCGATGCCGGCCTCATGCCACAGCTGCTGGGTATGCTCGGGAGCACGCTTCAGGAACTTCTGGACGCCGAAGGGCTTGCCGTATTCCATCAGACCGATCTCAGCCATTTCGTGAGCCAGATCGTAGATGTCCTTGCCCTCGGTCTCCACGCCCCATTCCTTGGCGATGCGGATCAGCTTCTCAGGATCCTTGACCTGGTAGTTGCCGCCTTCCTTGGCCTGGTGCAGGGTATGCATGATCTCACGGCCATGGTCGGAGTGGGTGGCAGAGCCACCGGCAGTAAAGCGCAGGAAGTTACGGCCGACAATGCCGTGAACATCGCAGCCGCAGATACCGCGGGGAGCCTTGGGAGTGATGCGGCAGGGGCCCATGGAGCAGATACGGCAGCAGGTACCCTTCTCGCCGAAGCCGCAGTGGGGGGTCTGGTTTTTGACACGCTGCTGCCAGGAATCAGCGCCGACCTTCTTGCCGTTTTCCAGCAGAGAATCGGTGGCCGCTTCCATCTCTTCGACAGTGGTCAGATATGCCCAATCCTTCAATGTGATTTCCTCCTAATTAAGTAATTCTTTCCTGTTGATACACTGGTATTGCCGAACCCATACTGTATCGATAATATTCTACCAATAGAAAACAAGATTGTCAATCGGCGAATCCGCCACATTTCACATGGGATTCCCTATCCCCCCAGGGGGGTTTTTGTTCATTTTCAACGGATGTGCCCAAAATCGGGCCCCTTCATGTTCGAAAATCTGTTTTTCCACGTTTTTGAGGAAAATTTAGAAATTGCAAAATTTTTTCTATGTGCTATGATAAGCGTATTCAAGAAAGAGGAGCCTTATGTCTCATGACGGATCATCTGACCGCCCGGTACGGGCTGATCCACGGCGCTTACTGGGCGTCTTATGCGGCCATTGCCGCCTATGTAAACCTGTATCTGCTGGAAATGGGCTTTTCCAGCGGGGCCATTGGCGTTCTCATCGCCCTGGCGGGGCTTTTGTCTGCCCTTTTGCAGCCATTGGCCGCAAGCTACGCAGACCGGGAGACCAGCCCCAATCTGAAGGCCATCAATCTGGCCATAGCCGCCCTTTGGATGCTTTCGGCGCTGGGTCTGCTGGTTTTCCACAAAAATAAGGTTGCCTCCCTTTTATTCTACGGCGGCTGTCTTTCCCTGCTGCAATTGCAGACCCCTCTGGTCAACGGCCTGGGGGTCACCAGCATCAATTGCGGCTGTATGCTCAACTACGGTGTGTCCAAAAGCGTCAGCTCCGTGACCTACGCTCTGGTATGCCTGGTGCTGGGCCGCATGACGGCAGCCCAGGGCGGGCGGCCGGTGCCCTGGGCCATTGTGCTGCTCACCGGAGTGTTCATTCTCTCCCTGGTGCTTTACCCCGCCCAGCGGACACCCCGAAGCGGCAGCGAGGCCAAGGGCGCAGACGGCCTGGCCTTCTTCCGGAAATATCCGCGGTTTACCGGAGTGCTTGCAGGCTGCATTCTGCTCTACATCAGCCATGTCTTTTTGAACAGCTTCACCCTCCAGATCATCCGCACCAAGGGCGGGGACAGCAGCCACATGGGCCTTTCCATGGCCATTGCAGCCCTGTCGGAAATTCCCACCATGCTCCTCTTTACCCACATGCTGCGCAAAAGGAGCAGCGGCTTCTACATCAAGCTCACGGGCTTCTTCTTCCTGCTGAAGGCCGCAGGCTCCTGGCTGGCCCCCAATGTGACGGTATATTACATCTTCCAGGCCACCCAGATTGGTGCCTGGGCGCTGATCGCCATTGCGTCCGTATATTATGTAAACGCAATTATGGAGCCACAGGATGCCGTGAAGGGTCAGGCCTATTTTACCGCCGCCTACACCCTGGCCAACGTCCTTGCCGCCCCCCTGGGCGGCCGCCTCATCGACACCCTGGGCGTGAACGCCATGCTGATGCTCGGCGCCCTTTGTGCCGCCCTGGGGACAGCGGTGAACCTGGTGTTCGCAGAGAAAACAGTGGACAAGGGGATCCTGTAACGGCAATTTCCCGCAATTTTTACATTTTGACTGTTTTTCTTTCCGGGAAAATATGGTAAACTTATAGAGAGTATGGGAAGGGGTGGCCTTTGTGAAAGAATGTGTGATCTTCTGTGCGGCGGGGTTTGACGGTCTGGCGGTACCGCTGACGGAGGAAGACTATCTCATCGCCGCCGACGGCGGCTTGAAGCATATGGAAAGCCTGGGTGTGACGCCCAATGCCATCATCGGGGACTTTGATTCCCTGAACTATATCCCCACAGGGGCAGAGGTCTTCCCGGTGGAAAAGGACGACACGGACTCCATGCTGGCCGTGAAGCTGGGGCTGTCCAAGGGCTATGACCGCTTTTTGCTCTACGGCGGCCTGGACGGGGTGCGGCTGGACCACACGGTGGCCAACTATCAGGCCCTGCAATACCTGGCGGACCGGGATGCCCGGGGCATCCTCATCGGAAGGGATTTTTGTGCCACGGTGATCCGAAACGGTGCGCTGCGCTTTCCCGGCGGAAAGCAGGGGGACATCTCCGTGTTCTGCATGGGGCCGGATGCCCAGGGCGTGAATATAGAAGGGCTGTACTATTCCTTAAAGAACGGAACGCTGACCTGCGGCTTTCCCCTGGGGGTCAGCAATCATTTTACGGATTCGGCCGCCCGGGTCAGTGTGGCCCAGGGCAGCCTTCTGATCCTCTGGCGGCGGGCAGCAGGCCTGCCGGAATTCGAAGCGTAAGGAGGCAGCGCCATGGATGAAGAGAACGCGCTTATCACCCCGGAAACCGGGCTGACCGCCCAGCAGGTCCAGGAGCATCTGGAAGCCGGTCTGGGTGCGGGGCTTCCGGCGGATTCCGGCCGCAGCGAAAAGGAAATCATTCTGCGGCACAGCCTGACATTTTTCAATCTGGTGTTCATTGTATTGGCCGTGCTGCTGATCGTGGGAAAATCCACGGTCATGAACATGGGCTTCCTGGGTGTGGTGGTGATCAATACGGTCATCGGCATTTTCCAGGAAATCCGCGCCAAACGGGCAGTGGACAAGCTGTCCCTGGTGGCCCGGCGGCCTGTGAAGGTCGTGCGGGACGGGCAGGTCCAGGAGGTGCCCCCGGAGAACATCGTCCGGGACGACCTGGCGGAGTTCGGCCAGGGTGACCAGATCTGCGGCGACGGCATTCTCCAATCCGGCACACTGTACGTAGACGAATCTCTGCTCACCGGCGAAGAGGACAGCGTAGAAAAGCAGCCCGGAGATCTGGTCCATTCCGGCAGCGTGGTTCTGGCAGGCCGGGGCCGGGTGCTGCTGACGGCAGTGGGCGAAAACTGCGGTGCGGCAGCCCTGGCCCGGGAGGCCAAGTACAACCCCAAAAACAAAAAATCCGAGATGATGCGGTCCCTGGACCGGCTGATCGTCTTTCTGGGCATTGTCCTGGTGCCCGTGGGCATTATCCTGTTCCGGCAGGAATATGTGGTTTTGCAGCTGCCTCTGCGGGAGAGCACTGAGGGCACCGTTGCGGCCCTCATTGGCATGATCCCCGAGGGACTGTACCTGCTGACCAGCGTGGCCCTGGCGGTCTCTGCCCAGAAGCTCAGCAAGAGCCGGGTGCTGGTGCAGGATATGAACAGCATCGAGGCTCTGGCCCGGGTGGATATGCTCTGCGTGGACAAGACCGGCACCATCACCGAGCCGGACATGGAGGTGGAGAACGTTCTGCCCCTGTCGGACCTGCTGCCGGAGCAGCTGGAGGACATCCTGACTGCCATGTACGGCACCGGCGAGCCGGACAACGCCACGGCCAAAGCCATGCAAGAGCTGTTCCCCGGGGAAAGCGACCTGAAATGCACCAACCGGGTGCCCTTCTCCTCGGAATACAAGTGGAGCGGCTGCGAATTCGAAAACAGCGGCAGCTATGTATTTGGCGCACCGGAATTTCTGCTGGGGGACCGGGAAGACAAATGGAATATCGGCGACTGGGCAGCCAAGGGCTACCGGGTGCTGCTGCTGGCCCAATACGGCGGCCCTCTGGCCCCCGGAAAGCTGGACCCCGAAAAACTGGAGCCCCTTGCCCTGGCCCTGCTCACGGGCAAGCTGCGGCCCAACGCCAAGGAGACCTTCGCCTACTTTGCTCAGCAGGGAGTCACCGTCAAGGTGATCTCCGGCGACAATCCCGCCACGGTGAGCATGATCGCCCAGCAGGCAGAAATTCCCAACAGTGAAAAGTACGTGGACGCCTCCACCCTGGAAACCCCGGAACAGCTGCGGAAGGCCGCCGACGAATACACCGTATTCGGCCGGGTAACGCCTCAGCAGAAGAAGGCACTGATCGAGGCCCTGCAAAAGAAAAAACACACCGTAGCCATGACCGGCGACGGCGTGAATGATTTGCTTGCCATGAAGCAGGCGGACTGTGCCATAGCCATGGCCAGCGGGGCCGAGGCGGCCAGTCAGCTGGCAAGTCTGGTGCTGCTGGACTCGGATTTCTCCGCCATGCCCAGCGTGGTCAACGAGGGCCGCCGGGTCATCAACAATATCCAGCGGGCAGCTTCCCTGTTCCTGGTGAAAAACATATTCTCCCTGTTCTTATCCATTATCAGCCTGTTTACGGTAATGCCCTACCCCCTGGAGCCCATCCATCTGTCCGTCATCTCCGCCATGACCATTGGCGTGCCCTCCTTTATCCTGACCTTTGAGCCCCGGTATGACCGGGTCAAGGGCCGGTTCCTGCCGGAGGTACTGCGGCGGGCCTTCCCGGGGGGCCTGACCAATGTGTTCGTGGTGCTGCTGTGTCAGCTGTTCATGGTGGTCTTTGCCCTGCCCCAGGACGAGGTGTCCACCATCTGCGCGGCGATCCTGTCCTTCGTGGGTCTGCTGGTGCTGTATCAGATCTGCAAGCCCTTCAACTGGTTCCGGAAGCTGCTGTGGTGGGCCATGGCGGCCGGCATCGTCCTGTGCTTTACGCTGCTGGGGGATATTCTGGATCTGCGGACCTGGACGGACGAAGTGCGGCTGGTCATGTTCACCCTGCTGGTAATGACCCCCACGGTGTTCCTCGCCATCCAGCGCATTTTCGACTGGTGCGAGCAGACCCGCCTCCGCTTCGCCGCCTGGTGCAGGGGTGTGTGGGCCAAACGGCCGTTCCGGAAGAAGAAAAAAGCGTAAAAGAATATGCATTGAGCAGGGGGCTGTTAGAAAAGCATGTCGCTGCGAACCAGTGACCGATGTCACTGGTGTGGTACCCCAAGGGTATTTCCTTCGGGCACAGCCCCCCGGTTGAATGGAAACAGCTTGGTTTTACTGCCAAGATGTTTGAAGATCCGGGGGATTGCCACACCAGTGTGCGCACTGGTTCGCAATGACAGGTTGTTTTCTAACAGCCCCCTGCCCGTTTGTTTCGGTCTCTTTTATTCTTTCACCGGCAATTCCGCCGTGAAGGTAATGCGGCCATCTGCGTAGTCGGCCCAGATTTTTCCGCCGTGGGCAATGACGATGTTTTCGGCGATGGAGAGCCCCAGACCAAAGCTGCCGTCCCGGCTGCGGGCGGCATCCATGCGGTAGAAGCGCTTGAAAATGTTTTTCAGCGCCGCCTTGTCCATGGGCTCCGCGTTATTGGATACGCTCAGTCGACAGTGGTGCCGGTTTTGCCTTTCCAGGGTGAGCCGGACCGTGCCTCCCTGGGCGTATTTTTTGGCATTATCCAGCAGAATGTCCACCAGCTGGCCCAGGTGCTGGCGGCTGCCGGTGAGGGTAATGCCCGGGGTGACGGCGGATTCCAGCGTAAGCCCCGCCTCAAAAAACACAGCCTCAAAGGGCAGCAGGGCATCCTCGGTCAGCGCCGAGAGATCCACCTGCTCAAAGACCATTTTCGCCTGGCCGTTGTCGGATCGGGCCAGCTCCAGCAGGTGCTCCACCAGGCTTTTCATCTGGTGGGACATGGTAAGGATGCTGTCCACACAGCGGCTCTGATTCTCCCCGTCGGACATCTGCAAAAGCTCTGCGTTGGTCATGATGACGGTGAGGGGTGTTTTCAGTTCGTGGGAAGCGTCGGCTACAAACTGCCGCTGCTGGTCCCAGGCCCTCTCCACCGGGCGGACCATCCACCTTGCCAGCAGCACCGCAATGCCCAGGAATACTCCCAAACACAGCACCCCCAGGGCGGCGCAGGTCCTGGCAAGGCCCAAAAGCGTTGCTTTTTCGCTGGACATATCCGCAAAGACGATGGTCTCGGACAGGGGGGAGCGGACCTTCAAAAAGCGAAGATTGTACTCCGGAATAACCCCCGTATCCCCGGATTTGGCCGTGGCCGCCTCCATAAGGGCGGTGAGGAACACTTGATCGGACAGGTCATAGTAGCCCCCCACCACGGCGGTCAGCTCCCCCGTTGCACTGATCTTCAGCAGGAAATAGGGCAGATGCACCCCCGTTCCACCGGAATTGGGCCGGCCCAGCTGGAAGGGGTTTGCGGCCACCGTGCGCATCATGGAAAGGCTCTCCTCCTCCAGATTCTGGGCCGTGGAGTGGTACAGAAGGCCAAAAATCGAGCAGAGCATGACCGTGACGATGGCCAAAATAACGCATACGAACCGAATGCGAAGCTTTTTCAGCATCCTTCCTGCACCTCCAGCCGGTAACCCATGCGCCGGACGGCGGCGATGGTCACATTGGAGCCGATGGAATTCAGCTTTTTCCGCAGAAAGCCGATATAGACCTCCACATTGTTCTCCACAGCCTCGGAGTCAAAGCCCCAGACCCGGGCGAGCAGGGCCTCTTTGGACAGGATGCTGCCCTTGGCCTGGAAGAAGCAGCGCATCACGTCAAATTCCTTGGCGGACAGCCGGACGGAACGGCTGCCGCAGAGCAGGGTGCAGGAGCCCAGGTCCAGATTGGTATTGCCCAGGGTCAGCTCGTCCACCTGGCCGCCTTGGCGGCGCAGCAGGGCATTGATGCAGGCCACCAGCTCCCGGCTGTCGAAGGGCTTGGTCAGATAGTAGTCCGCCCCGGCATTGAGGCCCTCGATCCGGTCCTCCAGGCCGGACCTGGCGGTGAGCATGAGGATGGGCGTCCCGCACCGCTTGGCCCGCACGGCTCGGGCCACCTGGTAGCCGTTCATTTTGGGCATCATCACATCCAGGATCAACAGATCATAAACCCCGGTCTCCGCGTATTCCGCCCCGGCCTCCCCGTCGTAGACGCACTCCACCGCAAAGCCCTTCTTCTCCAAAAGGGTTTTCAGGGAATCCGCCAGAAGCTTTTCGTCTTCAATAATCAGAATTTTCATGGAATGGCCTCCTTGCCGGGGGCTGTTAGAAAACGCTCTGTCATTGCGAACCAGCGCGCACGCTGGTGTGGTACCCCAAGGGTATTTCCTTCGGGCACAATCCCCCGGATTTTCAAACATCTTGGCCGTAAAACCAAGCTGTTTCCATCCAACCGGGGG
>OGFF01002438.1_pt1 | contig 16106 bp, 20 predicted proteins | sample 1570751 | NCBI WGS metagenome assembly OGFF01 (sample SAMEA2581951, study PRJEB24529) | metagenome | biome: Human gut stool | place: China | collected 2011 | reverse complement strand
CCCTTTAACTTCAAACGGGGTACTCCATTTACAAGTTACAGCGTTACACATTTGTTAATAAAACATGTAACGCTGTAACCATTAAATAATATTTCTTAAATATGTTGCAAGTAAATATTGTGCAGCTTCGTTGGGGTGATTGTCGGCTAATTTTAGTGCATTATTTTTAGCTGTAACTATATTACTGTTAAGATTATTCATAACACCAGCATATTTACCATTTAGTCTTAACGGTATGTTAGCATCACTAAGCATACTGTAGTATTCACACCCATTATAATCAGCTAACTCTTTAAGTACATCTGACCTTTCTTTTCTATACCATGCGTCCATACACCATATAATAATTCTAGCTTTTGGATTTACTTCTATTATTTTGTTTATAATTCTGTTTATTTGACCACAAAATGTTGAAGTATCAGATGAATTATATTCACCATTTGGTGTACTCAACCCATTTAACCCTAGTGCAATAAAAAATTCGTCATACTCGTCAGTTATATTTTCTTCATTTGCAGTATACCATGAATCTGCTGTTGCACCACTTATACCTAAATTAACACCTTCACACACACCCATTTCATTAAGGAAATTTACATAAGATTTTACTGATGTAACTGCTGTAAAAGAGTCACCACAAAATGCTACCTTAGGTATATTAGATATTTTTTGTTCAACATTTATTAGTGAAAATGTTGTCCATTTTACACTATCAGTTGTTATAGAACTGCGCATGTACATTAAACATCTACCAACTGTACTAACCGGAACACCTATTAGTATTTGAGATACATCAACGTAGGATGCTGTACTTGGTGCAATATTTAGCACTGACCAGTAATATTTACTAATGTCAACGTTTAGTTCAGCTTTATAAGCATTTAATGAATCTCTATCAATTAAATATGACGTATTAGGATTTTTTTCATCTACACTATATTTTCCTGGACTTTTTGACGCATAATTATTAGCAATATTTTTGTCATTAACAATTCTACTAAACGAATTAAAAACATTATACAAGCTACTTCTGTAGTACATTACTGTAGGAGTACCGCTTACTACACCTGCCCCGATAAGTAACTGAAAACAATCAATATTGTTTAATACTATTGGTTTTATAACATAAACAGACCAATAATATTTTTTTACGTCAACATCAACTAATCCATTAAGTGAAAACCTGTTTATGTACCATGAACCTATATTAGTAGCATCATTTATATCAATAGGGTTCTGAAAAGAGGTTGAAGTATATGCGTTTACTGGAATATTAAAAATTAATCCTGTTGGTGCAAATTTTTCCCCATCCCATTGATAAGCATATCCATTTGTGCTAAGAATATATATTGTACTTTTATTTGTCATTTCATTTTCATTTTTTACAATTTTAGGCTGATTAACGTCAATAAGTGGTTTTATTAAATTTGAAAGTTCGCCACTATTAGCCATATCATTTAACTTATTGTCAATTTCTTCCTGCACATCAAGTGAACTAAAATATGTGTTTACATAGTTCTGTAACTCCTCATAAGCCTTGTGAAGATTAGTAACATCACCGTGTAAAGTTTCAACATCTTCCATTGTCTTATTCAGATAGTCCACCACTTTACAAAGCAGTTCATAATAACTTAAACTATCATCATAAACAAGCGGTAACACTTTCTGACACCAATACCTGAATGGCTGCAATGTCTTATAATTACCCATTACTGGTGTAAAATCAGCAGGCGGTAAAGGTGTTATACTTCTATCACTCATAATAAATCTCCTTTCATTCTACCAAAGACCAAAGAATAAGTCACTAAACTCATCAATAACCATCATATCGATGTTCAAAAAGGTTTCCCTAAACTTATTCAAAAGACTGCTAAAACTTTCTGTTCCTTGCTTTCCCAATATTGTTTCTGTGTAATCCTCTGTTGTATTAATATTATTTGTTGTATTATCGTTATTAGTTAAATTTGATGTATTATTGTTTGCTTCTTCTGTTATAGTTGCATTAGTTAAATACGTGTTGGCATCTAAACCTGTGATTGCCCCTTGTGGTGTATCACTATAAAGTTCTTTACCATTACTTGTTGAATTATTATTGGCTGCGCTTGTACTTGTTCTGCTCCCATTAGCTTCTTCATTTTCTGTTCTTTTATGCTCTCTAGTTAAGTCCACATCGTGCATAGGGTCAAACTTAATCTTAGCACTTTCATAAAGCTGATTGTAATAAGGCATAATCTCTTCAAGTCTTGTATTCATCCAAAGTGTCCATATACCTACCGTTTCACAACAAATTTCACGTAAATAATAATGCTTCAAAATCTTCTGACAAAGTACACTTCTGTATTCTTCATCAAAGAACGGTGCTTTACTCGTAAAAATCTTATCCCACGAATTAGCAATAATTTTATCAACATCGGCACTACCGCCAGACACTTCAAGTCCACTTTTGCTTTCACATATGAACCTAACTTCTGTTGTATATTTACTCATTCCTGCCACCACCTTTACTAGCAACACATAAGGCGAGACAAATTACACAAACGCTACCAAACAAAGTACCAATAATGAAACTAATAAACTCACTCATTTCCTGCACCCCCTATTGTATCTGCTCCTGCTTCATCTGGAATAGTGTCGTTATCAACCTGCTGAAAATCTTCGCGATAATTAACCTCAATATTAGTGCCAAACATAGCGTTAATTTTATTAACAGCTTGTCTTCTACTCTCCAATCTGCTGTACCTGCTTGCGATAGTTCCACCTTGATTTCTCGTTACTTCATCAGTAATCAACCTTTCTTTCTTCTGAATGTTGATATTACTGATACCAAGATAAGTCAAAGCTTCATTCCATATCTGTGTCTTCAACTGATATAATTTATCACAAACATACGGTGCACCAGTCTGCAAAACTTTTAGTGCATTCAAATCCAAGTTTTTATCACCAAAAATAAACGGTGCGTTACCATCATACTCCTTATACAAGTTAATCAACGTCATTCTTTGTTTTTCTGTACCTTGCACTAAAATGGGTGTTTTCTGTGCATTTGCATTAACATCAATAATCCTATCAAGGTTGTATAACCTTTTAGCGAACATTTTAATATCAAGAATACTGTTCGTGTGCAGATAATTGTTCCATATAATAACACTATTACTCTCTTTCAATAACTTCTGATAGTTGTTATACCCGGAGTAAGCTCTACGCAAAACAGGATCACCATACACACCAAGTCTGCCACTAGCAATACAATCCAAGCACAAGTTCCCAAGTACGTCATCATCAAAGTATACCATGCATCCAGTTTCAAATAGATGTAGTTCAAGATATCTTGCATCAACACTAGGTGGTAAGTTTTTCCATTCAAACATACTTATAGCTAACTCTGTAAGCCTGTTCAAATACTGTATATATGTTAAGTTATTCAGTACAGCACTGTCACCAAGCATATCTGTAATTCCACGTTTCCTACCCATATCTTAATTTTTCACCGCCTTTACACTGTATTATCTAAGTTATACTGTCCAACCTCTGACCCATTCTTCCAGAATGTAATACCATTATCGTATATATTACAAATCTTACGCATATCATCGGCAGGAACGCTACCAGTAACAGTAGCACCAACAGTCTTAACATAGTTCCAATGTGGTCTACTGTTTCTGTTAGGTTTCTTGCATCTATTGACAGAGTATCCAAACATGTAAAAATACTCATCAATCATTTTTGCATACTCAGCAGTAATACTACATCTACCACCATAGAAATTCTTAGTGCCACTAGCCACTTCAACTGAGCCACTGAATACATTACCTCTAGTGATATCAGCTTTAATACTAGCTTGGTATCCTTGCATAAGTAAATTTCCTGCTTGGTTCGCGCCCTTAGTACCTGTTCCTTTTGGAACTAATTCACTTGCTCCAAGACCAATACTCAATCCACTTGTAATTGCTGTAGCTGTAATAGGTAAGCTATTTTGAGCAAGCCATGCTCTAAAAGCGTCTGTACTCCAACTACACAAAGGATAATCTGTAAGAGTCAATGTCTCTGTAGTGAGTGCAACGTCTTTACAACCCTTATAATACATAGGTCTAAGTGCAACCTGTACTGGATAAGAAATAGGAATTAACACTTTAAACTGTGGTAATAAATCATCAAATAGTTCATATCTGTAAATACCACTTTGTCTGCCTGCATTAACGCTATAGAAATTATATGGATAAGTATAAAGTTTTTTGCATTTAGGCTTGTAACCATCAATTGTCATATTCTCTGATAGCTTAGTAACATTTACCACAGTACTATAACAAGAATTAGACTTAGTAACGTTAACACCCTTACCACTAGGTATTGCTTGTCCAACAGCAATAACCGGACACATGTACATAGCAACAACTGCTTCCGGTTTTTGGCTATAATTGTCAAGAAATCCAGTAATAGTGCTTGCGTCACTGGCATTAAACGCGTGTAAACTACAACCACCATAGATTCCACCATACAAATTACCGTCTGGTGCTGCACTATTATCGTTAACCATAATAACTACAGCCATAGGGTTAATAGTATTTAGTAAACTTCCAAAATCATTAAACACATACTCCCCTGTGTTAACGCTTTCTGGTTCGTAATGTTCGCCAATCTGGTCACTGACTGGATGTTCTCTCTCAACATAGCAATAGTCTGGCTCACAATCAAAGAACCATGTCTGCATAACATCAAGTTCAAAGTAAATCTCTGCACATTCATTGTTTACAAACTCAACTGCTGTGATGAACGCGTAAAACCACTTATCGCCGTAAGCTGTGTTCTGGAACATCATGTAATTACAGTCATACAAACTATCAGCTTTTATACCAACTCTTGCTACTCCTTTTTTCACTCTTTGATAGGTGTAGTTTGCAAGGTTATACTTCTGCAAACCAACAAAGTAATTGTACTGTGCGTTTTTACTTGAAAAGTAAATTGTGTGGTCATAGGTTGTGTCAAGAGGTACATCTTTAAGTAACCTTATATTTGTTGTAGGTTGTATATACATCCTACCACTCCTTTCTAGCAAGGGTGAGTCAACAATGTGATACACCCTTGCTTTTAGAATCAGGCTTTTTCAAGTGTAACAGTTGAGTCAACAGCGGTAGAACCATTAACTGCTGTAGTAGCTGTGTAACTTACACCATTAATCTCCGCAACAAGAGTGATATCTGTTGCAAGCTGTGACGCAGGGATAATAAGTCCACCGTATTTCTGAACAGCAATACCTGCTTTGGTGAGTGCTTCGGTCTGCACAAAGTTTACATTCTGAGGGCTGAGTCCCGCACTTTCAAAGTCAGCACTGATAGTAAATACAGTAGCTACATCACTCTCGTCTTTAGCATCCACATGGACGGTAATAGAAGCAGGCAGAGCAACGTCAGCACCAGATGTTACAAACACAACTGCATTTGCGAACGGAGAATTTGAGATTGTTTTCCATGTATGATAGAAGTAGTTCCAGTACAAACCTGAAGCAACATATTTCTCCGTAAATTTGTTGTTGTTGTCGTAAACCTGAAACCAATTATCATCCAAAATAACTGCCTTTACGTTTGCTAACAGCGCTAACTCGTCTGCTGTTACTTCTTCGATTCCATCAGAGTTTGCTCTGATAACATCAAACCGTTCATTGTCAAAATTAGTCCAGTTGTCAATAAGAAACAGTCTACCCATGAAATCTGCCTTATCCATATTGAAAGCGCTTGCAAGTACACTTACGTCAAACTGTGCGTTGAACATAGCGTCCATAAAGATAACCTGTCTTTCTTTAGGTGTGGTAGTTTTAACTCTGGCTTCGTTGTACTCACTCGACATAAACGGTAACAGATTAGATGTTCCTCTAAACTGCACAGCTGCTTCACTAAGGTCTGTACCTTTACCGATAGATGCTGGTAACATTTTTCCATGACTAATTGCTTTAATAAGTAAGTATTTAAAGAGCAGGAATTCGTCATACTCTGCCGCTGTATATACGCTGTCAACAATTTTAGCAATAAGGTTCTGTACGCCATCAATGCTAAGAAATGCCTGTTTTAAGTCCTCATCCTGAATAGTAACTGGATACATTACTCGCCAGTTCATAGTATGGAACGCTGAACGCACATCTGGGATAGTTCTCTGGAACTCACGTTTTGCTGATTTTTCCACATTGAAGTCAACGGCTTTTGCAATAGATACAAAAATATCCTCGACAGTTTCTCCATACTCAAGGTAACCTTTCTTAAGGATAGAGTAAGGGTTGTTAAATGTTGCACTCTGTACACGCACGATTGCAATTCTGTTTACCAGAGCATTGATAAACTGATTTGCAAAAGCAGGTGTACCATAGATGACTTCTCCTACTTTAGGGATGTCGTTAGCAGTTGTAACTGCTGGAACATTCTGCTGATAATCATAAGATGCGTTCTGTCTGATTACGTTGAGAATGTCAATGGTTGACGCATTGAGCGTACTGTTTGCAATTCTTCTTGCCATAATTTTATTTTCCTTTCTTTAATGAATTTATTGCTAAACTGTTGTAAACAGTTCTGCAAACGTCTTAGGCGGCTGTGACTCTTCTGTTTTAGGGTCTTCAATGGCAGGCTCCGGGTCTGAACTGTAAAAACGTTCAGTATACTTTTTCCGCCATTCGGCGTCATTTTCTTCGTACTTAGTTTTCCAGTCTGTTCCGTCACCTTTTGCCTTTGTTTCTAAGTCAGAGAGTGTGTCTGTAACATCTTCCAAAAATGCGATTGTTTCATCATCAGTCTGTTCACCTACTCTGACTTTTAATTCTTCTAGAATTTCTTCCCTAGTTTTTACTGCCATAACACACTCGATCTCCTTTCACTCGAATCGCAGTCTTACTAAGTGGTAAAACCACTAAGTGCGACTAGTGTCCTTTCTACGAAATTTTTGTCCATTTTGTAGTATCAAATAATACACTTAATCTTAATGAAAGAGGGTGATTAGGTGAAAGCATAATTGTTCCGTCATCTGTTACCATAATAGTAAAACCCTCTTCATGTTTATAAGTACCTGCTTTAAACAGCATATCTGTCTTCATCTCCTTTCTTATTAGTAATGATATCTTATCCACATCCATATAGGCATTTTCTTTTTACGAGCAGAGGGTGTTCCGCCACCACCGCCACCTGCTGAATAAAATCTATACATAAGTACAGCATTGTGTAACGCTTGTTGTCTTGACAAATAGTACATTGGTTTTGTTTCCCATTCTACTATTGATGTATCATTAGCGTGAAGTAAAATATATTCAAGTGCTTCATGGGCAAATTCAATTCTTTCATTAAGTGCGGGTACACCCGGTCTTTCCCAACAAGTACAAAACGCTTCTGTTAATGATGCAACATTAGTTGAATCGGATGTTAGAAATTCCATTAATGATGATATACCATCAAATGTACCAATCCAATCGTCCTCTACAACTAAATACTGCATCTGCCCGTTTGGACTTGTATTTTCATATCCATTTTCGCTCAACCATGTTAACAGTGCGTCACGTCTTGACCCATCCCACTGAAACAAACCAAAAGCACCACCACCAAGCTGAGAAAGTGTGGGGTTAATATGACTTTCTCTCCATGCGTTACCTGCTAAAGCTGCGATTACATAAGCACTTGCACCATACCCAGTTGCGCCACCATCTCCGTATCTAAACAACCTAGGAAAGGAACGTTCATAGTCTGGATTTCCACCACTTGAACCTATACTAACTTGATTAGCAAGTGGTGCATTGTCTGTATGCGCTCCCATGAAAACACCTTTACCACTTCCACCACGATAGCACATTTCGGTGTGACCGTTGGATAGACCTATATCTCCTGCTAAGTATTCGCCACCCGCATCAACTTCTCTAAAACCTAAACGCAAAAGTTCTTTTGGTTCTGAATAAGTGGTAAAGGCGTTATGATTTGGTGCATACGAGGGTGTTTCAAAACCACCTGCCAGTAATGCATAGTTTATAAATGAGGAACAATCGTAGTATGTTATACCACCAACTGTTTGTGCGTTACGGTATGACTGTGAATACCCCACATTAGGTGCATTACAAGTTGCTACTGCCCATGAATATGCTTTATTTATATCTGGCATATTTAACTTATTACAGCATCTGGTTTACAAGTTTCTGAATAGCGGAATAGTCATAACCTGCTGCGGTAAGTTTCTGCTTTCTTGTATCACCATTTCCCCACTTACCTGCGATCACTTCTCTTGCAATTTCTCCATTCGATTTTAACTCTTTTCCAGACAAAATGTCATTTACTTTTGTCTGAACTGCTTTGTAATCATAACCTGCTTCTGTGAGTAATTTCTTTCTGGAATCACCATTACCCCACTTACCTGCAATCACTTCTCTTGCAACTGTATCAATGGACGCATCTGGTGTAACTTCTGTGTTCTGTCCTGCGTATCTAAGGTGTCTTGCCCAACCACCCGGGAGTTCATAATAATTGTGAATATAGATTTCTTTACCGGTCTGGTCACCAGTTTTACCACCTGTGGTTGTTCCTTTTTCATTGATTGAAGCCTCTGCAATTTGAGAAGCGTTGATGCTCATACAAACATGTTTGTTTGGTGTCAAATGTACATCACCTGCTGACCACGGTTTTTTACAATCAGCAAAACCTGCTTTTCGTAACTGGGGCTCAAGATTACCTGTCCAAGAATCAGGTGATACGTTAAAACCTGCTACATGCAGTGCTGTTCCAATAAGAGAAGAGCAGTCATAATCTGGGCCGTTTCTGTGCTTTTGATCATACCCATGCGTGTTATCGTTTGCTGTGTCAATGATAAAGTTAACAGCTTTCATAATGTCAGACATAATTTAATTCTCCTTTTTTAGATTTGAAATGTGAAACAATTCCATCAGTTTTTCTGGTAGAATGTCTGGGTTAATCTTGCATATGTTTTCGAGTATAGACACCAATTCAGTTGTGCACACATACAGGATAATAATAGGAAGAATTGATACCCCAAACTGAAAACCAATTCTTGTGCCCTGTGTGTCAACTAACCAAGCTACAAAGTAACATAACAAGAAGCCAACTTTTTTGAAAAGACCGTCACGCAATTTGGATGACTGAATGTCTTTGTTTTTTACCGCTGTTATGATACCAGTAATTAGGTCTAAAGCATTGAAAACCAGTGCAATAATTATGGTGTAAAACTGCTCCATTCTTTTTCGCCCCTTTCCTTGTTTTATTTATCTTTATTATAGCATATAACTAGACAAATTGCAATAGGTATGCTATAATATAATAAGAAAGGAAGTGATTATAACGTGGGTGTGTATTATGATGGTACTAAACTATTATCTATGCTTGACATAAACGGTAACAAACCAGAAATATATATGTGTACAACTAACCGTACTGGTGGTAAGACAACTTATTTTGGAAGATTGTGTGTAAATAGATTCTTAGATAAGAACGAAAAATTTGGCCTTCTTTATAGGTATAATTATGAACTTGATGATGTTGTAGATAAGTTCTATAAAGACTTAGGAAGTTTATTCTTTAAAGACCATGAAATGACAAGTAAGCGCAGAGCAAGTGGTATTTTTCATGAGTTATTCTTAGATGACAAAAGTTGTGGATACGCTTTGAGTCTTAATAGTGCAGACCAGATTAAAAAATATAGCCACTTATTTTCAGATATTATGCGTATGATATTTGACGAATTTCAGAGTGAAACTAACCACTATTGCAATGATGAAGTTAAGAAGTTACTTAGTGTTCATACTTCTGTTGCCAGAGGTCAGGGTGAACAGGTTAGATATGTTCCCGTTTATATGCTTAGTAACCCAGTAAGTATTATTAATCCATATTATGTTGAAATGGGTATAAGTGCCAGACTTAAAGACGATACTAAGTTCCTACGTGGTGATGGATTTGTACTTGAACAGGGTTTTATATCTAGTGCAAGTGAGGAGCAGAAAAGTAGTGGTTTTAATAGAGCTTTTGCAAAGAACTCTTATGTTGCTTATAGTAGCGAATGTGTTTACCTTAATGATAACAAAAGTTTTGTTGATAAGCCTACTGGTAATAACAGATATATTTGTACTCTAAAATATAAAGGCACTGATTTTGGTTTGAGAGAATTTACAGAGGACGGTTATATATATTGTGATGATAGGCCAGATACTACCTTCAAGACTAGAATAACCGTAACAACAGCAGACCATGAAGTTAACTATGTTATGTTAAAAAGAAATGACTTCTTTTTGTCTAACCTTAGATATTTATTTGAACGTGGTGCGTTCAGATTCAAAGATATGAGATGCAAAGAAGCTGTACTTAGTGCATTAAGTTACTAAGTTATCCACATTAGAATGTGGAAAGTGTTGAAAACTTTTTGGTATCTTCTCATGTTTCCATCAATGGACGGATAGGATAGCACACTTGAAATGATAGTGCCTACTCCGTTTGTCGTTTTCGCTGAACGCTTTGTTTGGTGCATGAGTTAAAGATATAAATAGAAAGCAGGGATACGAACTTAGTTCGCCCCTGCTTTTCTTATAAGTGATTACTTTCTTTTAGCGTACTTTACCCATTCTAAATCTTCACTATTAAAACTCTCTAATATGAATGAACCTTGTGTATCTTCATGTGTAATTGTAATACCTGTTTTAATACAAAGCTCTTCATACTGTCTGATAAAATCATCATAGTTAGTTGTTTTATTCATTTTTATACATCTACCTTTCACCTGTTAACCAATGTGTACGATTTCTTTATGCTGTTTTTGTGCATAAACTTTTTCGTATGTCACGCCGTCACATAACTCACCGTTTTCTTTTTTCAAAATATAAACAGCGTCACACCAATCAATATGTTCATAACGCAACATTATGTAATCGTCTAAATTTAATTCTTTTCGACTCTTTACATACCTAACATCATTATCTTTTATTGTACTTAATACGCTAGCTATTAATGCTATTTCTCTAGCTTGAGTTAGAGAACCAGTTACATATATTTTCATAATCTTATTTTTACCTCATTTCATATGGTGTGTCAATTAGTAGGATACCACCGCGTATTCTCTTTGGTCTTAATTTTCCGGGAACTTTTAAACCTACTCTAAAGTCTCTAAAATTTCTTTTTATCGGCTTACCGGTTTTATTTTCAAATAAGAACTCTTTTTCATCTTCTGTCCATTCTTTGAAAACATTTGTTTTGTTATCTGTGTAACCTTTAATATCCGCATTACCATTAAGTGATATTTCAAATAAATCTTTACATTTCTGTGGCATACCTGCACACTTAATGTTGTTATACGGTTTACCAATAGGTTTCAAATTTTCTTTAACTACGTGTTCAATATAAGTCTTTTGTCTGGTGAAAACACCTACATCCCAACAACTCTCTAACTTCCAACAACAGAAGTCTTTATCATGTACCTTAATTCCAACAATCTCTTCTGGTTCAAGGTCACAATGTATGCTATCTGTGTCAGCATATATAAAACCTCTCTTGTCTTTACCGTGGTAGTTCTTCTGTGCAGCTCTAATTGTAAAGTTTCTTGCGTAACTTGTGATAGCTGAACCAACAGGTATATACCCCGGTTTCTTATTCGCTTCTGCAACAGGTAAAAATCCTATGGTTTTATCCTCTTTGACATAAGCAAGTTTAAAACTACTATCCATACTGCTCGCCATTTTACCGTACAAATTGTTAAGGAACAACTTTGCCAACTCACGCAATGCACCTTTACTTTCCACTTTGATTTTCTTATACTTATCTATGTACTCGTCAAAGATACCTATTTCACTATGAAACCAACAACCATCTAAAATTTCAAAATCTACAAGTTCGTAGTGTTCTTTCAATAACTCGTAGTCGGTCATTGTCAAAACTAACTCAACTCTAGTGTCGTGTATGTTACCATCTTTATCGGTATAATGCGTGTAATACTCACCAGTTCGCTTATCATACACATCAGATGTTTCAAGTGCTTCTGTGCCTTTGTACAATAGCGACGATTTTATCTGTATGAACGGTAGCTTATCTGGTTTAATGTAGAATCTTGTCTTAACTCTTACAAAGTAATATTTATCGTCTGAAAGTGCAACATCTGGAATGATGTTCCCTTTCCAAAAATGCGGTAGACCTACTGGATAACGATTACCACTCTCACTACTCATCATGCTAGGATACAAAGAATTTACATCTGCTGTCGTACCCTTTGTGAAAATCTTGTTCTCTTTACCCTTAACAAGATAGCACCAACCGCCTCTATACGATTTACGTATATATTCTCCTGCATTAGGGTATCTATGTGCTTTCTCGTCTATAACCATGGAATACACATCTGGAAACATTTCATTGTAATCAAGCATGTTCTTTGTTGAGGACTTGCAAATTGACTTATATTCTTCCAAACAACATGAACCTATTGTCAATTTGTTGTGTCCTTGTTGGAACATTATCTCCAGTGCTTCTTTGACTACAAGTACATCATTAGCTATATACTTTCTTTCTTCCTCTGTTATGTTACAGCCTGCATACCTAAAACCAGTGTACTCCATATCAAGCTTCTTATGCTTTGTTCCAAAACTTTCTCCAATACGTTGTACGCTAAATGGTAGTAATTTAAGTGAGTCTCTAATCTCTATGAAGTGATTATTGACCTTGATAATAATGTTGTACCACATACCTTTATCAGATATACTATACTTGAACGACTTATTTTCCATGTATTTCTCTGGAAGCCACTCAACATCATTTTCCTTTTCTCCTACCTTTTTGTATGCTTGCTTATATCCTTTATCTACCAACAAATAGGATAGCCAAAATGCACCGTCAAATTTCAAGTTATGATAATACGCTACTATGTTACATTTCTGTTCTAGAAAATAATCGAATTGTTCTCCAATACTATGAAATATGCTTACATCTTCTGTGAACAATTCAACGGACGCACTAGCCCAGACCTCTGTGTTAACCTGTCCTTTATAGACGGTTGTTTCAAAGTCGCACATAAAGTAACGAAACTTTTTAACTTTCATAGTGGGATACTGTAATCCTCTTCTTCTTCCATCGCGTCCATTATTTCAGCCTTAAACAGTGGCCCTGCTTCTGGTAAATAGTTTAACATTTCAGACATATATTGCGTTAGTTTGTCTTGTGAGTAAACTATCTGATATGTCACAATCAAACCCGCTTCTGCGCCATCATTCAACATTGTTGCAACATCATGTACGTCATTTGTTGATAGTATTTTGTCTAACCAAGATAGTAACAAGTTGCTAGCACGTTCATTAAATTGTCGTACGTGTGACCTAAAACCACTGATAACAACAGCATCAAAAAATGTTGCGTCTTCTGATATGTTCTCGGGTGGTTCAAAACCTGGTGTATTAGTTGGCTGCTGTTTTGGTTGTGCTAGCCTATATTTTCTAGTTTCTGCTGCTTTCTTTGCTCTTAAAGAGCGTTCCCGCTTTAAACCTTCTATTGCGGGTACTATTTCACCGTAAGTTGCTAAACCGCCATAGACAGCTTTCTTATAGAGCTTTTCTGGTGTTATTTTTGCAAGTTTTCTCACACTTGCTTGTGTTACTCGTTTAGGTCTTTGCGGTAACACATTTTCATTGAATTGATACCCACGTTTTTCTGCTCTTCTTATAAATTGTTTGATACGTCTGACTTGTTTAGAATAAGCACGTTCCGCAAGTGTTTGTTTTTGCCTTTTTGCCATAGCGTTCACCCCTATAATTGAAATAAGGGAGACACTTTAGTTTGATACTAAGAGTGTCCCCCCCAATTTATTAGCTATTGCACCCTACATTATGCAAGACTGTCAACATCCAGTACGCAATTAATATAATCACGCCCTGCTTTTGTTTTGCCAGAAGTCTTAATGACTGTGAACGGTTTACCTTTCATGATACTTGAAATATCACCAATTGATCGCTTGAATGTCGCAGACTGACAACTGTAAACCTGTTTCTCTGGTGTAATGATGGACATTACCTCAACAGTCTCTCCGGTGTTCTCTTTGACATCCTCGAATGTGAGAATCCCGTCAACTGTAATATGTTTACCATCCTCTACATCTTTCGCTGAAATGATTGATGGTGCGATTGTCATAAGATACTGTTCTACTTCATTAAACTCTCTACTCTGTTCAATAATTCTAATCATGGTGTTTGTCTCCTTTTATTAATGCTTAGTTGTGCTTGTTTTATTCTGTTACTGCTGTGTTTCTAGGTGGGAGTACTTTTGCATGCTGAATGAATTCCTGCTCTGTCATACCATACAAAGTCTCGATTTCTTCTTTGTCTACAATATGGACTGCTTTAACTGTCTCAGTTTCAAGCAGCGGACGAACTTTCTTTAACAGTGCTTCATCATCTTTGTATGTACGCGGAACTGTAACAGACTCGTTATACGGTTCACCTTTCTGTACGTCCAAACACATTACATTCACTTTTGTTGCTACGATTGTTCTTGTTACCATTGGTACTCTTGCCATAATTTCGTTCTCCTTTCTGATTGTGGCTTGTTTATAATTAGGTACATTATTGTACCAATGAACGGTATAGGACTCGAACCTATAATCTAGTGCTGACCAAACAAGTGTTTGTCACTTGTTACTAGGCAACTTACCAATTTGTTGCACCGTTCAGAGGGGTGAGGGTGCATCATTCTAAGATACACCACTCTGACAACGCAATTGTAATTCATCTTCATTACTCTTATATTGTAACATACTGTACTTAAAAAGTCAATACTTATTTTCAATTTTATTAGTGAAAATAATATTTTAAAATATGTTCCTTGTACTTTTTTACAATAACGTCTGCTACAATTTTACTTGATAAACCTACTGATAATTGGACAGCTATGTTGTTAATAGTGTAATGAAATGAACAACCGTCCGGTGAATTAATATCTACTATAAGTATGTTATTAACTATGTGTACGGATACTATACCTTTTACCTGTCTACTTAACTGTTTTTTGAGTGCATTTTTGAAAATTTTCTGCATGATATCATTCTCCTTTTTCTGTTTGTTTGATTGTCAAGGTGCTATGACCAATTATTGGTCAAAAGGGTGTACAGTGTTGAAACTGTAATCGTGCCTATCACGCACCCTAGTTAGTTTAGACTAACTCCGTGTATATTTACTTGTTAGATTTGAATTTAGTTGTGTGGTAGCTTAGTTGCTAGTCCTCTTCTTTGGTTGAGTTACGCGGTGGTAACACTTTTGCGAGTCTGATAAAATCCTCTTCATCCATACCGAGCAATAACTCTTTGCAATCTTGTGACTCAATATGTATGAGTTTAAGTGTGTCAGTCTGGAAAAGGTTTTTAAGTTTCTTAAGTAGCTCCTCGTCTGTGTATTGTCCACCAATGTCATAGGTCTGTACTTGTACATCGGCTGTAGTAACGTCAATTGTCATGACCTCTGCTACTGTCTGCATAACTGTTCTTGTAACCATTCTCTTTCTTGCCATAGCTTTTTCTCCTTTTTTCTTATATGCTTAGTTTAATGCTCATGTACTAATTTAGTACTAAAGGGTGAACAGCGTTGAAACTGTAACCGTGCCTATCACGCACCCTAGTTAGTTTAGACTAACTCCGTGTACATACGGGTATTAGTGTGTTAACGTATTCACGAGCCATTTTAAACAGTAACGCTTCATTAAGTGGAATATCATATGTGTTGTCCTGCATGTCATACACACAAAATCCAAAACCTGTCTCCATAATATATTCATATGTTCTGTTAAATTCATCATTTGTTATACACATTATATCAACAAATTTTCCTTTTTCTACACATATTGTCACATATATCCTATGATAGTCTGTATCGTAAGTGTGTGAAAATATTTTATAACTTTCTTTCATAATTTTGTTCTCCTTTACTTATACTATTTGTGTCTTATCAAGTGTTTTTCTTTTGCTTTATTTCCTCTCTTTTCTTTTTCTAATATAAGTATACCATGCGAACAACCATTTGTCAACCTAATTGCATATAAAATAATGCCCAAATTTTTTTACTTGTAAGGTACGTTATTTTTGTGCAGTTTGGGGAAATGGGGTACCCCGTTTGAAGTTAAAGGGGC
>OGFF01002421.1_pt1 | contig 16214 bp, 16 predicted proteins | sample 1570751 | NCBI WGS metagenome assembly OGFF01 (sample SAMEA2581951, study PRJEB24529) | metagenome | biome: Human gut stool | place: China | collected 2011 | reverse complement strand
TCGTGAAACGACTCGCCCCGCGGTTTCGTATATAAATTTTAATCTTTTTCGTATATTCCGACCGACGTTTCGCCGTCGGTTTCGTTCAGGTGTACGACGATTTTTTCTTTCATCGACGACGGCACGTTTTTACCGACGAAATCCGCCCTGATGGGCAGTTCTCTGTGTCCGCGGTCTATTAAAACGGCCAGACGGATGCTGTTCGCTCTGCCGACGGATAAAACCGCGTCTATCGCCGCGCGCGTCGTTCTGCCCGTGAATAAAACGTCGTCTACGAGTATTACGTCTTTACCCTCTACGTCTTTTTGTTCGAGTTGTGTCTTCACTTCTACTTCTTCGCGGACGTCGTCGCGGTAGTGGGTGATGTCTATCTCGTAAAGGGGAAGGTCTGCGCCCGCGTTCAAAAGTACGTTGCCCTTTATGATTTTAGCCAGAGGTACGCCGCGGGTTTTGATTCCGACCAGAACCACGTTGCTCAGATCCTGCGAACGCTCGATTATTTCGTAAGAAAGCCTCGTCATCGCTCTCTTTACGGCTATTTCGTCAAATAATAAGGTCTTGAATTTCATAATCGCATTATATCACATCGGTAATCGCAAGGTCAACGAAAAAGGCGTTGTCCTTTGACAAAAACGTCGAAAATAAGCCAAAAGGTCTTATTTTTCACTATCCGAAATATAATATATTGAATAAAAAAAGGTTTTGTATGGCAACGAAAAAATCGGTGGCGTTAATAAACGAAACGGGCGCGGGGTTTGCCGTTCCCGGCGCAAAGGTCAGGGGAGTGGCTGTCTGCTCGGATAACGGCGGACAAGGCGTGATAAAGATTTCGCTTATAGATCTCGCTCCCGCAACGAACGGTTATACGGTCGCGATAAGTGGCGGAAACTTGACTAAATTATGCGAATTACCCGATTTAAGCGGCGCGGAAATTTTGACGGATTCAACCGAAAATCTCGCCGTTTTAATATTTTACGTAACCGCGGACGAAAGATTTTTGTCCGTCGCTTACGGCGCGTTTTCGTCCGATGCGAAACCCGAAAAGGAGGTTTTGGAAAATGCGAAGAACGCGTATCGCGCAGGCAATGACGCAGGCGGGCAGACGGAAAAGAGTGTTGATGACGAAACGTACGACGACGAAGTCGTCGCTGCCGAAAACTACTATGAGTACGAATCGGGACTCGGAATAAAAGGGGAAAATAGAAATGAAAACGCAACTTATGATAATGAAAATGTCGGCGTTAAAAGCGGCGGCTTTGAGAAAAAAGAAACGGACGAATACGATTTATCGGCTTTCGTCGATGAAGAGAACGGCGGCGAGAAAGGAACTTATTACGAACGTATAAAACCGCAAATAGAGCGATTATTCGAAGAATTCAACGAAGAAAAATCGCTTTCGGAAGTCGTACCCGACAGCCGTTGGGCAAAGATAAAATACGACGGCGACGACTATTACGTCGTGGGCGTAATATACGATAAAACCCGACCGTTATATATATGCTACGGCGTAGAGGGGCGTTACGGCGAGAAACCCGAAAAGATAGGCGACTACTGCTCGTTTATACCGTCCTCGATTTTTAACCTGAAAGGCGACGGATACTGGGTAATGTATCAAAGCGCGATAACGGGCAAATGTTTATCCGCAAATGATCGTGCGGACGAATAGCGTAAAATCAACTCCGCGGTAATTCACCCTTTCGGGGACTCATCCGTCGGCTACGCCGCCACCTTCTCTGCAAAGAGAAGGCAAGGGCAATATGTCATTGCGTCAATGACAAAAACGACAGTTTCAAACGCGTTAGCGTTAATCGCCGAATAAGGAGCGAAGCAATTTCCGCAATAAAGGGCGGAGCGGCTTGCATAGGCAAACGCACTCCAATCCTCGGGTATGCTCTCCCGTTGAAACGGGAGAGGTGGCACGCATAGCGTGCCGAAGAGGGGGCGACCCTGCCTAAGGTTGCCACGCTGCACTCGCGATGACAGTAATCTAATACGTCATTGCGAAGGAGCAAAGCGACTGCGGCAATCCCGTTGATAAACGGCGGAGCAATCGTATCGGCGGAATTAAAACGGGGCGTAAAAAACTTTACTTTTAAGCGGGAAAGTGATATAATCCGCGTATGGTCAAGTTGTGGATAAAAATTTATAAACACGATAAAATCGTCAAGCAGACGGAAGTGGAACGCGACGAAAAGTTTTACTATTCGAAATTCGCCGAATACCTTTCCGAGGGGTGTTACAAACTGGACGAAGCGACGCCCGTCGTGCTTAAAAACCATATAATGAATTTTGCCAAGTACAATATGACCGTTTTCAAACCGTCCGATTTTATAGAATCCTTTCCGTACGACAGAATGACGGTCGAAAATTTAGACAGATAAATAAACGCCGGGAATTTGCGTAAACTTTGTTTATGAAATTCTCGGCGTTTTTGTCTTTGTTTTCGCTGTGCGCAGTGGCGTTCAATTGTCTGACGCAGGCGATATTTTCGTTTAATCCGCTCGAATATCTTTTCGGCGCAGGTTCTTTCGCTGTAAGGCTCGTTTACGTTTTCGGCGGAGTGGGCGCGATTTATTTTATACTTTTTGCGATTATTTTCAAACCCTTCCGCACCCTCGGAAAGTAATATCCGCTTAGTAGTAACCGTAAATTTAACTCCGCGAAAAAGCCGCCCTTTGGGGAGATTTTTCGGCAAAGCCTCAAAACGACGCAATAACAAGACGGACGGCTTGTAATATATACTTAAAAATCGTTGCGTTTTAGAAAATTAAGTGCTATAATGCAAACCGAGCGAAGGTTTTCGGAAAACACTTCGTTGTCGCTTCGATATTTTGCGGCAAATAAAAACCGAGGTAATTTAATATGTTTAAGTCGTTTTTCACGACGCGCCGTCTTGCCCGCGCGGGTATCATTGCCGCGCTGTACGCTCTTTTAACCGTTTTTCTGCAACCGTTTTCTTTCGGTATATGGCAGTTCCGGGCGTCCGAAGCCCTGACGGTGCTTCCCGCAATATTCCCCGAAGCCATACCCGCTTTGTTCGTCGGCTGCCTTATAGCCAACGTAGTAGGTAACGGTATCTGGGATATTTTTATAGGTTCTTTCGCGACGCTTATCGCTGCGGTTTTAACCTATATAACGGCAAGGGCGATTAAAAACGTTCACCTGAAATTGTTCGCGTCGGCTATTTTCCCTGTTGTTTGCAACGCGATTGCCGTCCCCGCGATATTCGTTCTGTGCGGAATATCTTCGCACGCATATATAATCGAAGCGTTGATTATCGGCGCGGAGGAAGCCGCCGTGGTATATACGCTCGGCGTAATTCTGTACTACGCGGTCGTTAAAATCGAAGGTCGCCTGTCCGCCCGTAAAGCCGCCGATTGACAAATTTTAGCGATAATGATATAATGTAGTCGTCTTAAAAAGGCGACTATTTTGCGTTAAGGAAATACTATGGCAAAAAACAAAAACGATAGAGAAAAAATAAGTATTTACGAGTACGAAGACAAATACGCTTCCAAAGCCGATCAGAAAAAGGCGAAGGGATTTTTTACGCTTATCGTCCTGGCGATAGGCGTTCTCGTGTTTGCCTGCGCGTTCTCGCTGTTCAAGGACGTTTACGACGTGAATAAATACGCGGGTTACGCCGTAGGGGCGGCGCTTATAGTTCTGATAATATTATTCTTTATAATTCCCGTCGTAAAAATCGGTACGAAAGACAAATTTTCGGTTGACGTAACGGCTTATAACGCGCGGCGGGCGAAAAAACACAACGCGGCTTTGAGAAAAACGCTCGCCGATAAAATTATCGAATGTTATACTTCCACGACCGACGGCAATACCTGGTACGGCGGCGAAAGAGTTCTTGCGCTTAACGAGGCGAGAAATTCCGGCGACAATCTCGCGCTGCGCGCGGCTCTGGACGAGATATATAAAAAGGACGTCAAAAAAGCGGTTAAAGGAGTAATAACGAAGTGCGCCGTAAAGTCGGGCGCGTACTCGGCGATTTCCCAGCGGAACGCCGCCGACGCCCTTCTGGTTACCGCAATAAATCTGCAAATGATTAAAGACGTCGTCTTTATTTACGGTTTCCGCCCGTCGGAAGCAAGACTTATGAGCATTTTCGGTAAGGTGCTTACCAACTCTTTCGTTGCGTACGGACTGGGTAACGTGAAAGTCGGCAACGCGGTGGTTAAAACTATGGGCGACGTGGCGAGAAGCATTCCGCTTTTAGGTTCGGCGATCTCGGTCATCGTTGACGGAACGGTGCAAGGGCTGGGTAACGCGACTTTAACGGCGGTCATAGGGCATAACACGGTCAGGTATTTAATGAAAGAATATAACCTGCAAAATATACTCGACGACGCGGAGATTACGTTCGACGAAAACGACTTTGCCGACACCTGCGCGGAAGTCAGAAAAGAACTTGTATCCGAAAAAAAAGATAAGAAAAAAGCGGTCTGACGACCGCTTTTTTTACGCGTTGTTTTATATTATTCTATTATTCCGCTTTCTTTCGCGAGTTTTTCCGCATCCGTACCTTTAATTTTTTCGGTTACTTCTTTAAGCAGGATTTTCTCTTTAAGCGAAAGTTTCATACTTGAAAGCGGCTGTTTGTCGAGCGCGTAATAAACCGCTCTTAAAAGTTCGCGCACGTCGTATACGCTGCCCCAAACTTCGGGAACGGCTCTGTCGACGTCGAGCAGGGTGTAAACCGATTCCATACCCGTTCTCATCGAATATTCGATAGTAAAGATAGTATCTCTCGGAGTTTCCGCGAACTGACCTATAAACGCGAAGTTTACCGCTCCGTCGGGAACGACCTTCGGTCTGTCGGAGTTCTTTCTCGGTCTGAAGAACGCGTTGATGAAGGGCATATAACACGTAGTCGTGTTTGCTTTCGTCTTTGCGTACTCGTCGATTTTTTCGGTCGGAAGGCCGATGTGATACAGCCATTCTTTGCAGACTTCTTCGCCCGTACATTCGCGCATCGGCTTTTTCACGTAGTTGCCGGGACGGTCGGTGTTAAGCGAGTAAAGCCAGATAAGAACCGACTTTTTATCCTGCGATTTGAATTGCGGCTGACGGTTGATCGTCCAGGACAGGTACCAGTTGTCCACGCTGTCTTTTACGGTTACGATTCCGCCCGTGGTAACTCTGCCCGCTCTCGGATCGCGGCGGCAGATTTTTTCGATATATTCTATTATTTCGTCGTCCGAAGTTTCTACCGTAGCGCTCATCCAGTTGGTTTCGTCGGGGTGGTCGCAATAGTTGGACGGGTTGCCGAAAGCCGGATCCTGAATGGCTATATTCTTCCACAAATCCCACGATTCTCCGCCGCCTTTTCTGATTTTCGTAAGGTCGGGCGCGTGAGTCTGATCGCCGTAGCAACTTGTATCGGTGCAGCAGCCGTTGGTGATGAATACGAGATCGCTTTCGAGCAGGTCTATCGAGCCTTTTTCGCCGTTTTTAACGTATTCTATCTTTTTTGCGACTTTCTTTTTGCCGTTGATTTCGAAAACGACGTTCTTTACGTCTATGCCGTATTCTACCTTTACGCCGTGGTTTTCGAGGTATTTTTGCAAGGGTTGAATAAGGCTTTCGTATTGGTTGTATTTAGTGAAGCGAAGCGCCGAGAAGTCGGGAAGCCCGTCGATATGGTGAACGTACCTTTGCAGGTATCTTTTCATTTCGAGCGCGGAATCCCACGAGTGGAAAGCGAACATCGTCTGCCAGTAAAGCCAGAAGTTGCTGTTCCAGAAGTTATCGTCGAAGTAATCGCTTATCTTCTTGTCTTCGAGGTCTTCTTCGGGCGTCATAAACAATTTGCTTATCTGCATAGCCGCTTCTTTGTTAAGCCCGAATTTGTTGTCCGTATGCGCGTTTTCGCCGCGGTTGACGGTCGCTCTGCAAAGCGAGTAGTTGGGGTCGGCTTTGTTGAGCCTGTAATATTCGTCGAGAACCGAAAGCCCCGGGTTTTCGAGCGACGGAACGTCCCTGAACATTTCCCACATAACTTCGAAGTGGTTGTCCATCTCTCTGCCGCCGCGCATATAATAGCCGCTTCTCGGAACTGCTCTGCCGTCGCACGAGCCGCCCGCTATATCGAGTTTTTCGAGCAGGTGAATATGTTCGCCTTTCATCTGGCCGTCCCTGACGAGGAAGAACGCCGCGGAGAGTCCCGCAAGCCCCGTGCCGATAATATAAGCCGATTTGCCGTCTACGCCTTCGGGTTTAACCGGGTGAGCGAACGCTTCGTAATTGCCTGATCCGTAATACATATATTTTTACCTCCGAATTTGTTTTACACCCGTATTATAACCCGCGGAAAAAGAAATTGCAATAGACGATTTTTTCGTATCGTCGTAATTTAAGACACTCTTTCAACATTGTAAAAATTTTATACGAAAACGCCCGTTTGTCCGGGAGGACAGACGGGCGTCCGGATTATATATCCGAATTATATATTATTTATTGAAATTATTGAAAGCGGTTTCTATCGAGCCGCCTACTATCCTGCTTACGCGGTCCACTATTTCTTCGGGGGATTCTTTCATATCGCGTCTTATCCAGTCGAGAAGAACGCCCACGAAAGCGTATTTGTAAAAGTCGGCTATGTACTTTTTGTTTTCGTCGCGTACGGTTTTACCTTCGGCTTTTTCGTCCACTACGTTTTTCAGCAGCGGATAGACGAGCCTGTAAAGGTATTGTTCGAGCATTTCGAGCGAAACCGAACGATATATGTTGTCTATAAACGTCTTGTCTTTTTTTGCGAGAGTGAATACCGCAAGAAAACCTTCCTGCCAGGTTTCGTAAGTCTTATTCTCTTTAAGAACTTTTTCCGTGTCTTCTATGCACGTCCATTCGACGAGGTCGTAAATGTCCTGAAAATGATAATAAAAAGTCTGACGATTTACTCCGCATTCGTCCGCTATATCCTGCACCGTTATTTTGTTAAGCGGCTTCGTGCGAAGCAGATTTTTAAGCGCGTAAGACATTGCTCTTTTAGTAATATCGCTCATAAAGTTCTCCTATGATACCTGCTATGCGGCGTATGGAAGTTTCCGGTTGTTTTTGAACCACTCCGTTTCGCGGAGTTCGGTTGCGTTATTTGAAAAATACCGCGTTACGGAATTTCCCGTGGAACAGATTACGATATTGCCGTTCATAGACGTAAACTTGTTCGCGTCGTAGTCAACGCAAAGCGAAGTTACGAAAACCTGCGTTCCGGCGTTTTTGGTATAAACTCTGTCTACGAAGGCTTGCGTGGGGAATTGATTGTCTTTGTTTTTGGTATATTCCGGGCTGCCCGCGCACGCGCACACGCAGATCGCGTCGGGGTCGATAAGGTCGAGAAGTTCTTGCGAAGTGGAAGTTTTCGAACCGTGATGCCCCGCCTTGTATAATCTCGTTTTACCCATTTTATCCGCGTTTTGCTTTACGAGGTCTTTTTCTCCGTCTTCTTCGAGGTCGCCCGTAAAGAGATAGCGATAGACGTTTTCGCCCGCCGTTTCGACTATCTGGAAGCATACCGAGTAATTGTTTTCGGTTTTCGATTTATCGTGGTAGAATTTATGTTCGAGAAATTCGATTGAAACGTTATCGTTAATTTTAACGGTCGGACTTGCTCCTCTTTCGAAATATTCGTTTACTTTTTTAACGGTCGTACCGTTTCCGGTAAGCGTATTCAGATTGTTACGGAAATTTTTATAAAGTCCCGCTTTGGATTCGTCCTGATTGGTCTTGGCGAAGGTTACGACCGTGCCTATACCGTCGTCGAATTTAGAAAAAAGACTGTCTTCGTAATTTTTGGTTGCGAAACCCGCGTAGTGGTCCTGATGGGCGTGAGTTACCACGACGTATTCGAGTTGCCCGTCTACGTACGGCTTAACGTATTCGTATATATCGTCCACGCTGTCGGCGCGGCTGCCCGCGTCTATCAGAATTTCGAATTCGCCCGCGTTTATAAATACGCAGTCGCCCGTGTACTTGTTGCCGAGTTCGAGAAAGTGTACCGAAAGGGTGGTGTCGTCGGATTTTATCGCGTTTACTGCGTTTTCGTCGAGCGCGCCGCCCTGATAGACTGTTGCGGTTACTTTATCGGGGATAACGTAGGTTTCGTTCGCGGCGAAAACTCCGCCCGCAGCCCCGCCGACGAGTCCGACGAGAAGGGAAACCGCGATAGTCGCGATTAAAATCGCGCCGCTTATTTTCTTACGTTTAGCCATCGTTTTCCACCCCCGTAACTATTATGGTGCGTATGAGTTTCGAATTTCTGAACGCGAAATGATCGACCGTATACTCTTCGTAGTAAATACCCGATTTTTCAAGGTCGATAAATTCGACTTCCGATATATCGTGCGATTTATCTTCGCGGTAATAAATTACGCGTTTTACGTCGTCTTTAAGCGACTTGCCGAAAAACGAAACTTCGACCCCGCCGCTTTCGATAAGGGCGTTCATATCCGAAAATTCGTTCGGTTTGCCTTCGGCAAGTAAACTCTCTTTGAGCGCGGTAACGTCTATTTCGACGTAGTCGTTTTCTTCCGCTTTTATTCCGTTTACCGTAAACGTATCGAAGCGGAAATAGGTGAGTTTTTTCGCGGCGAAAAAGCCCGCGACCGCGCCGATCGCAAGGAAAAGTATCGCTACGATTAAAATCGGCGATTTTTTGATCTTTTTAATCGTCTTTTTGTCAACCGTTACTTCTTTCGCGGCGGCGGACGACGATTTCGTCTGTTTTACCGCTCTCGCGTCGTTGTATTTTTTAGCCATTGATTTAACCTATTTCTCTTTTGAGTTTTTTTCTGAAAATCATATAGAATATCGAAAACACTATGAATATTGCCGTAATTATTGCGGTGTACATCGTGGTCGAATTTACCGTTACCGATATGGATTTGCTTGCCGCCGTTAAAACGTTATAAACGTTCGCCGGTAAAATTTTCGTTAAAGCGTTCGTTATGAACGCGGGCGCGGAGGCGAGATTCGAAACGGCAAGCCCCGCGACGGCGGGCGTGATAAACAACGACGTAACGGGTGAACTGCCCAGCCATATCGCGCTCCATACTTTTATCGTCGGATTTTCGGCGAAAAGTTTTATAACGATTTTTACGACGAGCCAACCCCACAGCGCGAACGAAAGAGCCATGCCGAGCGTCAGAAGCGTTATATTCGTCGAAATTGCGGAAATCACGGACCCCGTGAAAAAGGCGTTGATTTTGTCGGTGATAAGTTTTTCGACGTCTTCTTTCGTGTAAGTCTTTTCGCCGTCGGCGAAAAGGGCGGTTTTTATCGCGGCGGTTTCTCCGCCTTCCGTCGGCGTTTCCGAAGACTTATCGAGCGCGCGCCCTAAAACGTTATAGATAATCGAATCGGGGTTTATATTGCCGTTTTTATCCGCAAAGCCGCCGATAATCGACTTAATCGAGGACTTTATCGTTTCTTTTACGCTGTCGGGAAGATTTTCTATCGTAAGATTTTCGTACTCGCCCGTCGTCGAGGAGGCAAGTTCGTTTACGACTTCGTCTATTACCGCGATCGTTGCGTCGGTAACCGTGTCGACGGTCGCGCCGTCGGCTTTAATCGCTTCGAAAATCCTGCCCGACTTTTCGTCGAGATATTCGTCCGTAAGACCTAAATCGTTAAGCACGGTATCTACGGTTTTATCCGATAACTCTTCGTTATTTATAAAGTTGTTTATCGTGTCCGACAGCGCGGACTTGACGGAGAGCCTCAACATGGATTTAGAAAGGTTTTCAACCACGACGTCTATACTGCCAGACATCTCGTCGAGAACGGTGGAAACGTTGGCGTTTATAACCCGCTTTATCGCCGCTTCGGTTTCCGCCTTATTGAAAAGCAGGGCGAAAAGTTGCGGCGTGGTCGCTTTTATCGAAAACGTAAGCGTAACTTTGTCTTTGCCGAGTTGATCGAGTACGTCCGCCATTACTTCGTTTTCGCTTATTTCGCCCGTTTGGGAGGAATCGGGCGAAGAATCTTCGGTTATGAGAAGGGTTTTAAGTTCGTTCGTAAGTTCGGGCGTGGTTACTACTTTCGCCCCGTAATTCATCGCGGGGGCGAAAAAATAACTCGCTATCGTAAGAACGCAAAAACATACGATAACCGCGTTGAAAATATACGCCAAAAGTCTCGTTGAAATCTTCATAGTAGTAACAGTATAATATTCCGCCCGCGTTTTTGTCAACGAAAAATTAAAATTTATTAAAGTTCTTGCTTAATTTCGACAAATGTGATATTATGATAAACGGTTGTTTTTAATTTACCGAAAGATTTATAAAAAAGAGGTAAACATGTCCGTAAATATTTACGTAGACAGATTCGGCGGTAATTACGTCGGCGCGGTCGCGAAAGACGGGAAAGTAATAGAATACAGACTCGAAACGGTCAATAAAACGGTTGCGATAGGCAGCGTCTTTAAGGGCAGGGTCGAAAACGTACTTTGCGGAATGAACGCGGCTTTCGTGAACGTGGGCTTAAACCGCAACGGCTACCTTGCCGCAGGCGATATGCTTATGGACAGGTCGGAACTTATAGGCAACGTCGAAATGCCGTCCATACTCGACCTTAAAGTGGGCGACGAAGTTCTCGTTCAGGCTATAAAAGACCCCGCCGGCACGAAAGGCGTAAGACTTACGTCGAACGTCTCTTTCGCGGGGCGTTACGTGGTATTTATGCCCAATATCGATTTCGTCGGCGTTTCGAGAAAGATTACGGACGAAAAACAGAGAGAAAGGCTTTTGAAAATCGCGCGCGAGTGCTGCCCCAAAAAGACGGGCGTTATTATCCGCACGGCGGGCGAGAACGCGGGCAAAGCCGAAATTAAAAGAGAAATTTCGGCTTTGAAAAAACGCTACGATACCATACTCAAACAGTTCAGAAAACAACCCGCGCCGTCGCTGTTGTACGAAGAAGGCAATCTCGCGCTTCGCATAATCCGCGACGTGTATTCCGAAGATATAGACAAATTCATAGTGGGCGATAAAGAAACGTATAAAACCGTACTCGAATACGCCAAAAAATTCGAAGCCGAACTTAAAAGCAAACTCGTGCTTTACGATAAAAAACGGGATATGTTCTCTTATTACGGACTTTCCGCGGGCGTCGAAGAAATGCTTTCGAGTAACGTCGCCATGGCAAGCGGAGCGTATCTCGTCATCGATAAGACCGAAGCGTTGACCGTCATCGACGTGAATACGGGCAGTTTCGTAGGGAACGAAGATATGGAAGAAACCGCGTTTTCGACCAATTTGGAAGCGGCTGCGGAAATCGCAAGACAACTTCGGCTTCGCAACATAGCGGGTATCATCGTCGTTGACTTTATCGACATGAAAGAAGAGAAACACAGAAAAAAACTTCTCGAAGAATTGACGGTTTATCTGGCGGAAGACAGAGAAAAATGCGCGGTCGTCGGAATGAGTCCGCTCGGGCTGGTAGAAATAACCCGCAAGAAAAAACGCCGCGAAAGCGTTTCGTCGCTCGTTCAGCCTTGCCCGTATTGTCAGGGAACGGGACTTATCGAATCGAACGACTATATCGTCATGAAGATAAGGGCGGGGCTGCTCGATCTGTTTGCAGACGGTTACGATAACGCGGTTATCGACTGCAACGTCGACATAGCCGAGTACATATTTGCGAAAAAATGTCTTAAAAGCGACGTGGAAAAAATCTGGACGAACAAGCGGGTATACGTGATACCGCATAAGACCTATCATCGCGAATTTTTCCTGATGAAAGGCGATAACGACTTTGCGATGAGCGTTCCCGAAAATGCTCGCCTGCTCTATTGATTTTTACCGAAACGGCAATTCACCGGGAAATACGCGGATAACGGAAAATAATTATGGAATATAAACTCAATTTCGAACTCGTTCCCGACGGGTGCTGGTATTCGAATTTAAGAAGCGAACTCCCTAAAAAACTATGGGATATCGTAAGAAAAGACGCTTACGCGCGGGCGAACGGTAAATGTATGATTTGCGGCAGACCCGCAAAACGGCTCGAAGCGCACGAAAAGTGGAGTTACGACGAAAAGACGGCTACGCAAAAACTCGAAGACGTAATCGCCGTATGCCATACCTGCCACAGCGTTATTCATATCGGCAGAACGCAACTTACGGGCGAAGAAGATAAGGCAATAGAGCAGTTTATGAGGGTCAACAAGTGTTCTTACGCCGACTATCGCAAAGCCCTCGGCGAAGCGAACGCAAGACACCGTAAACTTAACGAAATTCCCGAATGGAATCTCGATATATCCTGGCTTGAACGCTTCGGTAAATAAAAATATATCGTCGTATATTTTAACGCGATATATCCGGGGGAATTATCCGGGTTCCGGAAGGATAAGGGGATTCAGAACGGAAGTATGAAAATTTTTGCGGAAAAATCAAGAGAAGAAAGGATCCGAAGGGGAGTAACGCAAACGGCGTTGTCCGAGAAGTCGCAAACGACCGACGGCGCGGCAAACGACCGGGAGCGCGGACGTTTCGAGCCGTCGCCCGAAATTCCGGCGGCGATAGCGAAATATCCCGGAGTTTCCGTCAATTATCTTCTCGGATCGGGGAACTGAAATGGATTGGCTGAAAATCAAAGATACGATCTTTAATCGTAACTTAACCTGCAATTTATGCGGCAGGGAAAATTTCAACGGCAAGCCGTTTTGCGATAAATGCTATCCGTTGCTTGAAAGAAACGACGGCTATATCTGCGATCACTGCGGTTCGCCCGTCGAATATCCCGTGGAATATTGTAATTGTTGCGCTGGCAAAAACGTCAATTTCGACTTTGCGAGAAGCGAGTTTATCTATACGGGCGAGGTCAAAAAACTCATACGCGCAATGAAGTTTTCGTCAAAAGCATACCTTGCCGACGTATTAGCCGAAGAAACTTTCGAAAAGTTTATAAAGTGCGGATATAAGGCGGATATAGTGCTTTACGTGCCTATGACGAAAAAGCGCGAAAGAAGCAGAGGTTACAATCAGGGCAGGCTTATCGCGCGGCGGATAGCCTACCTTGCGGGATTGCCGCTCGGCGACGGGGTGGTTTCTAAAAAAGAAGGCGCGGCGAGGCAGGTCGGGCTTACCCGCGAAGAGAGAAGAAGAAATCTCGACGGAAGTTTCCGCGTGGAAGATAAGTCCGCGGTCGCGGGCAAAAGAGTTCTGCTCGTCGACGACGTAATGACCACGGGTTCTACGATGGACGTGCTTTCCGCCGCTCTTAAAAAGGCGGGCGCGGCAGAAGTGAGCGTTTTAACCGTAGCCGTAACCGCGAGAAAATTCAATTTTCGCGCGGGCAATGAATCGGGCGAATAACGGAAACCGTTCAAAAACCGCATTTTTTTGCATTTTTCTTGAAATACTCACTTAAAATTATTGAAAAATACGACTGAATATAGTAAAATATATCAAACGGCGAGTTTTTGCCGCTAATTTTTATAAAAAGGATTGTTATGGGGCTTATTAAATTTATTTTAAGCAGCGATTCGAGAATAAGTTTGCGTAAAATCAAGTCGCAGACCGAAAAAGTTCTCGCTCTTTCTCCGAAGTACGAAAAGATGACCGATTCGGAACTCAAAGACCAGACCGTCGCGCTTAAAAACAGACTTAAAAACGGAGAAACTCTCGAAGATATAATGTACGACGCGTTCGCCGTCGTAAGAGAAGCGTCTTACAGAGTTCTTAACATGCGTCATTATCCCGTTCAGATTATGGGCGGTATATGCGTTCATCAGGGCAGAGTTGCCGAACTTAAAACGGGCGAAGGTAAAACGCTTATGGCGACGTTGCCCGCGTATCTTAACGCGCTCTCCGAAAAAGGCGTGCATATCGTTACGGTAAACGATTACCTTGCGAAGCGCGACGCCGAATGGATGGGCAAAGTTTACAGATTTTTAGGGCTTACCGTCGGCGTCAATACCCACGATATGTCCGACGAGCAGAAACGCGCCGCCTACGCCTGCGATATTACTTACGGAACGAACAACGAATTCGGTTTCGACTATTTAAGGGACAACCTTAAAATCAGCATGGCGGATATGGTTCAGCGCGGACTTAATTTCGCGATCGTCGACGAGGTAGACTCGATATTGATCGACGAGGCGAGAACTCCGCTTATCATTTCGGGCAGAGGCGAAAAATCGTCGAACCTTTATTACGACTGCAACCGCTTCGTCAAAACGCTCAAAGCCGACGAAGACTACACCGTCGATCTCGAAGACAAGTCCGTACAGATTACCGAAGAAGGCGCGAGAAAAGCGGAAAAATTCTTCAATATCGAAAACCTTGCGGATATAGAAAATTCCGAACTCAACCACCATATACAACAGGCTCTTAAAGCGCACTTTATTTTCAAGCGCGACAGCGATTATATCGTAAACGACGGCGAAATCGTAATAGTAGACGAGTTTACGGGTCGTCTTATGATAGGCAGGCGGTATTCCGAAGGTCTGCACCAGGCAATCGAAGCCAAAGAAAACGTGGTGGTAAGAAACGAAAACAAGACTTACGCCACGATAACTTTCCAGAACTATTTCAGGCTTTACAACAAACTTTCGGGTATGACGGGTACGGCAAAGACCGAAGAGGAAGAATTCAGGACGATTTACGGGCTCGACGTACTCGAAATTCCGACGAACAAGCCCGTACAGAGAATAGACTACCCGGACGTTATCTATTCGACGGCGGCGGGCAAACTCCGCGCGATAGTCGCCGAGATTATCGAACGCCACGCGACGGGGCAACCCATTCTCGTAGGTACGGTTACGGTAGAAAAGTCGGAAGAAATTTCCCGTTGGCTTATCAAAAACAAGGTCAAACACAACATACTCAACGCCAAAAACCATAAGCGCGAAGCCGAAATCATAGCGCAGGCGGGTAAAAAGGGCGCGGTTACGATAGCCACCAACATGGCGGGGCGCGGAACGGATATACTTCTCGGCGGCAACCCCGAATTTATGGCAGTACAGGACCTTCGCAACGAAGGATATTCCGACGACATGATAGACGTCGCTACGTCTTACGTTCAGGATATAACCGACGAACAAAAAGCGGTAAGAGATAAATACCGCGAATACCTTAAAGAACACGAAGAAGTTACCGACGCCGAAAAGAAAGAAGTAATCGCTCTCGGCGGTTTGCACATCATCGGTACCGAAAGACACGAATCCCGCCGTATCGACAATCAGTTGAGAGGTCGTAGCGGTCGTCAGGGCGACCCCGGGTCTTCGCTATTCTTCATTTCGCTCGAAGACGATCTCGCGAAGCGTTTCGGCGGCGAGAGATTGCAGGGTATTTACAGGGCTTTCAAGGTTGACGACGACACGCCGCTTCAATCGAAAATGCTCTCCCGTTCTATCGAAAACGCGCAGAGAACTATCGAAGGCAAGAACTTCGGCATAAGAAAACACATAATCGAATACGACGACGTAATGAACCTTCAACGTAAGATTATGTACGAAGAAAGAATGAAAGTTCTTCGCGGCGACGACGTTCATCAGGACGTTTTGAACCTTATCCCCGACTTCGTCGCGGAAATCATCCGTTCCAACGCGGATATGAAGCAATCGCCCGTCGATTGGGATAAAGACAGACTCAATAAGGCTTTGGAAGACAGAGCCTTACCGCCCGAAACGAACTTTATTACCGACGAAGTCCTTGAAAATTGGGACGCCGAGTATATTATCGATAAAGCGGTAGAAAAAGTTATCGAGTGCTACGAAGAAAAGATTGCCCGCTATAAAGAACAAGGGCTTGACTTCTCCGATTTCGAAAGATTTATATTCCTTAAAGTCGTCGATAACAAGTGGATAGACCACATCGACGCGATGGATAAACTCAAACGCGGCATTTCGCTCCGCGGTTACGCGAACGAAGACCCCGTTATCGCCTATAAAAAGGAAGGCGTAGAGATGTTCGACGCGATGACGGCGAGCATACAGGAAGACGTAGTCGCGTTGCTTCTTAAATCGGAACTTCGTAAAGTGGAAGAACCGCGCAAAGAACCCACCGCCGATTTAGTCGAAAACGGCGGTTCGAACGACGGATCGCGCGGCAGCGCGCCCATCGTAAGGTCGTCTACGGTCGGCAGAAACGACCCGTGTCCTTGCGGATCGGGCAAAAAATTCAAAAACTGCTGCGGCAGAAACCTGTAAAAATTTATAAAACGAAGACGGCGGGCGGAAGAAAAAATTTTTTCCGCCC
>OGFF01002418.1_pt1 | contig 16223 bp, 18 predicted proteins | sample 1570751 | NCBI WGS metagenome assembly OGFF01 (sample SAMEA2581951, study PRJEB24529) | metagenome | biome: Human gut stool | place: China | collected 2011 | reverse complement strand
CCACGCTGGAGACGCCTAAAGAAGTATTTCGGGGGTCTTCGATTTTCTCTAAATATAAAACTCCTGCGTTTGGCTACGGGGTCTTATTAATTGAAGATTAATTGATACAAATTTTCACAAAAAAACACAAACAAATGTTTACAAATTGAAAAACTTATGATATAATAATCTCACGTAAAATTAAAAGAAGGTGCTTTTGTGTGGGTAACGTATATTTAGTAATCGATTTAAAAACATTCTTTGCTTCTGTGGAATGTGCTGAAAGAGGCTTAGATCCATTTACTACAAACTTAGTAGTAGCAGATCCAAGCAGGGGAAATGGTAGTGTGTGTTTGGCAATTACTCCTGCTATGAAAAATTTAGGTATTAGAAATAGATGTAGAGTATATGAAATTCCTAAAAACTTAAAATATATTATGGCAGTTCCAAGGATGAGCAAATATATGGAATATTCAGCAAATATTTATGGTATATATTTAAAATACATTTCAAAAGATGATATTTACCCATATTCAATAGATGAATGTTTTATAGATGTAACTCATTATTTAAAACTTTATAAAATGAATGCCATGGAACTTGCAAAAACTATGATGAAGGATATTTTAGATACATACAAAATTACTGCTACATGTGGTATTGGTAACAATATGTATTTAGCAAAAGTTGCTTTAGATATTTTATCAAAACACAGCCCAACCAATATTGCATGGCTTAATGAAGAAAAGTATATAAAAACATTAGGTGACCATAAGCCTATAACAGACTTTTGGGGAGTTGGAAAAGGAACTGCAAATAGGCTTAAGAAAATGGGAATTTTTACAATGAATGAGGTTGCAAAATGCAATGAAAAAAGGCTATACAAAGAATTTGGAATAAATGCACGTTTTTTAATAGACCACTCAAAAGGTTTAGAAACATGCACAATTGCTGATATTAAAAGTTATAAACCTAAAACAACATCTTATAGCAACAGTCAAATTTTATTTAAAGATTACAACTATGAAAGTGCGAGATTAATAGTTAAAGAAATGGTAGAACTATTATCCCAAAAACTAATAGAAAATAACAAAAAAGCAGGAGTAATTAGGCTGTATATTGGGTATTCAAAAGATGTTATAAAGTCAACAGGTGGAAGTAGAAAGCTAACAAACCCAAGTAATTTGTATACAAATTTAGTTTTTGAATTCATGAAACTATTTGACCAAACCACAGACAAAGACACACCAATAAGAAAAGTACGGAATAAGTTTTGATAATTTGCAAGAAGATGATAATCAACAAATAAATTTATTTGAAAGCCTAGAAAATCAAGATAAACAAAAGAGACTTGAAAAAACAATAATAGAGCTAAAAGCCAAAATGGGCAAAAATATAATTCTAAAAGGAATGAACTTAGAAGAAAATGCAACAACTCAAATTAGAAATAAATTAATAGGAGGTCACAATGGATACTAGTAAACAAGATAGAGCCAAGCAATTCATGGCATTTGAAGCATTAACAGGATTAAAAGAAGTTTTTGAAGAAAAAGAACACGAATGTGAAGAAAAAAATAATAAAGCAAAAATATTGTGTAAAAATATCTTGAATTGAATATAATAATATGATAAAATACAAAACAGAAAATAAATAAATGAAAGGGGTATATTCTAAATGGACGAGAAAAAATATACAAAAATAGGCATATTAGTTACAATTGTAATAGTTGCCATAATTTTAGGAATAGGAGGATTAATCTTTTCAAAGGTTAATAAAAATAATAATATGAGTGAAGCTGAAAAGATAGCTAAAAAAGAGAATGTAAAAATTAGAGAAAATGAAGTAAGACAATTAACATTAGAAGATTATAGCACAGACGTATTTTCAATGAAAAAACCAACAGGGTGGACAGTAGAAGGTGCTGGAATAGGAGTATTTTACGCAATTAGAGCATATGACCCACAAAATACAAATAACCAAGTATTTTTAATGGTAAAAATTCAACCATTACTAAAAAGTGATAGTGCAAAAAGTACTTGGCAAAATTACTATAATTTAACAGGTGGAAATGTACAGTATAAAGTATTTGCAGATGCAGTAGTACTAAATAACCCAACAACAGAAGGTTTTTATAATAAATTTGGAGAGATAACTTCTTATGTAAATTCAATAGAACCAACATTAAGCTCATTCAAATTCCCAACATTTAATAATTTTACAAAACAAGAAGAATTTGATTCTACAGCTTCTATGAAAAGTGTAGCACTTGATAGTAAAGTATTAAGAGCAACATTTAAAGGTGATAATGGAAAAGATGGAGAAGGCTTATTCTTAGCATCAGTTGTTGATTTTGGAAGCGGTCAATATCAAGCAGGAGTAGATATGTCTTACTACATGGTATATGATATAATGTCAGTAACATCTGAAAAAGATAAGTTTATAGATTACAAAGATATTCTACTTCAAACAGTAAATTCAATTAATTTCACAGATAGCTATGTAAAAACAACAATAGATAATAGTAATGCTCAAACACAAAAAGCACTTGAATTAAGTGCATCAATACAAAGAGCTTTCGATTCATACATGAGTGCATGGGAAAACAGAAGCAAATCTTATGATATAATGAGCCAAAAACAAAGTGATGCAATGTTAGGTTATGAAAGGGTGTACGATACAGAAAATGGGGATATCTACAAAGCATATAATGGATTCACAGATGATTATGATGGAGAAAGATATAAATCAATATCAGATAACATGTATACAGAGCCAACTTATGGATATATAGATAAATAACTGTAGTTTAAGGAAAGCAGATAGTTTTTGAAATTATCTGCTTTTAAAGTATAATAAATAAAAATGAAACTTTTTGAATTTCAAAATAGTATTAAAATCAAGAGAGGAAAAAAGGTGATTATATGAAAAAGACAACTATAATAGTATTAGCAATAATAATTCTAATAGCAATAGTTATAGGTATAATGTATGTAATTGACACAACCAGAATACTAAAAAACAAAGAAGCAATATTTAGTACATGGGGATATACAGTTAATGAACCAAAAGAAATAAAAAATGGTTCTAAAGATATACCTAAAGAAGATAAAATAATATTTAATGATAATGGTGGCAAAATGGCTTGCATTGAATATGATTGCAAAGCAAAAGAATTTAATACAAACCAAGAAATACTAGAAAAATTTAAAATTCCAGAAGGAATGAAAGTACAAAGAGTACTTGGAGTATATATTCCAAACAGAGATGTAGATACACATAAATATAACATTTTGCACGATATCTCAATCTCTTTTGCAAATGAAAATAAAGCAATAACAATAACAGCAGCAATAAATGAAGAACCATTTACAGATTATGCAAAACTTTCTGGAGATCCAGAGTACAAAAAATCTGTTATAAATGGAAAAAAAGTAGAACTATTTCGTGTAGATGCAACAAAAACAATAAACAAAGCTATGTATCAAAATGCAATATTTGAGTATAATGATGTACACTTTGTGGTCGAAACTAAAAATATAACAGAAGAAGAATTTTTAACATTTGTAAAAAGCATATTCGAAATTGATATGAAATCATATATCGAAAAAAAGTCAAAAGAACAACAATTTATAGGAACAGTATTAGAAGAAACAACAAAATATATGATAGTAGAACCAAATGAGGATGAAGATGAAAGAAAATCAGCAGATAAAATAATTGTAAGCTTTGGAACAGACCATAAAGATTATCTATTTGGAATAGGAAGAAAAGTATTAATAACATATAACGGAGAAATAAGAGAAACATATCCAGCCCAAATTAGTTCAGATGAAATATCAACAGAAGGCTACCCAGGTTTTTACCTATATTCAGATGAAAAACAACAAACACCTAAGAGAACTAAAGTCTTAAACAATCAAGATATTTATGAAAATAACTCAAATTATGACCTTTATTATTATGGTTTTGAAAATATATATGTAAATATAAACAATGAAGAAGACCTAAAACTAGAAGATGCCCTAAAACAAGGCAAAGTTACGTTAGATGCAATAATTGCAAAAGCAAATAAAGATTTAGACAACAGAGTAATTGAAGGCAATATGTATGATGATGGAGGCACAACAATTTATAAATATCCAAAACTAACAATAATAAAAAGCCATACACTAGAAGGAGACCGAGACGTTTATATAGGAATTCCAGAAATGACAATGGAAGTTAGAAACAAATAGTTGTAACCTTTTTCAAAAACTTGTTACTATATGTATGAAAGTTAACTTGAAACACAAAAGGAGTTTAGATCTAAAATGAAAGAAAAAATATTGAATGATTATTTACTAAAACAACAAAAAATTGATATAGAAAAAGTGATGGATGATTTTTATAGCTATGTGTACATTATTGCAAGAAATTCGGTAAGTACGTGTATAACCGAAGAAGATATAGAAGAAATTGTTTCAGATGTATTTGTGGGTATCTGGAAAAATTCAAGTCAATTACTTCCAACTACTCCGGTAAAACCATATCTTGCAGGTATAACAAGGAATGTTGTGAGAAACAAATATAGAAAATCAGAAAAAAACTTTTCCATATCAGACTATGAAGAAAGCCTAACTGACAACAATAACCTAGAAGAATATGTTGAAGAAAGTGAGCAAAATAAGGTAATAAGAGAAACCTTGAAAACCCTAAAAGAAGAAGAATATAAGATATTTATGATGTTTTACTATGAGGCAAAGCCAATAAAGGACATCGCAAAAATATTAGAACTTTCAGTAAGCAAGGTCAAAGTTGTTCTTCATAGAGTTAGAAAAATAATCAAATTAAATTTAGAAAATGGAGGGTATGGCTATGGAAAATAACGATTTAGAAGATAAAATAAGAAAAATGGTAAAAGAAAAAATAGCTGTATCAAACATTAAGGAGGAGTTTAAAATGAAAGAAAATAAAAATAGAAAAACAATTTATTTCGTGACTTCAGTTTGTGCAGTATTTGTATTAGGAATAGGAATTTTAGGTGGAATGGCTAAAAATTCTCCACAGAAAAATTACCAACTAGGAGAGGCAAACAATCAAAAACTTGTATTAAAAATTAACCATGTTAACGGAATTGGAGCAGCTACGCTAGATGCACAGCAAGAGATAATTGATACCGAATTACCATCAAAATTTGACTTCATCAAAAATATAAAAGTACCAGCAGAATATAAAGAAACAACAAAATATACTTTATCTACTAGAAGTGATATGGACAGCACAGAATACGATATATTACACGATTATGTATTTACTTACACAAAAAATGCAACAGATAGTATAAGAATAGCAGTATCAGAAATAGAAACACCATTAAGAGATTACTTTATGGAAGAAAAAGACCAAGTTTCTAAAATTGGAGATACTGAATTAGTAGTAGGACAATATAATAATATGTATATGGCAACATTTAAATATAACAACATGTATTTTGATATTGAAACAGAAGGACTAACAGAAAGCGAGTTAATTAGCTTATTATCTTCTATAATAAAATAAAAATGTGAAAACACCTATAAAACAACCCCTAGAGCAAAAGCTCTAGGGAAATTTTTTATATTTTTCAAAAAAAGTTCTTGACAAATCAAAAACAAAATAGTATTATTGTATTATGCAAGTAATACAATAAAGAAAGGATAAAGATTGTGGATTACATATTTAATGATGATAGACCAATTTACATTCAATTAGTTGAAATGTTAAGGTTTCAAATTGTTTCTGGAAAATTAAAAATGGGTGAAAGGATTCCATCTGTAAGGGAGCTAGCGCTTACAGCAAAGGTCAACCCTAACACCATGCAAAAGGCTTTGGCTGAGCTTGAAAGCGAAGGCTTGCTTTTTACTGAGCGTACAAACGGAAAATTTGTTACAAGTGATGTAGAACTAATTGAAAAGGTAAAAAGAAACTTGGCAAAAGAAAAGGTAAAAAGCTATCTTGATGGAATGAAAGATATTGGAATTGAAAAATCCGAAGCAATTAAGTACTTGCAAGAATTAGGAGGAGAAAAATAATGGAATTATTGGAATGTAAGCATTTATATAAGAGCTATGATGATACTCCAGTTTTAAAAGACATTAACCTAAAAATTGGGAGAGGAAAAATAATAGGTCTTTTAGGTAAAAATGGTGTTGGAAAGTCAACTCTTATAAAAATAATTAATGACCTACTTGTGCCAACAGAAGGTGAAGTATATATAAATGGAGAAAAACCAGGGGTAAATTCAAAAAAAACAATAGCATATCTACCAGAAAGAACATACTTAGATAAAGAAATGAAGATATCAGAGGGTTTCCATTACTTTGAGGAATTTTACGATAACTTCAATATAGAAAAAGCTAAAAAACTACTAAAAGATTTAAACCTAGATATTAACAAGAAAATCTCTAAAATGTCTAAAGGTATGCAAGAAAAATTGCAATTAGTTTTAGTTATGAGCAGAGATGCAGACCTATACATATTAGATGAACCTCTAGGTGGAGTAGACCCAGCAACAAGAGATTATATATTAGATACAATATTATCAAACTTTAAAGAAGGAGCAAGTATGATAATCTCAACACATCTTATTTCAGATATAGAGCGAATTCTAGATGAGGTAATATTTATGAATGATGGAAAAATAATATTAACCTCACCAGCAGATGAGCTAAGAGAAAAAGAAAAAGGTTCAATAGATGAAATATTTAGGAGGTACTTTAAATGTTAGGAAAAGTAATGAAATATGATTTAAAATGGGTGTGTAAACCACTACTTGTATTCTATATATTAGGGCTTGTTTTTTCAGTAGCAACAAGGCTTTTGGGCAATATTCAAAATTCAATAGTGTTTACAGTTATAACACAAATATGTTCTGGAGCAGCAATTTCAATGATGGCAAGCATTGTAATTAATTCACTTATGAGATGTTGGGTAAGATTTATAAGAAATATTTACAAAGATGAATCTTATTTAACACATACATTGCCAGTAAAAAATGGAACAATATTCTTATCAAAAGTATTAACAGGAATAATTCTTATGCTACTTTCATTTGCTATAATTTTGGCTTGCATTGTAATAGCATATGGAACAAAGGCAAATTTTGAATTTGTAAAACAGGCACTAGTTCCAGTCACTACACTGCTTGAAATGAAAGCAGGAGTAGTAGTTGCAGTAATAGCAGTAATACTAATTTTAGAATTTATATTTATACTAATATGTGGATACCTAGGCATAATTTTAGGACATAAATCAAACAACAAAAGAATAATAAAATCAGTAATATATGGTATAGTTTTATTTATAGCAATGAGCATAACAACAGTTCTACTTCTATATATTGCAGGGCTATTTAATAAAAACATAATGAATTTATTTAACACCGTAGAAGCACCAAACAAGGAAACAATGAAATTCCTAATGTTTGGAGGAATAATACTTTATACCTTATATAATATATTATATGGTTTAATTGGAAATAAACAAATTAAAAAGGGAGTAAATGTAGAATAAACTAAATTCAAAAGCGAGTAATTATCTTGAAAATTACTCGCTTTTGTGGTATAAATAATGCAATAGAAAATATTAGAAGAGGTAAAAATGAAAGAGTTTTTTAAGAAGTATTTTAAATGGATAGTGTTATTTGTATGTTTAATAGGCTTTCTAGCCTTAGCTGAAGATGTTTTTCATAAGGAAATAATGAAAGGCGATATTATAGGCTATGAATTGGTTTCAAGATTTTTAATAGGAGATGTTGCAACACCAGTTGCCAAAGTAATTACACAGCTTGGTGGAGCAATTTTTCTAATAACACTAACAATAATACTAATATTATTTATAAAAAACAAGAAAATTGGAATATCAATTTTTTCTAATTTAGCAATAATTACAGTACTTAACCAAATTTTAAAAAGAATATTACAAAGACCACGTCCTACGGAATTTAGAATAATTGAGGAAGCTGGCTATAGCTTTCCTTCTGGGCATTCTATGGTAAGTATGGCTTTTTATGGATATTTAATATATTTGTGTTTGAAATATATAAACAATAAATATTTAAAATGGAGCTTAACAGTTGTTTTGAGCTTTTTAATAGGAACAATTGGAGTAAGTAGAATTTATTTAGGAGTTCACTACACAAGTGATGTTTTAGGAGGTTTTCTAATATCAATTGCATATTTAATAATATACATAATGGCTGTAAATAAGTTTATAATAAAAGATGAGGAAAAACCAAAAACAAGTTTAAGGAGAAAAAGAGAGCTAAAGGTTAAGACAAAAAAAATAGCAAACAGTTTTAAGTATGCTGGTGAGGGACTTGTTTCAGCTTTTAAAAGAGAAAGAAACATGAAGATACATGTAACAATAATGCTACTTGTAATACTTGCAGGAATTGTTTTGAAAATAAATCTTTATGAATGGATCATATGCATAATTTGCTTTGCAGGAGTAATAGGCGGAGAACTATTTAACACTGCAATTGAAGCTACAGTAGATATGGCAATGCCACAAAGAAATGAAAAAGCAAAGCTTGCAAAAGACGTTGCAGCAAGTGCAGTGTTAGTTTTAGCAATAGGTTCAGCAATAATAGGATTAATAATTTTTGTACCTAAAATATTAAATAGACTTAATTTAGCATAATAAACTTACAATGCTGTTTATAACAAGAGTTTTCATTTTATCATAGTCAAGCCCTTCATGTTTGTGGTAAACAATTTCATGAGATAGGTTGTCTATTATACCAATAATAATGTGCACTTTTTCACTTAAATCTTCAGAGTTAAAACCATTTTGTTTTAAAACTTCTGTAAGTTTATAGGTAAGTGCCATTTCTCTTTTATAAAAGAAATAAGCTACATCTTTATCTGAATGTACCATAGCCATAATTTCTTCATGAGCAGATAAAGATAATTTGTGGCTTTCTATATATTTATCTATCATTTTCTTAAAAATCTCAGGTAGGTCTTTTTTATTAAAACTTTGAACAGGTAAATTTAGCATAGGGTAGAAGATGTTATCTGCGTATTTTTCAAGACCTGCTATAAAAATATCATGTTTATCCTTGAAGTATTGATATACAATACCGGTAGAAACACCAGCAGATTTAGCAATTTTAGATGTATCTATATTATAATATCCATTTTCACAAATTAAATCAAAACCAGCTTTTACTATCTTTTCTTTTTTTTCAATAGAACGTTTTTGAATAGGCTCTCTAATTTCGGTAATACCCATAAAGCACCCCCCTGTTAATTAAACATAAAATAATTATAACATAAATTTATTGCTTTTTCATTATTTTTTTATCAATAGGCACAACCTTTAATGTGTAGCCCATAGGTAGTAACATTTTTAACAATGTTGCCACTTTAGGAGAACGAGTGTGGCTTTCTATTCTAGCGATTACAGGCTGTTTTAGGCCACAAATTTCGCTTAATTTTCTTTGAGAAAGCTTTAAACTTTCTCTTGTATTAATTGTTGCTTGAATTAAATCCATTTCAAGCTGAATTGCAACTTCTTCTTCAGGTGTAAAATTCAAAGTTTGCTCAACATCATTCCAAGTAATTTCTTTATCCATCTAATCTCCCTCCTTCAAATATTTTACTAACATCTTTTTTGCCCTTTCAATTTCTCTTGCTGGAGTCTTTTGAGTTTTTTTGATAAAATATGTTAGCAATAAAAATGTATTATCCTTAACATATGCAAATAGTATTCTATCTCGTAAAGGTCTCAATTCCCATAGATTATCACATAGGTGTTTTATGTAAGGTTCTCCGAGAGCAAGCCCATTATTTTGCAGTAACCTCATATAGGCAGTGATCTTTTCAAGTTTAATTCTATTATCCTTATTAGTATGCTGATTTAAATAATTGATATGATTTAAAACTTCATTTTCTCCATTAGTATTTTGATAAAAAATAATTTTATACATATAGAAACTCCTTCTATAGTATATTATAATGATAACATATTGGTTATCAAAAGTCAATACTATACTTTTAATAAAATTCAAATGATTTTCTTAAAGAAAAAAATATTAAGAAAATAAAAATATAATTGGCAAACTGAAGTTGCCACGAATAATTTACTATATTTATAACATGATTTTTGTAATAAGTCAATACAAATATATAAAAATATTAATGAATAATGTATATGTGCCAATGATTTTAGCAAATGCCCCAATGTTTAAAAATATAAGCCCTAAAAATTTTTCAAAAAACTAGTTGACAAGCAAAGTTAGTTTGTTATATACTAGGTTCAAGATAAATTAAGGAGAGGAACAAAGGAGGAGAAAAAATGAACGCAATCGCTAAACCCCTTGCAGGAGTAGAGAGAGAAAGAGAGAGAGAGACAATTCTAGAAAACAAAAAAGCAGAATTGTTCAACACTCTGACACACACACTATATGTTCATTAGAGAATAAAACAAGCATATTTCCATATGCTTTATTACGGTTGCACGCAAGAGATGGATAAGTCCGTCTCTTTTTGTCGTATTTAAAGGCTGATTTTGTACAATGATTAAGTTTGTACAAGGACGACCGTCCAATCTCGTCCAAAGCATAGCAAAAACGTATTTAATACAAGAAAGCAGCCAAACGCAGGAGTTTTGTTTTTAGAGAAAATCGAAGACCCCCGAAACACTTCTTTAGGCGTCTCCATCGTGGGTTCGATTTTAAATAAAAACAAAAGCTCCGACGAGAGTTGGCGGATTATAAGGTGAAAATTTGAAGGGAGAAAAAGAAAGATGAGAAAAAACAAAGGTATAACACTAATAGCGTTAATTATTACAATAATAATTCTTTTAATTCTGGTAGGAGTAAGTTTGAACTTGCTTATAAAAGGAGACTTATTTGGAAGTGCTGAAAAGGCAGTAGAAGGCACAAATGCAAAAGTAAACGAACAGCAGACAAGAGTAGATGAATTAATGGGAGAATTAGATGAGGTTGAAAGGGAAATAGAAGAGCAAGAAAGACAGCAAGAAGAAGCTGAAAAACAAAAAAATCTTCCAGGAACAAGAGTAACAGAAAATACAAAATATATAAGAGATGGTAAAACAGCATGGATACCAAAAGGATTTACAGTATCTGGAATAAAATCAGAACAAAGTATAGATAATGGACTAGTAATATATGATATTCCAGAAGGAACAACAGTAGACTGGACAAACCCAGATAGTGTAAAAACAGCATATAATCAATTTGTATGGATACCAGTAGAAGTAAAATCAACAGATACTGAAAACAGTATAGCAAGTTTCTATAGGTCAGAATGGGCTGAAAATACAGCAACTGGAGGAGAAAGAACAACAGGACTAAGTACAGATTATACAGAACCATATTCATATGATACAACAAATAATTATGATCAAACAAATGGAATAACAGTTCAAATAACAGAATTAACAAAAAGTATATATAAATATGGAGGGTTTTATATAGGACGATATGAAGCAGGAAGTACAACAGAAAGACAAAAAAGTTCATCCCAAACGGAAGAATTTGTAGTACAGCAAGATAAGTATCCATATGTCTTGGTAATATGGGGCATAAAGATGTCAGATGTAAGTATAGGGGCAGTATACTTGTGTAATAACTTATATAGCAAAACAAACACAAATTATGGAGCAACAAGCATGCTATGTACTGGAGCTAGTTGGGACAGTATGCTGGATTTTATAAAAGATTCTAGTCATAGTGTAACAGATAGTACAACTTGGGGAAATTATAGTAATTCAGAAACATATAAAATATATAGAGGAAGCCTAGGAGTATATAGTAATTCAGTATATACTTGGAATACTGCAAATGCAACTGTTGGTACAGAAGTAACAAAAGGTGACGAAATCTTACTAACAACAGGAGCCACAGAAAGAAACAGTTCAAAAAACATATATGATGTTGCAGGAAATTGCTGTGAATGGACTACAGAGTCTTGTCGTTCATTCTGGCGAAGTGCAGTGGGCGGTGGATACAGCTACGATGGTTCCAGCCTTCCGGCAAGTGGTCGTAACCCTACCACTCCTACCCCAGGTTATCCTGGTTACGGATTCCGTCCTGTACTTTATATAAAGCTGTAAGCTTGCAGACGATACATTAATTAAATATCTCAAAGTAGTTTTAGGGAAGCTACTTTGAAGCTAAGTAACCTTAGCGTGGCGCCACAAGTGTGGCGCTTTTTTCTGCGGTTTAGAAATATAATAACTATCCGAGTATTTTTTTCTTTCCAAGTATTGACATCTGGACATAATCGCGATAAAATTAAGTGTAATAATTTTAGGAGGTAAAATGGATATTGAAAAAATAGCAACTCTAATTAAAGAAAATGGTGGCAATACTTATTTAGTGGGTGGAGCTGTACGTGATGCTATTTTAGATAAACCAATTAAAGATGAAGATTACTGCATAACTGGATTTACTTCTGAAAAATTTCTAAAACTTTTTCCTAATGCTAGAGTAAGAGGAAAGTCTTTTGAGGTTTTTGACCTTGAAGGAAAAGAGTTTGCACTGGCTAGGAAAGAAACAAAAGTGGGCAAAGGACATAAGGAATTTGCCATAGAAACTAGTGAAGAAATTACTATAGAGGAAGATTTGAAAAGAAGAGATATTACTATTAATTCTATTGCACAAGATGCTTTAACTAAAGAGATAATAGACCCTTTTGGTGGACGAGATGACTTAGAAAGTGGTATTATTAGAGCAACAAGTTCACGCTTTAGTGAAGATCCTTTAAGAGTATATAGAGTAGCAAGAATAGCAGCAATTTTAAATTTTAAGGTATCTAGAAAAACATTGAACATGATGAATAAGCTAAAAGACGAATTACCAACATTATCAAAAGAGAGAGTTTTTGTAGAATTTAGAAAAGCTTTAGAAGCAGATAAACCATCTATATTTTTTGATGTTCTAAAAGAAGCAGAAGTATTAGATGTTCATTTTAAAGAAGTGTATGATTTAATAGGAGCAATACAACCAATTAAATATCACCCAGAAGGAGATAGCTATAATCATACAATGCTTGCACTTGATAATAGTGCTAAAATAACCAAAGATGTTAAAATTAGATTTTGTACATTAGTACATGATTTAGGAAAAGGAAGAACACCAAAGGAAATGTATCCACATCATTATAACCATGAACAAAGAGGAGTTGAGCCTTTAAGGCTTTTATGCAAAACATTAGGAACTCCAAATGAATGGAAAAAGATGGGGCTAACAGCTGTTTTAGAACACATGAAAGGTGGAATTTTTAATCAAATGACAATCGCCAAAAAAGTAAGCTTTATAGAAAAAATAGACAAGTCAGCATTAGGCTTAAAAGGCTTACAATTGGTAGTGTATTCAGATAGAAGTAGAAGCTTTGAAAATGATAAAAACGAAATCAAAGATAAACAATATGATTTCTATTCAATAGGAACAAAAATGCTAAAAGCTATTGATGGAGAATACATTATAAATAAATACAACATAAAACCAGGCATTGAGTTTGGAAGAAAACTTCATGAAGAAAGAATAAAATGGTTAAAAAATAATATTTAAATAGGGGGCATATTTATGAACGAGTACAGAACTCACAATTGTGGCGAATTAAGAATGGCAAACGTAGGACAAACTGTTAAACTAGCAGGTTGGGTACAAAGAATTAGAAACTTAGGAGCAATGAAATTTATTGATTTAAGAGATCAATTTGGAATTACACAAATAATAATAGGTGACGATAGCAACTTACATGAAGAGGCTGAAAACCTTGTAACAGAATGTGTAATATCAGTAGAAGGAGTTGTTTCAGAAAGAAGCAACAAAAACAGCAAAATTCCAACAGGAGATATTGAATTACAAGCAACAAAAATTACAATGCTTGGAAAATGTAAAAGCGTACTTCCTTTTGAAGTAAATTCAGAAAAAATTGACATATCTTCAGTTAGAGAAGATTTAAGACTAGAATATAGATACTTAGACTTAAGAAATGATAAAATACATAAAAACATATTACTTCGTTCAAAAGTAATGAAATTTGTAAGAGATAAGATGGACGAAATGGGATTTGCAGAAATACAAACACCTATTTTGGCAAACTCATCACCAGAAGGAGCAAGAGATTTCTTAGTACCAAGTAGACTACACCCAGGCGAGTTTTATGCACTTCCACAAGCACCACAACAGTTTAAACAATTATTAATGGTATCAGGCTTTAATAGATATTTCCAAATAGCTCCATGCTTTAGAGATGAAGACCCAAGAGCAGATAGAGCACCAGGAGAGTTCTATCAAATAGATTTTGAAATGTCATTTGCAACACAAGAAGATGTATTTAAAGTTCTTGAAGAGCTATTTACATCAACATTTAAACATTTCACAGACTGGAAAGTTGATGAAGAACCATTTATAAGAATTCCATATAAAGAGTCAATGGAAAAATACGGAACGGATAAACCAGATTTAAGAAACCCACTTATAATACAAGATGTAACAGAGATTTTCAAAGATTCTGAATTTAATGGCTTTAAAGATAAAACAATAAAAGCAATTATAGTACCAAACGGCGCAGAACAAGGAAGAAAATTCTTTGACAACATGAGCCAATTTGCAGTAGATGAATTAGAAGCAAAAGGTTTAGCTTGGGCAAAATTTGATAATGAAAACAATGTTTCTGGAGGCATTGCAAAATACATAACAGATGATGTAAAAGCAAAACTTGTAGAAATAGGAGTTAAACCGAATGATAGTATATTCGTACTAGCAGATGAATTTGAGAAAGTTCAAAAAATGGCTGGAGGTTTAAGAATAGAACTTGGAAATAGATTAGACTTATTGGAAAAAAATTCTTACAGATTCTGCCTAATAGTAGATTTTCCAATGTACGAATTATCAGACGAAGGAACTGTAGACTTTAACCACAACCCATTCTCAATGCCACAAGGTGGAATGGAAACACTATTAACAAAGAACCCACTAGAAATACTTGCATATCAATATGATGTTGTATGTAATGGTTATGAAGTAGCATCAGGTGCTGTAAGAAACCATGATCCAGAAATTATGGTAAAAGCATTTGAAATAGCAGGATATCCAGAAGAAGAAGTTGAAAAGAGATTTGGAGCCTTATACAATGCATTCCAATATGGAACACCACCACACGCAGGTGCAGCTCCTGGCTTTGATAGAATGGTAATGTTAATTGCAGATGAACCAAACATACGTGAAGTAATAGCATTCCCTAAAAATAAAAAAGCAAGAGATGCCTTAATGGGAGCACCAAGCACAGTTACAGAGCAACAATTAAAAGATATACATATAAGAGTTGTAGAAAAAGAATAAGCTAAAAAAACCAGCATTTCGCTGGTTTTTTACTTTACCTCTTAAAGGTTTTTTTGAGAAGAAATTAAAGCTCAAAAAACTTTTTAAACTTTTTTTAAAAAAAGTGTTGACATGGGTAAGAAAATGTAGTAATATAGATAAGTACCTAGTAAATGTGAAGACTTAAATTATATATAAATAGTATATAATTAGTAATATTTAAGGGCAGAAAAGTAGACACAAACATTACTAATTTTTTTGCTCGAAAAAAGTTAAAAAATATTACAAAAAAGTGTTGACAAAGTTTAAAATAAATGGTACAATAAATGACGTTCTCGATTTTGAAGAGAGAACGAAAGTACATTGAAAAATAAACAATAAAATCCTTTAAATGAGTTTTAGAATCGTCTAACCAACGATTCGTACTAAACCAAAAATTTGGAGAAAACCAAAAGTAAAAATCAAAGCTAGGGTATGGAAACATACCAAATCAAACCGATATGTAAGGTCTTGCAAAAGACAGTATATATACAATTAATTAGAGAGTTTGATCCTGGCTCAGGATTAACGCTGGCGGCGCACATAAGACATGCAAGTCGAACGGAAGTCGTTATAACTCAGAACAAAGATTTATCTGAGGGACGAGATATAACAATGGCTTTAGTGGCGGACTGGTGAGTAACACGTAAGAAACCTGCCTATTAGAGGGGAATAACAACGAGAAATCGTTGCTAATACCGCATAAGCTAGTAGTACCGCATGGTACAGCTAGAAAAGGAGAAATCCGCTAATAGATGGTCTTGCGTCCGATTAGCTAGTTGGTGGGGTAACGGCCTACCAAGGCAACGATCGGTAGCCGAGCTGAGAGGCTCAACGGCCACATTGGGACTGAGATACGGCCCAGACTCCTACGGGAGGCAGCAGTCG
>OGFF01002402.1_pt1 | contig 16316 bp, 17 predicted proteins | sample 1570751 | NCBI WGS metagenome assembly OGFF01 (sample SAMEA2581951, study PRJEB24529) | metagenome | biome: Human gut stool | place: China | collected 2011 | reverse complement strand
GAATTTTAGCGATAGCACCGCCCTAACTATATAAAAATAGGTAGTTAGGGCGGTGGTATCGCATTTGCAAATATATATATGAAGTTCAGGGAAATGAAAATCCCCAACCCGCTATATGAAAGCTGGTTGGGGAAATTATGATAGATTTTGCTTTTTCAGAAATATCCGATTGTGAATTACAGAGGATACTCCTCGAAAGCATAGAGTACAGTGCTTAGATATCGCTCGCCTGTATCGGGGAGCAGCGCCACAATCTTCTTGCCCTTGTTCTCAGGACGCTTCGCAATCTCGGTGGCAGCAAAGGCTGCAGCACCAGAAGAGATTCCCACCAGGATGCCTTCGGTCTGAGCCAAGTCGCGGCCAGCCTTGATGGCATCATCGTTCTGTACGTCGAACACTTCGTCGATATATTCCGAAGAATAGGTCTTTGGCACGAAGCCGGCACCGATGCCCTGAATCTTGTGAGGACCACTCTGCTTACCATTGAGAACTGCCGATGTGGCTGGCTCTACGGCGATGACCTTCACGTCAGGGTTCTGCTCCTTCAGGTATTTGGCAATACCCGATATGGTGCCGCCTGTTCCAACACCTGCCACGAAGATGTCTACCTTGCCGTCGGTGTCTTCCCAAATTTCAGGACCTGTAGTGGCGTAATGCTTGGCTGGGTTGGCAGGATTGACAAACTGTCCTAAGATGACAGCGCCGGGGATGGAGTCGCGGAGTTCCTCGGCTGCCTTGATGGCACCGGTCATTCCGTCTTTACCACTGGTCAGTCTTACCTCTGCACCATAAGCCTTTACCAGGTTGCGTCGCTCAATACTCATCGTCTCGGGCATGGTGAGGATGAGGTGGTAACCCTTCACGGCAGATACCAATGCCAGTCCTACACCCGTGTTACCGCTGGTAGGTTCGATGATGGTGGCTCCTGGTTTCAGGATGCCCTTCTTCTCAGCATCCTCTATCATTGCGAGGGCTACGCGGTCTTTTACGCTGCCGCCAGGATTGAAGAATTCTACCTTAGCAATCACAGGAGTCTCCAAACCCTTGGATGCTGAATACTTACCCAATTCTACTAATGGGGTCTTACCGATTAAATCAGTAATCTGTTTATATATCTTTGCCATTTTTGTTTGTTTTTTGAAGTTAAAGAAGTTAAGGAGTTAAAGAAGTTAAGACAAATGTTTTGTAATGTTTACTTTACGTAAGTGAATGCCTCGTCGAGTGCCTCGATCAGGTCGTCGATGTTCTCGATACCGATGCTCAATCGAACGGTAGAAGGATAGATGTGCTGCTCCTCCAACTCCTCTGGACTCAACTGAGAGTGGGTGGTGGTGGCTGGGTGGATAACCAGTGACTTCACGTCGGCTACGTTGGCCAGCAAAGAGAAGATGCGCAGGTGGTCGATGAACTCCCATGCTTCTTTCTCGCCGCCCTTGATGTCGAAGGTGAAGATAGAACCTGCACCGTTAGGGAAGAGTTTCTTGTAGAGCTCGTGGTCGGGATGAGAAGGAACGGCTGGGTGATTGACCTTGGCTACCTTTGGATTGTTCTCCAAGTACTCCACTACCTTCAATGCATTCTGTACGTGGCGTTCTACACGGAGGCTCAATGTCTCCAAGCCCTGGAGCAGAATCCAGGCATTGAATGGAGAGATGGTGGCACCGGTATCACGAAGGATGACCGCACGGATTCGGGTTACGAAGGCTGCTGCTCCGGCTACATCTGCGAAGACTGCACCATGATAAGATGGGTCTGGCTTGGCGAGGGTAGGGAACTTGTCGGCATTGGCCTTCCAGTCGAACTTACCACCATCTACGATGACGCCACCGAGAGAAGAACCGTGACCGCCGATGAACTTGGTAGCTGAGTGAACCACGATGTCAGCTCCGTGCTCGATAGGACGGATGAGATATGGAGTGCCGAAGGTGTTGTCGATAATCAATGGGATGTTGTGGCGATGAGCTATCTCTGCCAACTTGTCGATATCGGTCACATCTGAGTTAGGATTTCCGAAGGTCTCGGCATAGAGTGCCTTGGTGTTGTCCTGGATGGCTGCCTCTACCTGCTCGAAGTTGCGAGGATCCACGATGGTGTAGCTGACGCCCTGTGTGGATAATGTATGAGTGATGAGGTTATAAGTACCACCGTAGATATTGTCGGCTGCTACGATGTGGTCGCCGTTCTGAAGGATGTTCTGCAGAGCGTAGGTAACAGCGGCAGCACCAGAAGCGACAGCCAGACCAGCCACACCACCTTCGAGGGCAGCCACACGGTCTTCGAATACACCCTGAGTAGAGTTGGTCAATCGACCATAGATATTTCCTGCGTCACGGAGTCCGAATCGATCAGCAGCATGCTGAGAGTTGCGGAACACGTAACTTGTAGTCTGATAGATTGGCACCGCACGGGCGTCGGTAGCTGGATCTGGATTTTCCTGACCTACGTGCAACTGAAGTGTCTCAAAGCGAAGTTTCTTTTCTGTACTCATAATCTATGTCCTTTCTTTAAATTGTTTATTATTTCTGATTGACGATGCAAAGGTACGGCGAAAAAACGAGTTATAAAATCGCATAATAGTGGCATTCTTACTACCACGTTTGTGGTATATGACTGTTTTTACCCTCTTTTTCTCCCTTTATACCTTATTATATATAGGGAATGGGGAGATTTGCTTTCTGTCTTTTTTCTGCATAACTGACGAAGTTAGCAGTAAAAAGTAAGCGAAAGATAGTGATTGAGAGATAAAACGTAAGGAAAGGGGGAGTTATCGTAAACGTTTTCGTAATTAATTGCAAAAAAATGATATGCAAAAAGAAAACGTTTTGATTTTTTTGCTAATTTTGCCCCTGTGAAAGAAGATATACGTTTAAAACGTTCATCTGGGAAAAGGTAATTCGCAAGAACAAAAAATATACTCAAAATAATCCACTAAAACTGTAAGTAAAATGAAAAGTTTAATTCTATCTCGATTATGGATGCTGATTGGTATCATCATCCTCACCACAGGACAGGCTTGGGCTCAAACGGCAACAACGCAGAAGGTTTTTACCTCGATTAAAGAATTGCGCGATGCAGCTCAGACTATTTCTGATAAGACATTGAATGATGTTGTTATCCAGTTTAATGAGGCAACCGTAGTGGCTGTGATGAAAAATGGAGACGAAAAGATCAAACCAACAAAATTCGTCAATTCATTTTTTGTTGTCGATAATAGCAATTATGGTCTATGGATTTCGCCTAATGATGAAAAAGGTAAGAATTTGTTCCCTGAATGGAATTTGGCAATTGGTAGCAAGATAACGGGTTCTATCATAGGAGACTATAATGAGGGCGAGAAAGGTATGCCGTATCTCGGTTCTTTGTTAAATTCAGTTGCAATTGCCGGAACATCTTATCAAACGACTCTTACCATAAATCGTTATGGTGAGGCAAGTGGAACAGAGAAGGCTGTTTATCCTTGTACAAAAGTCGATGATGTGAATACTATTGCTAAAAACAATGATGCTGATGGAAATACGGTTAATGCTTCGTATGGTCCCTATCTGAATACGATTATCCAGGTTCCAGGAACCATCAAGAAGGGAACTCAAGGTGAATACTATTTGGTACAGGATGAAAATACTGGTACGGGCACTGATTATAAAGATAAACGTATTTACTTTAGCTGCTCGCAGTTGCCCAACATTAACATCGATGACTATGTAGGCACCAGCGGAACCTTCGAGGGCATTTTGATTAAGCGAAACGACAGCGAGTCAAAACTTATTGTACTGAAAGGCGATTTCTTTAAGGTAAACAAAATTTATCTTGATGAGAATGATGCTGAGGGTCGTGTAGAATACTTGGTACAACAGGGCGCTCTTCAAGATAATGTGGATGTGTATGTGCATCGCACAAATTTGGTCAACAAGGCTGGTGCGTGGAATACAATCTGTCTGCCCTTCGACTTGACAAAAGAAGAATTTAAGACGGCTTTCGGCTGCGAACTTACTGCCCTTGCCAAACCTGCGACAAGTGATGAGACTGTTCATCAATGGACTGGACAGGTGAGCGATAAAGGTGTACTTGCCTTTACCAAACTGCCAGATACAGACCTCACTATTAAGGCTGGTGTTCCTTATCTGATGCAGGCATCAGGCACACAGATAGCTTGCTTAAAGACCATTCCAGGTGCAGAGAACATGGAGCCTGAAACTCTTATGGGGCAAGAGTCAACTTATTATGCCCATATTGGAGAAAAACTTATTTCCGTGGTGCCTCCTTATGAGGTTAAGGCTTCGTATAGTGACAATATCGTGAACGGCGATTTTTATTTCCGTGGATTGTATGGTCGTAAGAAGTATACTGAGGATGCGGATGGTAAACTTACGACAACCCTTATTGCCGATAACGGCAGCCAGAAGTATCAGTACATCAGTACTGCTGCTGGCAACTATCTGAAATATCTGCCTTCTGGTTCCACTCTTCAGTTCAACGGCATGCGTGCTTATTTCTATTTCCCCAACTGGAATGCGGAGAACAACAACGCAGCACAGGCTGCAAGCAAGAACAATAACACCAACGCCAAGATTCATGTGGCAGTGATGGCAGCTTCGACAACAGGCATCAGCAACATTTCGGCAGAGGCAGCCTCTAAGCAAGCCGAGGTTTTCAACCTGAGCGGACAGCGTGTGGATGCTTCTTACAAGGGCATCGTGGTGCGCAACGGCAGAAAATATCTCCGTAAGTAAGAGTGTGCCGAGAATGCACATGAAGGGGAAATGATGTAAAAATAATAGTAAAAGGAGAAAAGAAAATGAAAAAGATATACAACAAGCCAACTATGATATTGGTGAAGATGGAAACAGAACATTTCATAGCCGCATCGCCTGGAAAAGTAGACCAGAACCAAATCGTCAACGGAGGAACTGGCACTAATGTGGGTGGAACTTCATCAGAAGGAGGAGGTGAAGACAACGGCAATGGCAGTGTTGCCGATATGGCAAAACCCTACAACCCCTGGACAGCATGGGATGAATAGAAGAGGGAATAACCCCTAAAACGAAGCCGGCTTCTATGGCAATCGAAAGTACTTTAAATCAACAACGAAAGTACTTGCGTTGCCACATGAAGCCGGCTTCGTTTTTTCTGCATGTTTCCTTTCACAGACAATCAGAATTCATATATTGGGGCATAATTGTTGCCTTAAAAATACTTATTTCTTTATACTATTCTCAAAGAAAATTGTTATATTTGCAGGCAAAAACATAAAATCTGAATAACTTATGGCATCTATTATTTCTATTGTACCCATTGTGTTGCTCTTCGTCTTGATGCTCGGCTTCAAGATGGCAGGACATAAGAGCGCCTTGTTGACACTCGTAGTAACTGTATTGCTGGCTCTTTTCGCCGCCTCTCCACTGGGGATGATAGCCCCGGAACATGCGGGGGACAGCATCCTCGCCCTGACGGGATGGGCTGTGGTGGAAGGTATGCTGAAGGCGGTGTTCCCGATCCTCATTATCATCCTGATGGCTATCTATAGCTATAATATATTGGTGGAAAGCAAGCAGATTGAGGTTATCAAGAAACAATTCACTTCGATTACCGACGACAAGGGATTGCTCGTGCTGCTGCTCGTCTGGGGATTCGGCGGATTGCTCGAAGGCATGGCTGGCTTCGGAACGGCGGTGGCGATTCCTGCCGCCATCCTCATCGGACTGGGATTCAAACCCATGTTCTCGGCTCTGGTGTCCTTGGTCGGCAACACGGTGGCAACGGGATTTGGTGCCGTCGGTGTGCCTGTCACCACGCTCTGCAATGAGGTGGCGGATAGCGGCTCGGCATCGGTGGCGCAGATTTGCGAGACATCGGCGTTCGCCATCATACAGTTGTCTCCGCTCTTCATCATCCTGCCTTTCATCATCCTTACCCTTACCGACAGGCATAATCTCGTCAAGAACCTTGTCATATCCCTTTGGGTGGGAATGATTTCCGTGGCGGTGCAGTTCGTCTGCGGCTATTATCTCGGTTCGGAGACTCCTGCCATCATTGGCTCTATCGCCGCCATAGCTGCCATCATCGTTTATGCCAAGGTGTTTGCGAGAAAGAGCAAGGTGCAGAAACAGGAGACCTTCACTTTCTCCGAGAGCTTCAAGGCGTGGAGCGTTTACCTCTTTATATTGGTGTTTATCTTGGTGTCGGGTGCGCTCTGTCCTCCAGTCAACGCCTTCCTGAAGACGCATTTGGTGAGTGCTGTTCATCTGCCGGTGCTGGGCAGTACCTTTAAGTTCGGTTGGATTTCGAATGCAGGGTTGATGCTCTTCCTGGGTGCTACGATCGGTGGATTGGTACAGGGGTTGAGTTTCAAGCGACTGATGGTCATCTTGGCCCGAACCACGGTGAACTTGCGCAAGACGGTGGTTACCATCTGTTCGCTGATAGCCTTGGCGAGTGTGATGAACTATTCGGGTATGATAACTTCCATCGCCTCGGGCTTGGTGGCTGTGACGGGTGATTTCTATCCATTGGTAGCTCCGATGATTGGTGCCATCGGTACCTTCGTAACGGGTTCTGATACTTCATCCAATATTCTCTTCGCCAAGCTCCAGGCTCATGTTGCCAACCAGCTCGGCATGACGGGCACTGATACTTTCTTCGGGGTGGAGGGAAGTCAAAGCAACTGGCTTGTTGCCGCCAATACCACAGGTGCCACGGGTGGAAAGATGATCAGTCCGCAGAGCATCGCCATCGCCACTGCCTCATGCGACATGGAGGGTAAGGACGGCGAGATCCTCCGTTCCGCCATCCCATACGCCGTGTTGTATATCGTACTGGGTGGACTTATGGTTTACTTAGGATGCTGATCTCTTGCCCGTAAATGTTTTTTTTGAAAGAAAAGTGTCAAAGTATCATTCTTGACTTTTGAAACTTTCGTAATGCATTGATAGATAGACATATATAATAAATGAGACTTTTCGGATTTTGTTCCGAAAAGTCTCATAAAAGTATCATGGAAGTCTCATTTTAGGCTGCTTTATCTTTTCTTTACCAGATACTTCATTCCATCGGCGAAACGCTTGTGGTTCAGTTGCGTCATGTTAGCCAATTTTCGTCCGAATCCCATCAAGCTGTTTACTTTCAGCGACGAACCTATCTGCTTTTTCAGAAAGTCGAAAATCTCGGCGGCCGTCATGTACTCACCTTCCTCCTCGTCGTCGGCAGGTTCGAAGTAGAGACGGAAATACTGGTCTATCGGCTGAACCACCTCAAACTGGCAGTTGCTCTGCATGATGAGCTTCACCTGCTCGGCGTCGAAATAACACTTCTCGCCATTGCCCAACGCCACAAGCGCCTGGGCGAAAAGTTGCTGGTGGTTGGGGCGGACACTCACGTCGATGGGGCCCGTCAACTCGATGCCGATGAAACGGCGGTTGCCGGATGGGTCGGTGAGGATGTCGTTCATGTTGCTCGTGGCGATGAAGGAGGCGAGGCGTGGAAACTCCATGACGTGACTTCCGTACGGCGGCTTGTATTTCAGCGTAGGTAACTGGATAAGATTCTTCAGAAAACCCTGTTGCACCTGTGGTGAAATCTGGTTGAACTCGTCAAGATTGATGAGCATGAACTGTGCCATCGCCTGATACACCTGTCGTTTCTCCGAGAGAATCAGGTTGTCGCTGTAACCCCATTGCAGTTCGGGCGGCAAGAGGCGGCGGCAGAATGTGCTCTTGTTGAAGCCCTGTTTGGAGATGAGGAGCGGAGCCACCGAGTTGCCGTATTGGCGATGTGTGTATCCACGCCATTGGTCCACCATGCCGAGAAACCACGTGTAAAACCAGTCTGCCCAGTATGGATTGTTGGTGGGCACGGTGCGGGCCAAGGCACGGATGTGGTCCTTGCCGTCCCACTTGTTGTGGCACAGATAGAGATACTCTTCTATTGGATTGTAATTCTTGATGTAGTCCGACTCCAGAAAATTCCTCACGTCCTTGATGCTCACCCTTAATCCAGCCAACTGTACTTCGAGCGTCATTCTTTTCATCACCCTCGGCTCCACGGGTCGGTATCCGTACCATCCTTTCTCCTTTGGCTGGTATTCCACGTATTTCATTACCGAGTTGTATCTGAAATTGTATTGGTTTCTCAACAGCAGCATCATGCTTGCTATGTCGTTTTTCTCGTCCTTGCAGTCCATGTCCTCGTTTCTTGCCTTTCCTTTCGCTTCGGGATCGGCTTGCTGGTCGGTGTCTTCCGTGCGGTAATGACAGTCTATCCTCATCGCCACCGCCTTGGCATTGTAATAAGGGTGGGCATCCAGCGTCATCATGAAACTGTTGTGCAGCGAAGGCTCGTTCGACATGGCAGAGGAAGCCTCGACGGAAGCAACCTGGGCGCCGATGGTGAGCGATGCCTTGACCACGGCTTGGTAGATGGGGTGGATCTGTTGGTAGGCGATGCGATAGAGTTGCTCTGCCTCAGGCTCGGAAGTTGGCAGTTTGTCGTTCTGGTTGGTGAATTTTACCAGCACGATGACGCTCTTTCCGTCGGCACTTTCCAGTGCGGCAAAGGTGGAGGGCAGGATGGCGACCGAACGCTTCACGCCTTCCGTGCCGTCGGGGTCGGTGATGTTGCTGAACTTGAGGAGCAGGATGCCATTACAAACCTTCATCTTCAGGTTGCTGTTCTCGTCCTTCGCAAACTCGGCGGCAGGATAGATGTGCATCCATGTAGGCATGTCCTTGTAGAAACGGTAGTCTTCGTCGATGTAGGCGGCGTAGTCTCTGAATCGGGTTACGCTCTGCTTGCTGTCGTCCTTAGCGATGCGCTCCAGTAGTTTCTCCATCGTCTTTGTGCTGACGAGGAGTTGCTTCTTATTGTCGTTGTGTACGATTGTAATCTTCATGATGTTTTTTTTGAAAGCTTGTTGGAAAATGAAAGTATAGTGCCCAAAAGTGGGCTTCCCATCTGGGCACTTGTTGCCCACTGCGTTGGCAGTGTGTGCCCGAGGCTTGTTCAGTCGATGCCCGAGGCTTGTTCAGTCGATGCCCGTCCGTCGGTCCGTAAGGGAACATGTGGTGGGCACGGAGAAACCATGGGTGGCAGGATTCTTCATCATATACTCGTGAAGTCGATTTCCTCGGCGAAGTACTCGAAATCCACATCCTTGTAACCGAAGCGAGCGAAGAGTTGCTTGATGTGTTCCTGCTGTTCGGGCACGAGTTTCAGTTGTCCCAGTTTATATCGGTAGTACTGTCCCTTGCTGCCGAGGTAGCTTCTCATCTCGGAGCGGAGCAGGGGAGCGTCCTTCACCTTCACCTCGGCAAAGAGCTTGTCGAATCCCCAGGCCATTTTCACGATACGCAGTGGGGCGAAGAACTCGCATTTTCCGTCTTTCAAGGCATTGGGGAAGATGGCATGGCCCCGCTTGGTGTCGTCGTTCTTGTAGAGCGAGGCGAGATAGTGGATACAGTTGTTTTTCATCGGACAAAGTTCGGTGAAGCAGTAGGTGATGATGCCTGGCACCTCGCCATACTCAAAAGCTTTTCTCAGCAGTTCTTTTTCGTCCATGTGTTATTGGGTATTAAGTTAATAATTGATTATCTTAATAACGTGGAAAATGGCAAAATGTTGCATCGAAAAAGATATTTTTTCGCCAAAAATGCGACTTTTATGATACTTCTGTGATACTTCTATGATACTTCTCATCATATTTCACGAAAAGTCTCATTGCCGGCAACTGCTAATATATCAATTAGATATAACGATGCTGAACATCAAAAATGATACTTTGATACTTTTTTATAAAAAATAAACTATACGTACGTGTGAGCACGAACCATAATTGTAAAGAGAAAGAACGCATCCATTATCTATCGTGGTGAGCCGAATCTTTTCATTGCACTTCTTTCCAATCGACGAGGCTTTTTCCTTTGTCGTCCAGTTCCACGGCGAGGGCGATGACTCTTCGTTTGTCAGCCTTGAAAGGCTCGGTATATTGGTTAGCTTTTATCTGCTTTTCTGCGGCATCGACACCACCTTCTACAACAATCTTGATTTCTTGTGCCGTTTTATTTTGTGGCAATGCTTCGTGTTTTTTTATTTCGTGGGGCACGAGGAGACTATGTTTCTCCCTTTATATCCCCTTTCACAACTTTTTTCGTAACTTTTTCTGCAAAAAGTTTTGCAGTTTCAATAATATTTTTTACTTTTACATTGTCTTATCCTTACTGGAAGCTCCAACTGGGCGAAGGTGGGATGGACATATATACATAAAGGCGTAACTGTACGCTTTGGTTTTGACGCTATTAGAACTTCGCAACTTCCAAATGTCTGTCAAGAACAAAGCAACGGGGACGCCCCTTGGGATGTATCATATATACAGCCCTTATTGGCTCATAGCACTTAGCAATGAGTTGATAGGTGGTACTATATACTTACATCGGCGTGGGGCTTCCAGCGTTGTTCGTTTCGACAGACAGGGCAATGCGAAGGCCTTAATAGCGTGGAACGAGCAGCAGACTGGCTCCGCGCTTCTTTGTATATATACCTTAATAATAATCTGGCAGGTTGGGAGCCTCTGTCATTAAATAGGGAAAGCATGAGGCAGTCTGAACGTGCAAGTATAATGAGAATAGTTTCTGATTTGATAGAGGCTGATGGTATCATTGATGCAAGAGAGATTATCTTTCTTGATTCTTTGCGTGAGAAATATGGAATCAAAAAAGAAGATGAAGTGGTTGCCGCCTCCTATACTTTTGCTGCAGCTTTAAATGAACTTCTTTTGGCTGATGATAGTCTTAAGCATGATTTGATTGGTGATTTCAATCAAACGGCAATGTCTGACAATTATTGTGCAAGGGAAGAGGCTTTGCTGATTCTTGCTTTACGTTGTTGTTTGACTATTAATACAGGAAGTTCGGTGACCGTACTTTCCGTAGATACATCTGAGATAAAGTTTGAAGATACTCAAATTCTGTATGTTGAAAGTGAATTTGATCAGAATATTAATGAGCAAATTCAAAACTGTTATCGAGAAATCTGTTTAGAGATACGATTAGCAGGATTTGATTTTGTCTATTTGCCTAAAATCGCGGAACATTATCAAAGCATCTCTGAAGCGGATTTGTATCAGATTGCTGATTTCTTATATCCTAAGGTGAGCAATGAACGACTGCAAGTTATCATTAAGCAGTTGCGTAGCTTGTCAACAGAACGTTTTTGTAAAGACCTATTGGCTGCGAAATTGAATGTGAAAGAGTTTGGAATGGTAAATCCTTCTTTCATGATAAAGATTGGGGAATCTTTTGTGAATGATAGAATGGTGTCAAATTTCTTGCTTGTAGAAATAGAGGATGATGCTCTTGGTACTATTCGTAAGATATTGGATTTGTTGGCTGAGAACTATCATAATCTAAGACTGAATTATTTGCAAGAAGAAACTGGCCGTTTTATTTTCCGTGGTTTTTATAAGCAGATCTTTGATATTCTAATGCTTCGTAAGGGTGTGAAGAGTTCTGTTGTCATTGATACTTTAAAAGAGCAAATTTATTTTCCTGAGGCTGATGTCAAGTTGGAGAAAATCCACCGAAGGGAAAAGGCATTATATGCACTGTTTTTATTAGAGTCTATGAGTGGAGGTATCAACTTTAATAAGCCTGTAACTGCCAAACAACTTGAAAGATATCAAAAAAGAATGACTGCTATTATGAAGAAATATCAAATCATCTATAAGAAGTTTGGCGGTGAGGCTGATAAAGCTCCTAATATCTTGGATTATGCAACTCGTGCGCCAATGATTGCATTATTGAAAAAACAGATATTGAAATTGAATGATGTTTTGTTCCATGCAGAAGACTATATAATACAGCGTAATATGTATGGTAACTATGGAGTAAAAATCTCGGCAGATTTGATGACTTATCAGGAAGGTATAGATGAGGGAATAAAACCATTATTAGATTCTGACGAATGGCAGAAAATTTCAGCCTTGTAAGGTTGCAACCTATTTGTTAGACATTTTACTCTTGTTGACTTGCAACGTTTGCATATATAATAAGGTGTAGAGAAAAATGATTAGCTTTGCACCATCAAACAGATAATAATAACAATTTAAATATTTGAGAATATGATCAATCTAGAAAAAGGACAGCGCATTAGTATGGATAAGGGGCTGTCATTAGTAGGTGTAGGACTCGGTTGGGATCCAAATGAGGGTTCTGGTTATGATTTCGACTTGGATGCTTCTGCATTCATGTTGGGTGAAAATGGTCAGATTCCACAACAGGAATTCTTTGTATTCTATGGAAATCAGAAAGCTCCAGATGGCTCTGTGGAATCTACAGGCGATGATCTGACTGGTGGAAATAGTGATGGTGGTGATGATGAAACCCTGAATGTTGACTTGACAAAGGTTAGTCAAAACATTAAAGAGATAATCTTTACTGCAACTATTTATAAAGCTGATGAACGTCGTCAGAATTTTGGTCAAGTACGAAATTCTTATATTCGTATCTATGATGCAAAGACAAATATAGAGATAGCTCGTTATGATTTGGATGAGGACTTTTCTATAGAGACAGCTGTAGAGTTTGGTCGTCTGTATCGTCATAATGGAGAATGGAAGTTTGAGGCTATTGGTAATGGTAATAAAGGTGGTCTGCAGGCTCTCGTAAACAAATATGCTAAACAATTTGCATAATCGCTTATGGCTATTAATTTGATTAAAGGTCAACGAGTTGAAATCGAATCTGGTTTGACTCGTTTGAAGGTAGAGATGGGATGGAAGGTGAATCCAAATGCAGACCCTGCATATGATTTGGATGCATCTACTTTTTTATTGGGTAATAATGGGCAGATAGAAAACGAATATGATTTTGTTTTCTATGGTTCTGGTAATCAGACTCAGGCTTTAGATGATAATGGAAAAACAATCTTTGATGGAAGTGGCAAACCTGTTATGCGTCCAATATCTTTAGATAAAAGCGTCTTAGGATCTATTGATGATTTAGGTGATGATGACGATGATACTGGAGAGGGAAATGAGGAAATAGAAGTGGATTTGACAAAAACTTCGGCTAAGGTGCAAGAAATCCTTTTTACAGCAAGTATCTATTGGAGTCCATCAGATGCAAATGACCCTGTGAATGCTCCACGAATGAAGTATAATTTTGGTCAGGTCCGTGATGCATATATTCAGATAAAGAATGCAATAAATGGAGAGGTTATTTGCCGTTATGATTTGGATGAAGACTTCTCTACCGATAAAGGTGTTGAATTTGGTCGTTTATATCGTCGTGGTTCTGAATGGAAATTCCAGGCAGTAGGTGAGGCTCATAAAGATGGACTAGAACCTATTTGCAGAAAGTATGCTTCTAAATTTATGTAATTATGTCAATCATTCTAGAAAAGAGCGGTGATACTCATCGCATTAATTTGGAAAAGCCTACAGCGGGCAAGCCTTTTGCAGGTGAGATAGTTATCAATCTTGACTGGAGTAAAGGGGGATTTTTCAAAAATTTCTTTGGCAATGCCATTGATCTGGATTTAGGCTGTTATTATGAGTTGCGTAATGGTAAGAAGATGCTGATAGATGGTTTGCAATTCTCTCATGGTAGAGGAGGCGACCGTCATCATGTGACTCGACAAGGCTGCTATGATATGGTTCCTTATATATGGCATCAAGGCGATGACCGTGGAGGTGGTGCTTCTTCTGGAGAAACCATTCTTGTGAATCCTGTAGGTATCAATGAAATCAAGCGCATTATAGTTTATACCTTTATTTATGAAGGTGTAGCTAAATGGTCGGAAACGAATGCTGTTGTAAATGTCAAAGTACCAGGCAATCAAGAGGTAATTGTGGAAATGGGGCAACAGTACAGTGACAAAAAGTTCTGTGCAATAGCCCAGCTAGATTTTGCTGGTGATAATTCTATTACAGTGAAGAAACTGGTAACATTTCATGATGGACATCGTGATTGTGACAAACAATATGGATGGGGATTCAATTACAGTCCTGGCAGTAAAGATTAATTTTTAAAACTTGATAATTATGGCAATAAAACTTGAAAAAGGACAACGCATTAATCTTGAAAAAGAGACTGGTGCGAAATTGACCAACTTTTGTGTTGGTTGTAACTGGGGAGCTATCATTAAGAAAACTTTCTTTGGTTTGTCTACCTCTGTTGTAGATGTAGATTTGGATCTTAGTTGTATGATGTTTGATGCTAATGGTAATGTGGTTGACCATATTTGGTCTCCTTTATATCAATTCAATGGCAAACTACCTCAAGGCAAGTTGGATTCAAATGATCGTGCTCTTCATCATACAGGTGATGACCTAACAGGTGATCAAAATGGAGATGATGGTCTTGACAATGAGATTATTACTGTTGACTTGAATCGTGTCAGCTATAATGTGAACTCTATCGTGTTCTTTTTGAACATATATAATAATAATGAATATAGTGGTGATTTCTCAGGAATCCCATATGCTTCTATTCGTATGTTTGAGGGTACACCTGAAAGACCACCTAAGCAAGTCTTTGCTCAATATAATGTAGCGACTAAGACAGAATGTGTAGGTAAGCGTGCTCTTGTAATGGGTAAGTTGTACCGACGCAATGGTGAATGGAAATTTGCAGCAATCGGTGATGCGTTTGAAGATAGAACTATCGGACAAACCATTGTTCGTGTGGCAAGAGATTATTCTAAATAAGAGGACTATGGATGTAAAAAAGAAAGTACTGTTGGCTATCATCGCATACAGTCTCTTCCCTAATGCGCCTCTTTCTTGTATTGCATTAACTTCAGATATAAATCAATCAAAAGTAACATCTCAAAAGGTTAAGACGCATCTAAAGCGTAACCAAAATAGTTCAAATGAAGTTGGTGTTATAATTAAAGATGGAAAAGAGTACGTTATTGTAGGAGAATCTAAGGAATCAACCTCCAAGAGAGTTCCATCCAAAAAACTTGTAAAATTGGCAAAATGGCCAGAATTTCCAGGTGGTACTGAAGGTCTAATTTCTTATCTTCAAAGTAATGTAATTTATCCGTTTGATGCGATAAAAGAAAAAATAGAGGGCAGGGTAATAGTTTTATTTACTGTTGAACCAGACGGGACATTGAAAAATATTCAAGTAGAAACTCCTGTGTCACCTCTATTGGATGAAGAGGCAGTAAGAGTTGTAAAGAGTATGCCTAAATGGGTACCAGCTTTAACGACTGAAGGGAAAACTGCAAGAGTGAAATATAGTATTCCTATAGTATTTAAATTATAAATGATATGAGAAGATTACCAGTATATCTACTCCTTGACACATCGGGTTCTATGTATGGTGAACCCATTGAGGCAGTAAAGAATGGCGTTCAAACGCTTATCTCCACATTGAGAAGTGATCCTTATGCGCTAGAGACAGCGTACATCAGTATTATCACTTTTAATACAACTGCTCAGCAGGTGTCGCCATTAACTGAATTGGCAGCATTCCAACAACCGGGCATTGATGCTGGCGGTTGTACAGCCTTAGGCGGCGCTCTGGAATTACTGTCACAGAAGATTGATAGTGAAGTCACAAAAACTACTGCTGAAGTAAAAGGTGATTGGAGACCATTGGTTTTCATCATGACAGATGGTGAACCAACCGACTCTATTACAAAGGGACTTGAGGAATTCAAGAAGCGTAAATGTGGTATGGTTGTAGCTTGTGCTGCTGGTCAAGGTGCTAATACCAATACGTTGAAGCAAATCACAGAAAATGTGGTTCAGTTAGATACTGCCGATAGTGCGACTATCAAGGCTTTCTTCAAATGGGTCTCAGCTTCAATTAGTACAAGTAGTAAATCTGTTGAGGATACAGCTTGTGAAGCTACAACAATGAGTGAGTTGCCACCTCCACCACCAGAGGTTAACATTGTAGTATAATAATTGGGGGCGATAAGCCCCCAATAAATAATTGAAAAAATGAAAAAGTATATTTTTATTTTAATATCCCTAATTGTTATTTCTTTACCTATTAAGGCTCAAAGTTCTGATGTTCAAAGACTGTCAGATGCTGTTACTCAGATAGTAGGGTCATTCATGGATAATCCATATCATCATGATAATACAATAAAGATATATAATTTAACGCAAACTTTCAAGAAGACTATAGATGAAGTATATAATTCAGCTATAGCATATTCTATTTATTCAGATGATGCAAAAATAGATTTAGATTATCTTCGTAATATGAAAGCAATACTTGATTGTTTGGATTTTATTACGGCGAATATAGCTGGATTAAAGGGCACAGAACGAAGCGTATATAAAACCTTATGCCCCAAAATCGGGTGAA
>OGFF01002399.1_pt1 | contig 16347 bp, 21 predicted proteins | sample 1570751 | NCBI WGS metagenome assembly OGFF01 (sample SAMEA2581951, study PRJEB24529) | metagenome | biome: Human gut stool | place: China | collected 2011 | reverse complement strand
GATGCAAAGGTAAATACTTAATGTGTTAAAACCTTACGCTGTAATGGTGATATACGTAACTTCATTTCGTCATTCATGCCTACAAAGGTACTACTTTTTTCTGACATATGCAAGTTTTTTTTCGAATATTTTTATAACTAAAATACTAATAATCAGGCGGTTAAGTAATCAAGCAACATCTTCTTTTATCTGCATTTTAGTGACTTGGACACCCTCTGTAAGCGTAACGAAGTCGCTCCAGCAAATTTTGTAGCAGGAACGCTGTTCGTCGAATACAGGCAAAAAGAATTTTTCATCATCCAAGCGGATTTTTGTCAATTCAAAGCGGCGGCGACCACGATAGAGAATCTTCATTGTACGAAGATTCTTCGACATAAATATAAAAACCGATTCCTCGATATAAGGATCAAGCCCTATTTGGCTACGAACTACTTCTGAGAGCGTATCGATATCCTTACGCATATCCATAGGACCAGAATAAAAATAGTACTTCTGTCTACTTGTAAAGGATATCATTTCAGCCAACTATTTTGTGCAACAAAGCTGTAATCTCATTTACACTTGTCTCGCAAAGTGACAACTCCATCCCATTGCTGAACGATATGTGCATCGAGACGATACTGTATGTCGGGATAGAAGGAGCAGCCACAGGCATGGTCGGTTCTTCTGGCTTGCAAGAGTCCACACTTGAAGAAGCTGAGTTGACACTTGCTGCCGACTCAATCTCCAAGGGAACAAGAGACTTGTCACCATTAGGAGAAGCTGCCAACTTAGACTTGCTATTCCAAAAACACTTACGATAGTATCGAAGCACATTAGGATAAACATAACTACTGTCATCACAAAATTGTTTGAGAGAACGACCACGACCATACATCTCGAACTCACGAATGATGGCTGCGTAATCAACTTTTGCTTTCTTCTTATTTTCCATTTGTTACCATTTTTTAATCGGCAGCAAAGGTAATACTTATTTTTTAGCGGGCAATATGGAGAAGTAGATGGTTACGCAACAATAGTACTTTTACCAGAACCATTCTGTCCTGTTATTGCATAAAGACCGCGTTCAATTGGTAACTCTATTGTAAGATCGCGTATACACTTAATCTTACTTATATGCATTTTCAATTTCATCATTTTTATTTTCTATTAGTTGGAGATTATACTATACATTCAAATATATTTTAAAAAAGCTATGCAAAATAGCGCACAAATAATCATCTCACCATATTACAATAAGCATTGACAGACACTTTGCTTATCACATGGAGCATCAGTACAATAGCTGGAGCTAGCACAGAAATGCTTACACCAATAACAGGTGCCAACAATGAAGCTATTTTAGCTGAGGCAGCAACATTAAGCAAATGTCCTCCATCTAATATTTGCTTTTTCTCCTCTTCATAGTCTTCATCACCACATATCAATTTGTTTAATTCTGATTTCAAACTTTTGAAATAGTTTTTATTTGAAGCGGAAGTTGGAACACCACCATAAGTAGCAGTATTTATTGGTCCAAAGCTATTCAGCCATAATTCCGCAACTTTCTCTTCATTTCCATCATTGTTCTGGAGAAGATTTTTTATTGTGTTTCTCTGAAATGGTTTCAATGTAGACAACCATTCATCTAAGCTCTCACTAACTATTTCCATCACTCTGCTAACATTTCATTAATATACTGTGCACTCAAACAAAAAGAAGTTTGGTTAAGCTCAAAAGGATTTATCCCACCCAAGCTTATACCACTAGATATAGAATAACCTCCGACGAGAATACCTATGACTTTTTGCAAACGTGGACTATAAACCAAAGAACCTGATTGACCAGGACGAGTTTGAACATTCAAAATAGCATACTTATACTTTATGGTTTGAGATTCTCTCAATACTTTTGCACCAACTCTAGTCCTCTGTACTGTCAGAATGTGCATTTGCCAATCATTTACGCAATGTGGAAAGCCCACAATATCAACTTCGTCACCAACCTGAATTGCATCTAAATCTCCCAAAGAAGGGATGTCTAATGTTACAGAATCCGTCTTTAGTATTATTAAATCACAAAGAGGATTCACACTATCTACTGCTTTCACATCAATCATCCTACATTTATGATTTGAAGCATCTTGATAACCATCAGAGTCATACCGATCTGCAAGCACTAAGACTATATGATCTGTTCTATCTCCCAATACATGGCGACAAGTCACAAAGTATCCTTTCTTCGGAAGAGCGAAACCTGTACCCAATAATTGAACGTTATTGTTGGCATCTTTAATACCAACCATTACAACTAGCCTATTCATACGCATTATTTAAATTCATTACCTGTCACAAATTAACACAATAAAATTGCAAGTGTTTGTCGGCTGGCGCATTATAATTTTAAATCAAGATTTTTCTTGATTATCCAATTGGATAGGATATAGCATATTTGCATTCATCGCATTAGCAATAACACCCGCCAAATAATTTTGATTTTGCAAGTTCTGATAAGCTTCCCTATCCCAAAATAGATAGTATATCACCATTACAGCGTCCCCACTATTTTACAAGTAGCTACACGTATCTGTTTTTGAAAAAAGTTATTATATTATTGTTTTGCAGAAGATAATTTCTTTCTTCTTTATTCATTGTAATATATTATATTGTTTTTGTCCTTACCCTATACCCAAGCCCTAAATCCCTACCATAGGGATTAGGGATGTAACCGCCCTCCGGTGCTCAGAACCGCTACGCTCTAAGGTTGGCGGGGCATCAAAGCCCTCGCCAGGTTGTGCGGGATGGGACCGCCTTACTATAGCTTGCTTATGGTCTGAGCCATGTTTTGCGGGATGGGGGTATCCTCCATTGATGCCATGAAACTTTCTATCTCGGTCTTCATTCTTGATTGTTCCTTATCTTTTTTTTATCTCGTCAGCAGGTTTCTCCACCAATTTTTGCTCAGCCTGGCTGGCAGTGGGCGCAATGAGATTGTTTCCGCCATGAATATTGAAGATAGCATGGGGATCCTGACACTCCTTGATTTGATCGATGAGGCCATGATACTCCTTGGACATCATCTTGCGTAGCAGACATTGCACACGGGAGACGTCGGCAAAGTGATTTTCATTCATGAACTCCTGTGCCTTTCGTATCATGTACAAATATTTATCCTCCATACTAAATTAACCATCTAGAATCAATAAAAGTCAATTTTCAGCAGCAATTGACCATAATCCGCAAGTTTTGCGAGTTGAAAATCCTATAGTTGTACGACTGTAAAGCTACAGTTGTACGACTATACATGCTATAGTTGTACAACTCTGGAGTTATAGTCGTACAACTATAGGGGTCATAGTCGTACGACTATAGATTTTTAAGAGACCAAGTATATTTTCCATTTTTATACACTACTGACTATCAGCAACTTACCAAACTTCAACATATTTTCAATTCTACAAAACGAATTTGGATTCATTGAAAATTCTGAAATTTTGGAGGGCCTAAATGAGCCTTTTGTCAGCATTTTTTGTATTGCTCTTCATTGATGGTCATTTCCACTTATACCAAGCTTCATTGATATACTTGCGGATATTACTGATGCCTGTGGTAACCTGAGGAGCCAAGGGCTGTAAGACTTCGATGAACTCCTGCTTCACCATAATATCTTGGTCAACCTTTACGTCTGTATCATTCACCATGTCCATCACTACCTGTGCCAATTCCTTGGCATTGGTGCAAGCGGAGAGTTTGCCAACATATTCAGCTAATGCTTCCACATTATTAATATATAGGGAGAGTCGGGTTGTCTCTGGTGAGAGAACAGGCTCTTGTTTATCGGTCTTGGCCTTCATCTCTATATACTTGTCGCCATAGAAGTTCTGCTCAGCCTTTGTAGCATTGGGCAAAATCTGGTTGTTACCGCCAGAGATGTTAAAGACGATATTTGCCTTATTGGTATCTTCCATTGCTTTGATTTTTATTAAAAGTGGACGTATAGTGAATGAGTAGTAAACAGATGGTGAACGTCAGTGAAGGCATTTGCTTTCGCCTCGCCAATGTTGTATCTTTGTACTGCGTTCGAAGATGGGCTGCACTCGACAATGCTCAAGCTAGCTAGGCATTGTTCTCGTTTGCACCATCATTGCACTGCGTTCAATCAGAACAAACGGGATGGTTCATCTCTTTGAACTGACGATGACATAACACTAGTATTGATCTCTTAAATGTTTTAAATTATGAGTAAGAGTTACAAAGTTGCAAAGAAGACCATTAACATGGGTGAAAAGAAGGGGCAGACACTTTTTTCTGTCAGACCTTACAGTTACGGTACCTTGACCACCGAGGAGGTTGCTAACCAAATCGCTGTGGAGTCTACAGCTACTCCTGCAGATGTCAAGGCGGTGCTCGACCGCTATGCCTACTACGTGAAGGAGAACCTGAAGAAGGGTTACGACATCGAATTGCTCGGATTCGGCAAGCTCTACATCCGCTTCATTACCGGCAAAGCCGTAGAAGATGTGAATAAGGCGAACGCTAAACTCGTGAAGAGTCTTGTTCCTGCCTTCCGTCCTTCATTCACCAAGTTGAAGAATGGTAGCCGTATCTACAACCTGCTTCCTGGTTCCATCGAACTTGTGAAGTATGGTGAAGAGAAGAAGGACGGGGCTACTGACGGTACTACTGATCCTGACACCAAGCCATCTGACAAGGGTGATAACACTCAAGGTGGTGGCAGCGAGAATGGCAGCGAAAGCGGCGGTACCGATGGTGGCGGTGAGAACGCAGGCACCGATGGTGGCGGAACTGATGCTGGTTCAGACGGCAACATGGGATAGTCGCTCTTAGCAGTGCCTTGCCTCTGAAAAAGGGAGGCACTGCTTACCCTTAACTTATTGTTTCACTTAAATATCATTGATTATGAAAATGTTTCGTTCTAACTCTGAATCAAATCCGAACCGGATTTCCTGGACTCAAATTGTAAATGCCATCGTACAAGCGCTGATTGCAGCGCTCACGGCACTGGGGGTAAGCTCTTGTGCAATGTTGAATGTTTAATGTTGAGTGTTAGTTGCTTCCGAAAGCGAAGATAGTGGGGTATCACGACTTCTTTTGTCTATATTACCTCACTCACGCTCACCTCATCCATAATCTTGCGCCACAAGTCTTTGGTCATGGCGATGGTGGGGGAGACGCTGAATTTATATTGTTTGCCAATAGAACGCAAGTTGTACATTACATTATGGCGACTTTGCGTTATTTGGTCTATGATGTCCGTGTTTCCTTCTTTGGTGATGATAGGGAACATATATTCTGTGTCCGTGGAATATCTGTTGGCTATTTGCTGCATGGCCTTATCCCATTTGATCGTGACAGCAGGATTGTTGTCAGACGTATGGGAAATATAGGTAAGCATCCCGTCTTTAACGTCGGATTTCTTCAGATAGGCTATATCCACAAATTTCATGCCTCTTGTATAAAGGGAGAACAAGAACATGTCTCGGGCGAATGCTTGCGATTTGTGAAGATCGAGTGTTCGCAAATAATGCAACTCTGCTATTGAAGGGAACTTTTGAGAGGTGCGCTTTGGTTGTGGCGGTCTCTTGTTGACCAACCGAAAGATGTCTCGTTCCGGAATAATTCCACTTTTTACAGCTTGCTTATAGAATGTGCATAGTTGCGACAGGTAATAAGCAGTGGTAGATGCTGACAATCCTTGCGCCTTCATCCATGACTCATAGTCCTGGACAAACAGTTCGTCCCATTTGTCCATTGATGTGGGATTGTCACCCATAAACATCAATATGCGATTGGCTGAATGCTTGCGAGTGTCTGCAGTGTGCTTTCTACCTTCTTTCGTAAGCTCATCGATGATCTGTTGTGCAAATACAGCAAAATCGGTCATAGCAAAAAGTGTATTTTTGTTCAACTACTCTTCTACAACTTCGAAGTCTTCCTTATGCACACCACGGATGGCTACTGCATAACCACCGAAATCGAAGACGAGCTGACGGTCACGGTCTATGCGGACTATGTAGCCTTCACAACCCTTGAAGATGCCGGTGAGTACTCGAAGCTTTACATGGTCTTTGGCAAACTTCTCGAAAGAATCTCTCAGAAATGTCACCCTTTCAGGATTGTCTTTCAAGACCGTCATGAAAGGTTGCATCACCTTGTTACTTATCGATGCCGGTTGACCCTTGCTCCTATCATTAACCAAATGATATTGAGGATAATTGATTTTCAAGAATTCCTGAAGTTCACGAGTTCTGCCTTGCAGAAATACAAGTCCGCTAATGGATGGCTTCAATTCTTTCTTTACGCCTCCCTTCTCGCTCTTTTGCCTGTAAGTAAAAGAACGATGGACAAAACAAGCATGGACTGAATCTGGGTTCTCCTTATTATAATCATTCATCTCCTTCTCGAAAACCTGGGCTGTCTTGTTGTGAATAAACAGATAACCCCAGGGCATTCCTTCTATACCTGAAACCGATTTCTTATCAGCCCCAGTAATGTTGATGCCCTTTGGTAAGCACTTGCTTACGTCGGCTGTAGAAGGTGAATCCGAGCAATCCTGCGTCATATTCCCGTCCTACTTTATGTCCTCAGCTGCAACCATACATGATAGTTGTGGAAGCCTAGTCCATTTGTTAATGTTGTGCATAATCTTAATCGTATATATGGGTATTAGCCATACTGCCTCTACATATGTAGCTTTATTTTACATTCTTTGCACTTTCTTCTTAGAAGAGAGTAATCTAGTTGCAAAAGTACGAAAATTAGTTGGATTACTTGTCAAATTTTATCATTTTCTTTAATCCATACCCAAAATTTAACACAAATGTTTAGCAAATCTGCCCGGATGATTCCTGTAAATGGCAGATTTGCACTTTTTTCGGCTATCGTTGCCCTTTTCTAAGAAGAAAGGGCGAAGTTTGCAAAACATTTACCCCATCATTCCGAAATGGGGTAAACATAATTATTTGTTTACAACTCTTTCAAGATCTTTTAATAAAATCCTCACGCTCAGCAATCTGAAAACTAGTTTTCATTGCACTCGCTTAATCGGATTTTTTTTATAATCCGCGCGTTGGCTTCATTGATGGTTGCAACGTCTATTGACTGCAGATAAATCTGTGTAGTCTTGTATGAGTTGTGTCCCATGCCCTCGCTGATGGTAGCTATCGGGATATTCATGTGCAAGGCTACGCTTGCCCACGTGTGGCGTGCCACGTAGGTGGTCAGCGGTATCTTCAAGCCTACCATCTCACCGATTTTCTTCAGATTGTAGTTGATGTTGTGCTCCACCTTGCGGTATGCCGTGTATGGAGAGGATTCCTTGCCTGTCAAGATGGGTAGCAGATAAGGAGACTCTTTGGTCTGTTCGGCATACTTATCGGTGATGGCTTGCATCGGTTTCATCCACTCTATGTTGAGGTTTTGGTGGGTCTTACGACGGTTGTAGTTCACCATGCTACATTTCAAGTCTGTCTTCTTCAGGAACGCCATATCTACGAATGCCATACCACGCAGATAGAAACTGATAAGAAACAGGTCTCGTGCCTTGTCAAGGGAGGAACCTGTTGGCAAGTCCAGGTTTTCTATCTTGCGAATATCCTTTACAGAAATGGCTCGCTTGGCGGTTCGCACGTTGCTTGTCTGCACATGAGCAAAGATGTCGTTGGGTGGAGCTTGCCCTGCTTCCACCGCCTTGTTGTAGAGAGTGCGGAGGGTTCGCAGATAGAACGCTACGGTATTTTGTCCGACTCCTCTGTTCCATAGCCAAGCCTGATACATTTCCATCATCTCGCTTGTCATTTGGGAAAAGGCAAGGTCTTCATTGCCACGAAACTCCATGAATCGGTTGGCCGCACTGATATAGTTGCTCTTGGTGCCTATGCACTGCATCAGCTCCTTCTTGTCTATCTGCAGGCGGAAGAAGGCAAAAACGCTCTGGCTCTGTGGCAGCTGCTGTATCTCCCTGGCTATGTCGTCAATGGTATAAGGGATGCCCTCTGCATCCTTATCACGGATGATACGCTGCATCTGCTTCATCTCCCAATCTATCTGCGACTGGATGAGCTGCAGATGTGTCTGACGGTTGTTGCGGTTAGAAACAATGATAGCCGACTTCTTGTCGTTCCATTCGCCCGGAAAGACATGGTAGGCGGTACTGATCCAGCGCTGTCTGCGCTGGTGAATGAGGTGATAATACAATGTGCCTTCCTTTCCCGGCACCGAGGATGCTCTGAATTTTACTTTTACTGTTGCCATAATGCTAACTTTTATATTTGTGAATAATTTTGCTTTTTGGTTATTTACACCTTATAATATATGTAAGCAACGGTAAGCAAGAATGTAGTTGTATATCAAAATGCTCAAACAGCTGGAGGACTTTGACCACTTCTCGGAAATGGCAGACGTGGTGGGAAGACTGCAAGACAAGCTGTCAATCAGCAAAAGCAACAGAAAGCCCATCATCCACTTTGACTCAATGCCGAACCTCAAAGGCTTGGAACTCCTGAACCCTCTCTACAATTACATAGCCAATAAGCAGACACTGAGAATCATGTATCAGTCATTCAACGCAAAGGAGGCAAATGAATATATTCTCTACCCTTATTTGCTGAAGGAATACAGAAACAGATGGTTCCTTTTCGGCTCAGTGAAGAAAGACCTGGTCCTGTATAACTTGGCTCTTGACAGAATGGTATCCATTGAACCAATCGAAGAGCCATTCCGTGAGAATCCCAAGTTCGATAGCGAGAAGTTCTTTGACGATGTCATAGGTGTGAGCAAGAATATCGACAACAAGCCTCGCACCATCAAGTTCTGGGCTTTGGGGAACTGCTACACTTCCGTGGAAGCATAGCAGAAAGTCCCTCATAAAAGTGTAAGGATAGTCATAAAAGTCCCTCATAAAAGTGTGTTAATCTTTCAAAAAATCCCTCATAAAAATGCGATATATTTTGCTATTTCATTAATTTACAGTATATTTGCAGTAAAAAAGCAATATATGGAAAGATTTATCATGCAAGACCTCATTGCTTGGAAAAACAGAGAAGATAGAAAACCCCTTATTCTGTTGGGAGCAAGACAGGTTGGCAAAACTTATATCTTGAAGGAATTTGGGCAACGTGAGTTTGAAAATGTGGCCTACATTAACTGTGACAATAATGCCATGGCTAGGGATTTGTTTGCTTCAGACTATAATACAGATCGCATCCTTCTCACCATCGGAGCTATTACTGGTGTTAATATAGAAGCCGGCAAGACCCTCATCATCATGGATGAAATACAAGAGTTGTATCGTGGACTTGCCTCGTTGAAGTATTTCTGTGAAAATGCACGGGAATATCATGTGGCAGTAGCCGGTTCCCTTCTCGGCTTGTCTCTTCATCAGGGAGAATCCTATCCTGTGGGAAAGGTTAACACCCTGGAAATGTATCCGATGACATTCGAGGAGTTTCTGTGGGCACGTGGTTTCAAGCAGCGCATGGATCTGCTGCAGCATGGAATGTGGGATGTGGTAAAATCGCTCAGAACACTCTATATTCAGCATCTTCGTGAATATTACCTTGTTGGCGGTATGCCCGAAGCCGTAAATAAGTTCATAGAAACCAATGATGCAAATGCCGTAAGAGAAGTACAGGAGGAAATTATTCGGGCCTACGAAAAAGACATTTCCAAGCATGCACCAAAAGAGCAGGTAGTAAGAATCAACCAGGTATGGAACTCCATCCCTTCCCAACTAGCCAAAGAGAATAAAAAGTTCATCTATGGTGTTGTAAAACAAGGTGCCAGAGCCAAGGATTATGAGTTGGCAATCCAATGGCTCATAGATGCAGGACTGGTATATAAAATCAGTAGGGTAAAGACTTTGGGGCTTCCTCTGAAGATTCATGAGGATGTCAGTGCCTTCAAATTGTATCTCTTGGATTGTGGACTATTAGGTGCTATGAGTAAAACTCCGCCAGCCTTGCTTCTGCTTCCTAGTAATGACAATACCGGGAAAGGTGATTTTACGGAAAACTTCATTTGCTGTCAGCTGGAATCGCTGCGCCAGATTCCTATATATTATTATAGTAAAGAAAACAGCCAGCTGGAACTAGACTTTGTCATTCAGGCAGGAATGCAGGTCATACCGATAGAAGTGAAGGCAGAGGAGAATCTTCAGTCAAAGTCTTTGAAAGCGACTATAGCCAAAAATCCCGGAATGAAAGGCTTGCGCTTTTCCATGAGCGATTATCGGGAACTGGACGATATTACCAATGTACCATTATATGGTACAAGAGGATATTTGAAAGCATTCATCTAAAAACAAATACCGGTTGCCTATCTGACACCCATCCTGACATACTCTCACTGTTTCAAAACATGAAAGCATGTCAGGTGAATAAAGAAGCAAACAGACCTCGAAGGAGGAGAATACAATTTTCAAACCATCACCATGCTCTGGCTGATTCTGGAAAACTCTACAGCCAAGGCATTGGAAATATTAAAAATCAATTAATATGGCACTAGACATAAAAACAGAGGTAAATGAGGAAGTCAGGAATTTCGTTAAGAGTAGACTTTCAGGAAGAGAAGTATACTGCAACTACCTGAGTGATTCTTCCACTATGCCTCGTTGCAACAGGTATATCCAGGTACAAACGGCATTTCCCAGCTTAGAGAGAATCCATTATGAATATATAAACAGCCATTGGGAGTTCCATATCGAGCCACCAAGCGAAAGTGACGGCTACCGGTATCGCAGAATCTACCGATACCTCAGAGAGCATATCCAAGATAACCCTTCGCTAAAATGGCAAAATGATGGATCAAGATACATGGCTGTCTACCAGGAGGAAGTATGCAACGACGAGCAGCTTAAAGAGATCCTGAGAGAAATCTACAAAATATTCGACAAGGTGCTGGTCAAATGTACCCAGATATTCAAACCAGTGAAACTAGATAAGCCCTATCATCAGAAAGAGGAAGAATTCAAAAAGCTGGATATCAGTAGCGAAGTATGCCTGAAGACCCTTTCCATGAAAGAGGTCTTTGACCTGAAACTTGTGATTCCAAACTACCAGCGCATCTATTGCTGGGAAGATAAGAACATTATAGCACTTTGGAACAACCTGAAGGAAATGCCGGAAGACCAGGACTATCACCTTGGCTCCATCATCCTGCAGAACATAGATAACGGGTATCATATCATTGACGGACAACAGCGCCTGGTGACCCTCACCCTTTGCCTTAGAGCCTTAGGCTATGAGGGAAATATGCCACTATTGGCGCAGCGCTTTGAATCAAAGGAAGCCTGTGAAAATATTGCCAATGCCAAGTATGTAATAAGCCATCAAGTAAAATACGACCCTAAGGACAACAGCCTGCTGCTGAAGAAAATACTTTCTCACCTATCCTTCTCCGTATTGATCCTGACTTCCGAAAATCTGGATCTGGCATATACCTTCTTCTCCAACCAGAACTCCCGGGGAGTCAGACTGTCCGACTATGATATCCTGAAAGCCCATCACTTGCGCTTCCTCATCTCAAATGACAAGCAGGCAGAACATCTGGCCCGCAGATGGAATGCTGTCTCCCAGGAGTATGACCTGGACAACGAGTCACTCCTCAACAAGACATTGGGCCTTCATCTCTATCGGATGCGCAAATGGATGCGTAAACATTCCTGCGACTTTTCTGAAAGTCAACGCCCGGTAAAGGATGAGTATTCCGCAGCACCCCTGATTCCCGGCATTCCTCCCTTCGGAGAACGCTTCTACTTCTACGAGAAAATTCAGGGTGGTGCACACTTCTTTGCCTTTACAGACAACTTCATCGACCTGTACAAACAGTTTGTCAGAACCCCACAGGTTCGCCTCATGAGAGAACACCTGCTCGCAGAATCCCACTGGAAATACGAAAGCGTCATGGAAACCATCCTGTTTGCGTATTTTTCAAAGTTCGGCAAGAAATACCTGTCAGAGGCCCTATTCTCAATAGCAAGTGTCATTGCCTGCCACAGATATGAAAGCAGGGCACTGCAGTATAAAATCAACCAGTATGTGATGGATCAGGAGCTGGTCATGATGATCGACCAGGCCTCTTCACCCTCATTCTTCCTGGCAGAAACACGTTCCCACATCAGAATAAGCGGACGTGATCTCGAAGGAAACGACATTAAAGTCAGATTCTACAATGCTCTCTGCAGGCTATTCAGGGACCTCAATGATCCTACTGTCATCACAGATGAAGAGGACTTCCGCCTTGCAAAATTCACTGACAAATATATTGAACAATTAAAAAATGAAGAATATGAATAACGAAAATGGGGTAACCCTAAAAGATATAACTTCAGAGCGCTTCTGTATACCTTTGTACCAGCGGCTGTTTGCATGGACACCCAAGGAGGTGACCAAACTACTCCGTGACTTAAAGGAGCACTTTAAGTCTAAGACGTTCCAAAAAGAGCATAATCCCTACTACCTGGGCATGCTGACAACCATTCAGCGTGATGGACATATAGACCTGATAGATGGCCAGCAGAGATTCACCGTCATGATATTGATGGCCATTGTGTTCAAGGATATTCCCGAGTGGAGCAACTTTCTGCTTGATGGCAAACGTTTGATACTCTCTGCCAGAGGGGAAGATGAAAAATACCTGGAAGCACTGGCCCATGACCGCCCACATGCCACCTATGAAAATACGTGCATGAAGGATGCCATTCAAGGCATTCAGGATTTTCTGAAAAGTGAATTTGATGGCGACCCGGATCAAATCAGCAACTTTGCCCATAACATCTATAACCATCTCACCTTCTTCATATCCGAACTTCCTACCCACTATCTCAATGATGCCACCTCACTGAACAGGTATTTTGAGGTATTAAACTCTACAGGAAAGGGATTGGAGCAACACGAAATCCTGAAAGTCACGCTGCTGAAGAACCAGGAAGAGGCAGAGGAGTTTGTCAAGATCTGGAATTGGGTAGCTCAAATGGAACGACCTATCTACAACAGAACGGACACAACAAGTGATGAGGAGTATGCCAATAAGTATCGCCAAGCATTGGCAAATTGCCGTAACAACAACTTTGAATCCGTCATCAATGGTATCCAAATTGCAAATGATACCCAGAAGGATGCTCCTACCATCGACATCATCCCAGTAAGGAAGAAGGAAAAGACGAATGCCATCAACCTCACGGAAAAAGAGGATAGCATTATCACTTTCCCTGAATTCCTTCTGCTAGTCCTGGACCTTACAGAAAACTGTGATGGCAAAGACAGCTTCTATCAGAAGGATAAACTGTTGAACACATTTGACGAGCATCAAATTAAAAACATGAAGAGATTCTATCACAACCTGCTGTTCTACCGTCTTTTACTAGACTATTACGTGGTAAGAAAGGATATATCAAACGGACAGAGCAGATTCTCCATCAACTTCAGGGATACAGATGCAGCAAAAAGAGAATACCGCGAGCAAATGCGCCAGTATATGTCCATGCTTACCGTGTCAACGGAGTTCCATATCTGGTTGAAACCCTATATGCAATATCTCCACGACCTGACAGATGACTGGAAAATCACATCGCAGGAAATCATTGCAAAACTGAAGGAAACGGATAATGCATACCGGATCCAAAAAGGCTATCATCCTTCGGATCTCAGGGAACTCAGGTATCCGAATATCAGCAGATATTGGTTCTGGCGACTGGACTACTATCTTTGGGAAAGAAGAAAAGACTTCTTCAACAAGGAAGACCAACGCGTTGTGGAAACTTATGTCTTCCGAACAAACCGCTCCATTGAACACCTTCATCCACAGGATGAGTCCTACAATGACACCTGGAATGAAGACGTCACTAATGGCTTTGGTAATTTGGCCATGATTTCCCAAAGTTTTAATTCCCAACAGAGCAATGATAATGTTCGGGTGAAGTTTGCACGTATCCAGGAACAGATAGATAACAAGTCACTGCAAAGTATCAAGATGCTGAAGATGTTCAGAATGGCTGAGGATGATCATACAAAATGGAATGAAGGCCTGGCAGAAGAACACCTTGATGACATGTGTAAAATTCTCAAGGATTCTTTCCATCAAAGAGAGTGATAGTATTCAACTACCCACAAGCGAAAGACTTGTGGGTAGTTCCATTCCATCCCCAAGGTACACTTCATGGAATCAGGAAATACTGCCAATATCACAACTAAAAAATTAATTAGTAATAAAGTTCTTACTAAAAAGATGATTACTATCTTTGCATTCAATAATAATGAAAAAGAGTCCTTTAGAAAACCGGACTCTCTTTTAATACTGAGCTCCTTTAAACCAGTCCGCTTAAATCAATGGAATATTTGGTAGGCAGCTTCTGTTCTTTCTTGATAAACATCAGCATGTAAATAGGGAGATAAGTGATTTTTCCTACCTGTCTTGCTCCTGTCAATCTCAAAGCTTTCTTATTCGCTTCGAAGAAATCGGCTAAATATCTGTCTATCTCACGTTTAATCATATCCTTGTCCCCTTTTCTATTATTAAACGGGCGTATTTTGTCCGCTTTTCCATGGCAAATATACGATAATTTGTCCGTTTTTCCAAGATTTAACAGTTTCTATCTCCCATTCCACTCAAACTTATCACAAAAGAAGCATTATTACGAGACAAGATCTAAACATAAAACGGGGCATGAAGCCCCGCACTGTGGTTAGAGTCTCAGAGCTCAAAAATGAAAATAACGGTAGGAATCGAACCTACGATATGCGCTCCGAAGACCGCTCGGCTACCTGCTGCCATCATCGTAATTTTCATCTCTGCACAAAGGTATAACTATTTTCTGAATCACCAAACAAAAAACAAATTATTCTGCTGATTCATTTCCATCCCTATACGCCAGTATGACAAGCAGAAGTCTCTGCTCATCACCTGCCTGTATCTTTTGAAGAAACTCCACCTGGGCAGAATCCGTAAATGACTGCCCTATAGACATGAGCTGAATAAGTTCTCCCATCAATAACGGGTGCTTTACAGAAGATATTATCTGAAAGGACACCTTATTATATAATGCCCAATCTACAAGTGTATATAGCTGAAAGGCACGAAGGATTGCCTCTGCCCTACTCTCGCCGTCCATTTGGAAGGAATAGATACGGCGCTTGACCATTTGTTTGTTATTATTAGAATTCATCATTTCTTTCTAAGTTTTTAATGCAAAGATAGAAGAAATGGGTGTAAAATCACTTCACACATCAAAAATAATTCAACTTGTGCAACATATTTTCCTACTTTTCCGTTATCTTTGTACCAAAATTATAAGAAACAAAATAAAACAAGATAATATGGCAATCAACCAATTAAACAAATATGTCTGGCTCGTGGAAACCATCCACCGGGCAAAGAAAAGAGGCGGCATCACCCTGAAGGAAATCCAAAGCAGATGGTTGGACTCTGACCTCAGTGAGGGAACAGAACTCTCCCGAAGAACCTTCATCAACAACATCCATAGCATCGAGGAACTGTTTGAGATAAACATCGAATGTGGCAGTGGATACCGCTACAACATCGAGTATGGCGGCTGCTTCGAGGAAGGAAGTACCCGAAGTTGGATGCTCAATGCCTTCTCCCTCCATGCCATGGTTGGCTACAGCCGCAAGCTCAAGGAACGGGTCCTTCTGGAGGACATGCCTTCTGGCAGAAACTATCTGGAAGACATCATCAAGGCCATGCGTGACAACCATGTCATTTTCATCTCTTACTATAGTTACAATTCCGAGAAGTATTATGAGTTTGACATCCATCCTTATTTCGTGAAGGCTTTCAAGAAACGCTGGTATGTGGTTGCCTATAGCCCTGGCACAGACGATATCCGTTGTTATGCCCTTGACCGTATGGAAAATGTCATCATCTCAGACAAAGTTTTCAAGATGCCAAAGGATTTGGAACCGGCCGAATATTTCAAGGATTGCTTTGGAATCATCAACAACAAGGATTCCGAAGTTCAGAAGGTGGTGCTCAAGGTAGATGCCTTCCAGAGCAACTACATACGTAATCTTCCTCTCCATGAGTCTCAAAAGGAAATGAAGCGTACCGATGAATACTCCATCTTTGAGTATCACCTGAAAACAGAGTTTGATTTCGAACAGGAGATTTTCTCCAACATGGACACCATGGAAGTACTGGAACCACAATGGCTAAGGGAAGAGGTGAGTGAAAGGTTGAGAAACCTTGCTAAGAAATACAAGATCTGCCCTTCTTAACTCCTCTCAACAAATGATTAAGGCGGTAAATACGTAATTTTGTATTTACCGCCATTTTCATTTCTGCATCGGAAAGTAAGTCGTGATAAACAACGATTAATATCGACAACAAATGATAG
>OGFF01002397.1_pt1 | contig 16371 bp, 12 predicted proteins | sample 1570751 | NCBI WGS metagenome assembly OGFF01 (sample SAMEA2581951, study PRJEB24529) | metagenome | biome: Human gut stool | place: China | collected 2011 | reverse complement strand
AAAAGATAAAATTATCAGAGTTAGAAGAATATTTGAAAAAAATATAAATTTGTAATATAGGTTTACAATAGATATGTCACAGTAAAATATAAAAAGGAAATACCAATGTGATATAATGTTTTTAACCACAAAAACTAATATCGAAAGAAGGTATTTACTATGAATAGTATAACACAAGATATAGTATTTAAGCAATCAGTTGTAGAATATTTTTTAAAACATGGAGTAACAGCAGCAACCAAAAGATATAAACAACACAGAAAAACAATATATAGATGGAGAGAAAAATATGATGGAACGAGAAAATCATTGGTAAATAAATCAAGAAGACCACATAGTAATCCAAAACAACATACGGAAGAAGAAATAAAAATGATAAAAAAATATAGAGCACATAACGAAGCAGATGGATTAGTGGTGTTATGGATAAAATTATGGAAGAATGGATATACAAGAAGTATAACAAGTCTATACAGAGTAATGCAAAGATTAGGTATATATAAGAAAACGCCAAGCAAGAAAAAGGAGTATGAGCCAAAGCCATATCAACATATGTTTGACAAACCTACAGCTATTTGTCAATAAAATTTAAAAATCAATTGAAAATTATGTAAAATTATAGTATAATATATTTAGTATGGCAGTAGCCATTTTACATATATTCCTTTTTGCACACTAACGTCTTGTTAGTTTTACATATAAAAAAATCTTACAACAAATTGGAGGAATTAAAAATGAAAAAAATTGTTTCTATGTTACTGATGATGGTTTTGGCAATCTCTGTATTGACTGGTTGTAGTGATACCGATAAAGCTCGCCAGCTTGAGGTGGCTGCAAATCTCGAGGAAGCACAACAGACTCCTACCGATATTGATTATTCTCTTGAAAGATATAATCTTATTCGGAGAGCCTATTGGGTAAATGGTCAAAGAGAGAAAGCATTGGCATTGCCTTGTTCCATTGAAAAGCCTTTGGGTTATGTTGTTTTGATAACCGATAATGGTGCAATATTAGGTAATTTTGTTGTTGATGGTAAGGTTTCATCCCTTAATAGTTTTTTAACACCAGATACAACTTATCCTAATAGTACTGGAGCAGATTGGTTAGCTGATGTAGATGGTAGCTATGGAGAAAATGATGCAGGTATTTTCTTCTTTACTCCTGACGGAAAATACATTGAGTGGACAGGAACATATCTGTATTCTGATATTCCATTTGAAGTAGAACAACCTGTTCTTAAAATTAGCGATTAACCATCTCGCAGTAATTGGAAACAGCCACATGGAGATAATCTATGTGGCTGTTTTCATATCCATTTACTTTTATGTAAATATCTGATATAATAAAAGTAGTATGGCAGTAGCCATTTTATATATATTCCTTTTTGCACACTAACATTCTGTTAGTTTTACATATAAAAAATCATACAACAAATTGGAGGAATTAAACATGAAGAAAATTGTTTCTATTTTATTGCTAGTAGCAATAACCCTTTGTATGCTTGCAGGTTGCGATAGCGACTATCAGGAACAAACTTCTGATGTAGAAAAACAGCAGAGTATCACTAAAGACCTTCAACAGTCTCAACCTACTCCGACAGATATCGACTATTCTCTTGAACGGTACAATTTAATTAGGAGAGCATACTGGGTAAATGGTCAGAGGGAAAAGGCTTTGTCTCTTCCTTGTCCTGTTGAAAAACCTTTGGGCTATGTTGTTCTTATGTTAGAAGGTGTTGGTGTAGTTGGAAACTACGTTATTGATGGAAAAGTTTCATCTTTAAATAGTTTCTTGACACCTGACAGTGAATATTATGAGTATTCTGCTGGTGAAACTTCTAAAAAAAATAACTGGCTTGCCGATGTTGACGGTAGCTATGGAGAAAATGATAATGGTATCTTTTTCTTCACCACAGATGGCAAATATATTGAATGGACAGGAACATATATTTATTCCGACATTCCTTATATTGTAGATGACCCTATTTTAAAAGTACAGGAGGAAAATTAACATGAGTAAAGTAGGAACTATTATCGTAACAATCATCAGCGTCATCCTTATTGGAGCTATCATCTTTTTTGGATTTACTCCAGGAGGTAGAAGTGTTTGGAACAGCTATACTCATAGCTTAGAGAAAGCTGATGAAAATCAGTATGAAACCAAAAAGCAGGTCGAAGATACTGCACGTTCTATGATCGCATCGTATAAATCCGATGTTGCTACTTATGAACAATATAAAGACAGCGACAACGAAGAAAAGCAAAGCTGGGCAGAGCAAGCAAAAATGAGAGCAAACAGAACTGCTAACTCTTATAACGAGTACATTCTGAAAAACTCTTATGTGTGGGAAGATAATATTCCTAGCGATATTGATTACTCACTGCCTATTGTTGAATAATCTTTGCTATCCGTAAATTAGAAATACCCCAGAGTGTGTTTTACACCTCTGGGGTTTCTTCTTAATATTATAAAAGTTCTTATTTTAGCAATAAATAAATTGATTAAAAATTATTTCTTCTACAGAATTTTTTATATTATTCATTTAGAACTATAATTTTATATTTGTTTAGCTGTCATTTAAAAACATATTTTTACAAAAATTAAAGTGTACTTAACTTAAGTCTACTGGGTTAGGACTTATGGCAAAGCCAAAGCCAATAGCTACGAAGAAATTTCAAAGGAGGGATTCTATGTAGCAAGAATTAGCTTATTCTTTTCACTTGGGTAATGATAAAAATAAAAGTAAATTAGCAAAAAAAGTTGCAAAAGAAAATGTATCTGGCACTACTTCTCTATCTAATAATGCAATTCAAACTGCAAAAGATTTACCAGATGAAAACAAGTAAAAAAAGAATAAAAAGAGAAATAATGATACTAGATTTTAAAAGGAGGAAAAAGTTATGGATAATGAATTACCAAAAATAAAAATTGATGAAAGAACAGGCATTGAATATCATTTAGAGGGAGATTATTATATACCAAATCTAGTAATGCCTAAACAAGAAAAAATTACTTTAAATAAATATGGAAGAATAAGATTAAATTATTTGAAAGAATATAAAAAGGCTGATTATACTATAATGCTAATGAACGGAACATTAAATACACATATAAAAGAAATACAAGAAACAGCAGATAATAGAGCCCAACAGATTATTAGTGAACTAAAAGTCAAAAGCGATTTGACAGAAGATATGAAAAATACAGATATGTTTTACTGGGTTGGCACAATGAACTCTATTAAAGCACAAGCAGAAGAAATTGTTTTTAGTGAATTGATTTATGTTTAAGAGTTATTAAAAGTGAATGACTCAAAATCATTCACTTTTTACAAAATGTGCATATTAGTTGAAAATATACGGAATACATGCTATAATTATATTATGTAACTATAAAACTATTACAGAAAGGTTGGTAAAAAATGATTAAGTATTTTATGCGGAGGACTATTTATAAGGAGTTTGACAAAGAATCACAAGATATGCTTTTGCAACTGACTTCAAATCAACACATAATCGAGATACTTTGTGCTATGTTTTGGGCAGTTGCGTTTATTTTCCCATACATTCCAGTATTTATAATTGATGTATGTGAAGATATCGAGCTTTCTATGACTACTCAAATAGCAATTATAGCTTTTATGCTAATATGCATGGCTGGATTACTAGTATCTATGAAGGTATTTAAAAGAGCTATGTTTGGATTCTCACAATTGTTGGCAGAAAGAATTTACTTTTTAGTATGCACAACCAAAGGTAAAGCCATTTGTAAAAATGATCTTAAGATTATCAATCAGACAAACGAAAAGTTATATGCATTGATTGCAACTCAAATGTGTCGGGGATATTGCTACGCAATCTGTTTTGAAATATGTAAAGCATTAAAAAAAGGTTGCATAGAATTTCTTGCAATAAAGAAATTTTCTCCACATGATGATGAAGAAGATGACGGAAAAGATTTTACAATGCATGTTCTCTATGTAAACAACGGCTGGGCTTTTGATACATATAGTTCTCGCCAATATCCGATTGAGAAATTGCACGAAATCTACAAAGCTAAAATTTATAAGTCTTTTAGTTTTGATGAAATTAGTAACAAATCTTATGAAGAATTTAGAGAAGAACAAGAGTCTGAACTTGCAAAGTGGTCTATTGATAATGACTGTTCTATGTTTTGGAAAGATGACAAGGAGGAAACTTAAACATTTCACGACTGGTTATACAACTTATAACCAGCCGTGTTTTTATGTGTAAAGATATAATTTTTTATAAATTTGTTATAATTTTATTGCAATTTATTAAATTTATGATATACTTTAGTAAATTGATTGATATTTGTATCAATCGTTATGAGAGCCAAAAAAAGTTGTAGATAACTACTTCATTGGCACCATATACAATTTGTTGGATAAAATTTGATAGTTGACAAAATTTAACTATTTTTTTGTTCAATAATCATTCCATTCAAATAATTTAAAATTCCAGCATCTGTTATAAAATTAAATTCTAATTTAAAACTATTAAGTTGTTGATATTTATATCCAAATTGTTTATTTATTTGATTAATACCATATTTGCCATCACCAATAATAGGGTATCCTAAATGAGCTAAATGTGCTCTAATTTGATGAGTTCGTCCAGTTTCAATATTAACTTCTAATAAAGAGGTATTATTATTAAACTCTTTTATTACAGAATAAGAAGTTATAATTTTTTGGTAACCAGGTTTAAAATTATCAGAAATATATACAAGTGATTTTTTATTATCTTTAAATAAATAAGCTTCAAGTCTAGATTCTTTTATTTTAGGAATTCCATAAACTAGAGCTGTATAAGATTTTTTTATTTCATGTTTTTTAAACTTATCAAATAAAATATTTAAGGCAATGTCATTTTTCGCAAATAAAACTAATCCAGTTGTATTCCTATCAAGTCTATGGCAAGGCATTGGTTTTTGTTCTGGATATTTTTGATGTACTAAAGTTGTTAAACTATTTTCGCCAACAACTTCAAGATTTATAGGTTTATTAATTACTAAAATATTATTATCTTCAAAAACAATATCTAGATGAATTTCTGGAAAAAGCAAAGAATCTGCAATAAATATATTTAATTCATCATTTTCAAAAATAATACAATCTTTATTAACCCTTTTTCCATTAATTTTTATGTCTTTTTGTCTAAGAGCTTTGTATAAAATATTTTGAGATAAATTCGGAAAAGATGTTAAAATAAAATTACAAAGTTTTTTTCCATTATATTTGTTAGGAACAATTAAAGTTTTCAAAATAACCTCCAAATTAAAATATATTAATATATTATCATAGTATATTTATTTTTTCAATACAAAAAAACGAGGAAAATAGAGAAAAAACGAATAAAATGCAGGAAAAATGAGTAATATATATAATAAGAAGCAATTTTTCAATGGATTAAAGAACTGAAAATACTTAAGAAACAAGAAATGAAAATTAAAAATTTGCAAAATGAGTAAAATTATGGTATAATAAATCTTGGTCGCTAAAAATTCAGCTTATAAGATAAGCAATAAAAAGGAGAGGATAAATTATTTTTAAGAAAAAGCTAAAATACTATACGAAAGAAAGCTGTAAGTTTTTTACAATAATGGCGTTAGGATTAGGCTTAATAATAGCGATTATTTTATTTAAGTATAAGCCAACATATGTAGTAAGTTTGTGTGGAGAACAAATAGGATATGTAAGTAATGCAGCAGAATTACAAAATAGAATTCAATCAGAAATAATTGATATGGATGGAGAAAATATAGATTTTGTTACATTAGATAATATGCCAAAATATGAATTAAAATTAGTAGAAAAAAGTTTAACAACAAATGAAGATGAAATAATGTTAGCATTAAAAGATGATGCAAAAGTAATGTATAAATATTATGCTGTAATTTTGAATGATGAAACAATAACTTATGTTGATAATATAGAAGAAGCTGAAGAAGCTGTTGAACAAATAAAAGAAGAGCATAAAGATGATACAATTCAATTAGATTTAGCAGTAACAACAAATTATACAGAAAATATTAATGAAATAGGAATACAATCAGTAGAAGTTGCCAAACAAGAAGTTGAACAAAAAGTAGATATATTAATAGAAGAAGATGAAAAAACGAAATTACCATCAATAAATGGGGTATTATTAGCTTCACTTCCTGTTAATGGATATGTAAGTTCAAGATTTGGAAATGTAAGTAGAATAAGATCTGGAGCACATACAGGAACAGATATAGCATGTGCATTTGGAACGAAAATAAAAGCAGTTGCAGATGGAACAGTTGTATTTGCACAATATAATGGCTCTTATGGAAATCTTATAAAAATAGATCATGGAAATGGTGTAGAAACATGGTATGCACATTGTAATAAGTTGTATGCCAAAGTTGGTCAAAAAATATCATCAGGAGATATAATTGCAGAAGTTGGAATGACTGGAAACACAACAGGACCACATTTACATTTAGAAATAAGATTAAATGGAGTGGCAATTAATCCACAAAAATATCTATATAATTAAAAATGAACTATTAAGTAAATTTATTACTTAATAGTTCGTTTTTTGTTTAATATAAAAGATTAATTATTCAACAGTCACTGATTTGGCAAGGTTTCTTGGCTTATCAACATCTAATCCTTTTTCTTTAGAAATATAATAAGAAAGTAATTGTAATGGAACAATTGCAACAATAGGTGAAAGTAAAATATTTGTATCAGGAATTTTAACAATTTTGTCTATATTATTACTTGGTAATTCTTGATTTGTAATGACTAATGTTTTTGCACCACGAGTAATAACTTCTTGAATATTACTAATAGTTTTTTCAACTAAATTCTTATTTGTAATAATACTTATAACAGATATTCCATTTTCAATTAATGCAATAGGTCCATGTTTTAATTCACCAGCAGCATATGCTTCTGAATGTATATAAGAAATTTCTTTTAGCTTTAAAGAAGCTTCAAGAGCAGTGTTATAATCAATACCTCTACCTAAGAAGAAAACATCTTTTTCTTGATAAATATTTTTTGCATAATTTTTAATTTCTTCAGAAGATTTTAATGCTTCTTCAATTTTATCAGGAAGATTAAAGATATCTTTTTTTAAATTTGTTAATTCTGAAGATGTGGTAGTTCCTAATATTTCTGCAAAATAAATTGCTAAAATTATAAGTAACATAACTTGAGAAGTATAAGCTTTTGTTGAAGCAACAGCAATTTCTGGTCCAGCATGTGTATAAATAGAATAGTCGGCTTCTCTTGTAATAGAACTTCCAATGACATTTGATACAGCAAGTGTTGTAGCTCCTTTTGATTTTGCAAGTTTTAATGCAGCAATAGTATCAGCAGTTTCTCCAGATTGAGAGATAAAAATACATAAAGTATTTTTATCAATAATTGGATTTCTATATCTAAATTCTGAAGCTATATCAACAGTAACTGGGATATTGCATAAGTTTTCAATTGCAATTTTTCCGGAAAGTCCAGCATGCATTGCAGTTCCGCAAGCTACTATATATATTTTATTTATTTTTGATAAAAATTCTTTGGTGAATTTTAAATCATCAAAATTACAATGCTCATTTTCTGGTAAACGTGAACCAATAGTTTCTCTTATTGCTGTTGGTTGTTCAAATATTTCTTTTAACATATAATCATCAAAACCATTTTTATCTGCAGCACTAGCATTCCATTCTATACTTGTTAATTTTTTATCTATTTTATTTAAATCAATATCATAAAATTCAACATTGTCTCTTGAAAGAAGCGCAAATTCATTATCATTTAAAAGATAAAAATCTTTTGTAAATGATAGAATTGCAGGAATATCAGAAGAAATATAATTTTCTCCATCACCTTTTCCTATAACAAGAGGACTGTCCTTTCGAATAACAATCATGTTATCTGGCATATATTTAGATATGATTTGAAGTGCATAACTTCCTTTTAATGATTTACAAGCTTTCTGAACAGCACGTAAAACTTTTTTGTCATCATTTTGTTTATCTTTTGAATAATAATAATGTATAAGATTTGGTATAATTTCTGTATCTGTTTGAGAATGAAATGTATAACCATTATCTAATAATAATTTTTTTAAATCATTATAATTTTCAATAATTCCATTATGAACAACAGCAAAACTGTTACTATTATCTAAATGAGGATGTGCATTTTCTTTTGAAGGTTTTCCATGTGTTGCCCATCTTGTATGAGCAATTCCAATTGTTCCTTCAAGAGAATCAATTCCATCTAAATTATATAAATTTTTAACTCTTCCTTTATCTTTCATAACAGAAAGACCATTTTTCTCTATAGTTGATATTCCTGCAGAGTCATAACCTCTGTATTCAAGTCTTAAAAGACCATTAATTAAAATAGGACTTGCTTTTTGATGTCCTATATATCCAATAATTCCACACATTTGTGAATCCTCCTTAAAATAGCTTTTTCAGGATTTTTAAACATAAAAATCCATTATATGCGGAATTGAAATATGCTTATGTATTAATTTCTGTTATAACATTACATTATTTTTTGTTATAATACTTTGGCTTAAGCTAAGCCACTAGAGCATCCGCCGAAAATTCGATAAACTCTAGACCTCGTCAACAAAATTGTGCTCTGGCGCTTGATAAATAACTCCTTTCATAATATATTTTTTATATTTCAATTTCTATATTATATTATATTATATTGTTAGTTTGTGCAAGTATTTTTTTGGAAAATATTCTAAGCGTTGATGAAAAAATATAAAATGAAAAAAACAAAAAACTACGGGAAATTTTTCTCGTAGTTTTTTGTTTTAATGTTAAACTGCAAGATGCAGATTAACATGGGAACTTATTTGTTATGCTAAATTTTCGTCCTCCTCATCATCTTCGTCATCACCAAAACTTTCATAAGAATCAAAATCGCTAACGGAAGTAATGGTAAATGCGGAATTGTTCTCAAACTCATTGAAGATCAGAGTCCAAAGTTCGCTTACCATATAAGTGGTAGGATTGTCAAGAGAGCCATACTGGACCCAAACGAGTTCAGAAGGAGACATCTTCGAATGGTCAAACTCTTCGAAATCCTTATCGGAAGCCAGCAGAGTCAAAACTGCATTCTTATTGTCTTCACGGCCCCATCTTGCGCGAACTTTTTTCTTAGCCGGGAAAGCGGTAACTCCATTCGAATGAGGAATTGCCATAAGGGTGTCCAAATTGTTATCAACGATCTGGTAGTAAAGTTCCTGCGCGTACAAAGAAGTAGAGATCAACTTGGAGTTGGATTCACGCTTTACTTCCTTAAATGCTTTTTCCAGGAGTTCTGCCTGTTTTTCACTAGAAAGCTTTTTGAACATGGGGAAAACCATGATAGCTTTGCTCCAAACTGCAGAAATGGTCTGGTAAGAATTGGCATCGTGGTAACTACGAGGATAGCAGAAATTCAGAGCGTTGAACAAATTGCCACTTGCAATTTTGCAATTAGCCAAATATTTCTGAACTTCTTGCAGTGCAGTGTTGAAGCCACTGAGCATCTTGAGGTAAGTTTTGTTATACAAATCTTCAGACATGCGCAGAGTGGAATTTTCAAAAATGAAGTATTTAACAACCCATTTCGATTTCCACTCCTTTGTCTTTTTATCAAATTCACCTTCGTCGAATTTCAGCGAGTCTTTAGGAGCAGAAACAACGTTGATAGTTTTCAACATCTCATGCTCAAGCTTAGCCGTATCGGAAGAATTGGTAGAAATTCCCTTTTTGAGCAATTCATAGCTTGAATTAGTCACAAGTTTAATGGTCTGCTCACTGTAGGAAGCAGAAACATTAATAGTGAATTTAATACTACCCAATTTCTTTTGACCAGATTTTTCAAAGATGTATCCGGACTTAAAGACCTTAGACAGCTCAAAACTATAAGCTTGAGTTGTAGAGGTATGTGCGATTCCAGTAGACATAGACCACTTATTGGCACAGTACCGGCGGAAAATAGAAATGATCTGGGGAGCAAATGCGGCACCATAAATTTCAGTACGAACGCGAGGACTTGCTTTGAAGCGCTTGTTGATTTTTTCAACATGTGCTCGTACAAGAGGGCAGTCGTAGAAATCAATGTTATGTGCCTGAGTGAGTGAAGTCATGGTGCTATCAGCCATGGGGATTTTGCAAATATTGTTGAAGTTTTCCATACTATTATTCTCCTCTTATATATCATATAAAAAATTTAAGAAATATAGGGGAAAATAGAACCTCCTTTAAGTTCCCTATATGTTTGTCAAAGTACAATACAATTCTATTATAACATAATTCATTTTAAAAGTCAATATGTTATGTAAATAAGAAAACAAAAAGTTATAAGAAATTATTCTTATAACTTTTTATTTTTACGATTTAACTTAGAGTTTAATCTAATAATGGAACTTAGATATAAAGAGAAATTTACTTAAGGTTTAATAATACAGTCAGAATTACAGTCAATATTAAATGGTGAGTTAGGTGTGAAAGACGAGTCAATCATATTCCAAATATCACCAACTAAATAAGTTGTAGGAGAATCTAATGTACCATACTGAACCCAAACTAATTCAGAAGGTGGAATTTTAGTTTTATAAAAACTATAGGAATGTTTACGACCCCATTTTTCTCGTACTTTCTTTTTTGGGGGATAATGCTGTGAATTATTTCCAGAAGGGATTGCTAAAATACCATCCAAAGTGTTATCGATAATCTGATAATAAAGTGCTTGGGCATATTCAGAAGATTCAATAGATTCAGATCCGATTTCGTGTTTTACATTTTTAAAAGCTTTTTCTAATAGTTCAATTTGTTTCTCAATTGATGTTTTTTTAAACAGAGGAAAGGCAATAATTGCTTTTCTCCATACTGCCGAAATAATTTGATAAGAATGAGCTGTATAGTAATAATAGGGATAACAAAAATGCAAAGCATTTAAGAAATTTCCGTTTAAAATATGCAAGCTAGTAATATAAAGTTGAAGTTTATTGATAATATCTAGAAAATTTAAAGTTATTTGATTACAGTAATTACTAGCAATCTTAAGAACGGAAGCTTCAAAAAAGAAACTTATTGGTTCATTAGAAGAGTCCCAAAGAAAAGGAAAAGCAGATTTAGAAACAGAAACTACTTGAATATCTCTAAAAATTGTAGTAGGATTCAAAGATTTTTTTTCGAATGTAGTTAGAGCATTTTTGTCAAATTCATAAGAATCATTTGTTACAACTTTGATATTATTTCCATTAATGGAAATAGTAAAGGTAATAATAATTTTACAAAAAGTAGAGAATTTTTGAATAGAATCAGGAATAATGTAACCATGGTTGAGTTTATGCCAAATGTTGAAACTATATGATTTAGTATTAGAATTGTAAGTAATTTCATCAGAAACAAACCAAGAATTGCACTCACAATATTTCTGAAGAAAAGTTTTCATATAATGTGTGAAAACGGCTCCATAAACTTCTTTACGAGTATTCGGATTTGCTTTTATCTGATTATTGATTTTTGTGATATGAGCTCGAGTGAGTGGACAATCATAAAAATCAATATTATGGGATTGTGCTAATGAATTCAAAGGGTTACCAGTAATAGAAATTTCTAAATTTTGCTCGAAGTCTTTCATAAATATATCCTCCTAATAATGTGCAAGTAAATCAAAGTGATATACGAAAATAAAACCTCCTTACAAGTTCCTTATATAATATTTCAATGTGCGGTAGGTGTATTATAACATATTTTTTCCAAAAAAACAATATAATCGAACAGGACAAATGAATGGAGAATGTAAGAAGAAAAATATTAAATAAAAAGAAAAGCTACAAGAAATTATTCTTGTAGCTTTTTTGTCTGTTAAACTATAAGAAGTCAGTTTAACAGGGGAACTTGTTTTTATTCGAAAATTTCCTCATCATTATCAGGACCATCCTGACCATTGGGAGAGGAATTATTTATCGAAACGATATTAAATGCGGAGTTGGGAGTGAAGGTTTCGGCAATCAGATGCCAAATTTCACCCACAAGATAGGTTGTGGGATTGTCAAGAGAGCCATACTGAACCCAAACAAGTTCCGAAGGTGCCATCTTAGAATGATCGAATTGCTTAAATTCCTCGTCGGAAATCAGCAAAGTAGCAACCGAGTTGACCTTGTTTTTGCGACCCCATCTTGCACGAACCTTCTTCTTTGCAGGGAGGGGAAGTGCGCCAGCTTTACGAGGGATTGCCAGGAATCCATCCAGATTGTTATCAACAATCTGATAATAGAGTGCCTGAGCATAGATGGAAGCATTGAGCTGTTTGGAGCCAATTTCTGTCTTTACTTCAGCAAAAGCCTTTTCAAGAAGTTCAAGCTGCTTTTCGCTAGAAAGTTTCTTGAACATAGGAAAGGCAATGATAGCCTTACGCCAAACTGCAGAAATAATCTGGTAAGAATCTGCCGAATAGTAAGTACGAGAGTAGCAAAAATGCAGAGCATTCAGAAAATTACCATTTGCTACCTTAAAGTTTTCCAGATAGTTCTGTACTTTAGTGATGGCAGTCATGAAGCTGTTGACCATCTTATCATAATAGATGTTAGACAGTCGGATAACAGAATTTTCGAAAACAAATTTTTTCTGTACCGTCTCAACTACGGGAGTATTACCCACAGAGGGGTGAACAACCCTGAAGAAAAGAGAAAAATGAGGAACAGAAGTTACAGAAAGGTCAGTGAATGTGGAACCAGAGAACAATGTCTTTTTGTCGAACTCATAAATATCTTTAGTTACAACTTTTACTGTTTTACCAGTAAAGGTGATTGTGACGTTGATGATGAATTTGACAAGAGCATTAGTCTTGACACCCATATGGTCGATAATGTAGCCAGAATTAATTTTGTTTATGATGTCGAAACTGTAAGACCCATTATTGCGATTGTAAGCCAATTGGCTGGATACAACCCATTCACCATTGGTGCAATACCGACGGAAAATGGAAACAAGCTGAGATGCAAAAATTGCACCATAAATTTCGTTGCGAATCTTGGGATTGGCAGAAATTTGCTTGTCAATTTTTGCAACATGTGCTCTAGTAAGAACACAATCATAAAAGTCAACATTGTGGGTCTGCTTGAGTGCCATCATAGTGTTGTCACCAATACGGACTTCAAAATTCTGATTGAAATTCTTCATAATATTTTCTCCTCCAAAAATCCATAAATAAAAAGTAAATGATATAGGGGGAAAATAAAACCTCCTTGTTAAGTTCACTATATATGTTTCAATGTGCGTTATAGCTATATTATAGCATACTATTGGCCAAGAGTCAATATATTATGTAAAATTTGCTTTGCGAAGAATATATAAAATGTATAAAAAATATTGACAGATATAATCTGAATATGATATAATAATATGCGTATAAATTTGCAAATTGGTAATTCTTAGGAATTATCAGAGTTAATTCAAAATGATAAAATTTAGAAAAATAAGAATTAAATATAAGAAGAAATAAAGGGAGAAAATTGTAGAGCAGACAGTAATCAAAACTTTACAAAACTATATTTTAAGAAGGGATTTTTCTAATTAAATATTTTCTCGTAAGAAAACTAGCCAAGCCATTACTTAAATATGGCGTTTTTTATACAATAGGAGAGTTTTACAACTTTCCTATTGTATAAAACGATAATTTCTTATTTATTTTTTAATTGGCAGAATTTCGAGCGAAACAAAAGCTGCTTAATATTTTATAAGGAGTGATTTTTTTGGAAATCAAAGATGTTAAATTCGGAAAAACAACCCGTAAAGATTTCTCAAAAGTTGGCGATTTTATAGAAATGCCAAACTTAATTAAAGTTCAAAAAGATTCTTATGACTGGTTTATTGAAGAAGGATTAGGAGAAGTATTAAAAGACATTTCACCAATCATAGATTATTCAGGAAATCTAGTATTAGAATTTTTTGACTACTACATGGAAGAAAAAACAAAATACACAGAAGAAGAAGCAAAAGAAAGAGATGCAACATATTCTACAAGATTACATGTAAAAGTAAGATTAATAAACCGTGAATCAGGTGAAATCAAAGAACAAGAAATTTATTTAGGTGATTTCCCATTAATGACAGAAAGTGGAACATTTATAATAAATGGTGCAGAAAGAGTTGTAGTTAGCCAGTTAGTACGTTCACCAGGATGTTACTATGATGAAATATTTGATACAAAAACAGGAAAGAAAACATATACATCAACAATTATGCCATTAAGAGGTGCATGGTTAGAATATGAAACAGATGGAAATGATATATTCTGGGTACGTGTTGATAGAACAAGAAAAATTCCAATTACAACATTATTAAGAGCAATTGGATTAGTATCAGATGATCAAATAAGAGCATTATTTGGAGATGAAGCTTTACTAGAAACAACAATACAAAAAGATCCAATAAAAACAGGTGAAGAAGCATTAATTGAAATTTACAAAAAATTAAGACCTGGAGAATTACCAACAGTAGAAGCTGCAAAAAGCTTATTTAATGGATTATTCTTTGACAATAGAAGATATGATTTAGCAAAAGTAGGAAGATATAAATTTAACCAAAAATTAAGTATCGCAAACAGAATAAAAAATCAAGTTGCATTTGAAGATATTATGGATAAAGAAACAGGAGAAGTTTTTGTTACAGCAGGAGAAGTAATTTCAGCAGAAGTAGCAGAAGCAATTCAAAATGCAGGTATAAATGTAGTAGATATTAAGTTTGGAGACAAAAAATTAAGAATAATAGGTAATGGAATAGTAAATATTCATGCAGTATTACCAAATGTAGATTTAAGTAGCTTACATATAAAAGAATATGTAAATTATGAAGTATTAAAAAATATAATGGAAAATACTTCAGAAGAAGAATTAGTTAAAACATTAAAACAAAGAGAAGAAGAATTAGTTCCAAAATATATAACAACAGAAGACATGATAGCATCAATAAACTATTTATTAAATATGTATCATGGATATGGAAAAGCAGATGATATAGATCACTTAGCAAATCGTAGAATAAGATGTGTTGGAGAATTATTACAAAATCAATTTAGAATTGGTTTAGCAAGACTTGAAAGAGTTGTTCGTGAAAGAATGACAATTCAAGACTTAGATGTTATAACACCACAATCATTAATAAACACAAAACCAATAACATCATCAATAAGAGAATTCTTTGGAAGTTCACAATTATCACAATTCATGGATCAAACAAATCCACTTTCAGAATTAACACATAAAAGAAGAATTTCAGCATTAGGACCTGGAGGTCTATCAAGAGAAAGAGCTGGATTCGAAGTACGTGATATTCACTATACACATTATGGTAGATTATGTCCAATAGAATCACCAGAAGGACCAAACATTGGATTAATCTCAGCATTATCATCATTTGCAAGTATTAATGAATATGGATTTATTGAAACACCATATAGAAAAATTGACCCAGAAACACATAGAGTAACAGATATTGTAGAATATATGAGTGCAGACGTAGAAGATAATTACATAATAGCACAAGCTTCTGAACCAATGAATGAAAATGGAGAATTTATAAATAAACGTATTCGTGTAAGACATAGAAATGAAATCGTAGAAGTTGACAAAGAATTAGTACAATATATTGATGTATCACCGAAACAATTAGTATCAATTGCTGCTGCAATGATTCCATTCTTAGAGAATGATGATGCTAAAAGATCATTGATGGGATCAAACATGCAACGTCAAGCAGTTCCATTAATGACAACAGAAGCTCCAATTGTAGCGACAGGTATAGAATACAGAGCTGCAAAAGATTCAGGAATATTAGTATTAGCCGAAGATGATGGAGTTATCGAAAAAGTTACAGGTGATAGTGTAACAGTTAAATATAATAATGGAAAAACAGTTATCCACAAATTGCGTAAATTTAAAAGAACAAATGGTGGAACATGTATAAATCAAAAACCAATTGTTAAAAAAGGTGAAATTGTTAAAAAAGGTGATGCTATTGCCGATGGACCATCAACAAAAGATGGAGAAATGGCATTAGGTAAAAACATGCTTGTTGCATTCTCTACATGGGAAGGTTACAACTATGAGGATGCTATATTATTAAATGAAAGATTAGTACAAGAAGATGTATTCACATCAATACATATAGAAGAATATGATTGTGAATGTCGTGATACAAAACTAGGTGCAGAAGAAATAACAAGAGATATTCCAAATGTTGGTGATGACTCATTAAAAGACCTAGATGAAAACGGAATAATAAGAATAGGTGCAGAAGTTAGACCAGGAGATATCTTAGTTGGTAAAGTAACTCCAAAGGGAGAAACAGAACTAA
>OGFF01002396.1_pt1 | contig 16391 bp, 10 predicted proteins | sample 1570751 | NCBI WGS metagenome assembly OGFF01 (sample SAMEA2581951, study PRJEB24529) | metagenome | biome: Human gut stool | place: China | collected 2011 | reverse complement strand
CGCGGATACGAGTGTCGTCTGTTACATTACCATTTTCATCCAATGGCACGTTGAAGTCAACGCGCACGATTGCCTTGTGACCGGCAAAGTTAAAATCTTCAATTTTCATTTTACCTAAATTTTATTTAGTTTATGTACTAATTTATTGTTCTAAACCTTTCTGCTGGTTTCAAAAACCGAAGGCAAAGATACAAATTATATTTGAATCAGCAAAATATAGTAGCGGTTTTTATGATTTTTAGTAGATGAAATCGCCTGTTTGCTATATCGGGTTTGCAAAATTCGTGTTTTGCGCTTTCTTCTGCTAGATTTGTTAAACAAAATGGAGAGAAATGAAATATATTCTTAACAAATTACTTTTTTTTTGGATTTCTCGATAATAAATAGTACCTTTGTGCGCAGTTAAAACGTTATTACATATAAATGAGATAAAATGGCGAAAGATAAGATTGCTTTTGTGTGCAGCAATTGCGGACAGGAAAGTGCCAAATGGATGGGCAAATGTCCTAGCTGCGGACAATGGAATACATTTAAGGAGATTCGTATTGCTGCCGATTCCGGATCGCAGGCTGCGAAGAATGCCGGAATGACCATGCGTCATGGTGGGGCTGCCACGATGTTTGGCGGGCAGCACAGTGAGCATGATGCTGCGCCGATGAAGCTTCGCGATATTTCTGCGATTGATGAACCGCGCATCGATATGAGGGACGAAGAACTGAACCGTGTGCTGGGTGGCGGAATGGTTCCCGGCAGCATCACGCTCCTGGGCGGTGAACCGGGAATCGGTAAGAGTACGCTCACCTTGCAGACTATTCTGAACATGACTGACCGCCGCATCCTGTATGTGAGTGGAGAGGAGAGTGCCCATCAAATCAAGCTCCGTGCCGACCGGTTGGCTAAAGGACAGGCGATGCTCAGAGAAGGTTCTTCTGCTGACACACTGAAAACGGCTTCTCTTTCATCAGAAGGAGCCTTTGATCATATTACGGTTCTCTGCGAAACGCAGTTGGAGAAAATCTTTAGCCATATTCAGGAAGTGGCTCCCCAGCTGATAGTTATAGATTCTATCCAAACCATTGCTACGGAAGAAGTAGACAGTTCGCCAGGTTCTGTTTCCCAAGTTCGCGAGTGTGCAGCCTCCCTGCTCCGTTTTGCCAAGACGAGTGGCATTCCGGTTATTCTGATAGGACATATTAATAAGGAGGGAACGCTTGCCGGACCAAAGATTCTGGAGCACATCGTAGATACGGTGATTCAGTTTGAAGGCGACCAGCATTATATGTACCGCATCCTGCGAAGCATCAAAAACCGATTTGGAAGTACTTCTGAGTTGGGAATCTATGAGATGATGCAAGGCGGACTCCGACAGGTGAGCAATCCTTCAGAGTTGCTTCTTACCGAAGATCATGACGGACTTTCGGGTGTAGCTATCAGCGCAGCCATCGAGGGTGTTCGTCCGTTCCTGGTAGAGACGCAGGCTCTGGTTTCAACAGCAGCCTATGGAACTCCGCAGCGTTCGGCAACGGGTTTTGACCAGCGCCGTTTGAACATGCTTCTGGCGGTTCTTGAGAAACGTGTGGGGTTCAAGCTGATGCAGAAAGACGTGTTCCTGAATATTGCTGGAGGATTGAGAGTAACCGATCCAGCCATGGACTTGAGTGTGTTGGCAGCCGTATTGAGCAGTAATGTTGACACGCCTATCGAGCAAGGCTGGTGTATGGCGGGCGAGGTAGGTCTGAGCGGTGAAGTCCGTCCGGTGAGCCGTATCGAGCAGCGTATTGCTGAGGCTGAGAAACTCGGATTCCAGCACATCATCATCCCGAAATACAACAATCATGGTTTCGACCATAAGAAATATAAGATAGATATTCATCCCGTAAGGAAGGTGGAAGAAGCATTCCGCTGTCTGTTCGGGTGAAGTAAAAAGTAATCATACAGTTCAAAGTTCATAATTTAAAGTTCAAAATAAAATGAAGGATTCAGTAATCATTGTGAGCGGCGGCATGGATAGCATCACGCTGCTCTACGATAAGAAAGACGAGATTGCACTCGGCATTAGTTTTAACTATGGAAGTAATCATAACGAGCGTGAAATTCCCTTCGCCAAGATGCATTGTGAGCGTTTGGGAATCAAGCATATTACGATAGATTTGGGCTTCATGCATCAGTATTTCAAAAGTTCTCTTCTTGAAGGTGCCGATGCGATTCCTGAAGGTCATTATGCTGCTGATAATATGAAGAGTACGGTGGTTCCTTTCCGTAATGGAATCATGCTGAGCATTGCCATCGGCATTGCTGAGAGTAACAACCTGAAGAAAGTTTTCATTGCTAACCATGGTGGCGATCATACGATTTATCCAGACTGCCGTCCGGAGTTTATCAAGGCGATTGATGAGGCTGCCGAAGCAGGAACGTTCGTCGATGTACGCGTGGTGGCTCCTTATACGAATATTACCAAGGGGCAGATTGCGGAGATTGGCAAGAAGTTGGGCATTGATTATGCTGAAACCTGGAGCTGCTATAAGGGCGGTGAGAAGCATTGTGGCAAATGCGGAACCTGTGTAGAGCGCAAGGTGGCTTTGGCCGAGGCGGGTATTGAGGATACTACTGAGTATGAAGAATAAGGTTGAAGATGAGCCAGGCGTTCTTCGTTCCCTATATATAATAAGGTATAATCAGAATAAATATAATAAAAGAAAATGAAAACAACGATTTTATCTGCGGCGTTGATGCTTGCATCAACTGTTGCGATGGCTCAGAAGAGCAACTTTCAGTTGAAGGTGGATTTGAAGAATTTCAATTCCGATTCTGTACTTGTTTACAAGGGCAGAAATGTTAAGATGGATACGGTTTTGGTAAAGAATGGCAAGTTTACCTATTCTGCAAACCTTGAAAAGGCTGCCGGATACGTTTTCCTCTCACCTGAAACTTATCGTGGCGCAGGTCAGTTTATGTTCAATCTGCCTTGTGTTCCTGGCGAGAAGGCTGAAGTTAAGGGCGATGCAAAGACCCGCTTTGATATTTCGGGTTCTAAGTTCTATCAGCAGTATCATGAAGTAGATGTCCTGCTGGAGACTGCAAATAAGGAGTTGAGAGATTATGAAGCTTCTCTGAACCAGAGAATCAAGAATGGTGAGACCCAGCAGACCATCATGGCAGAATATGAGCAGAAGGCTCCTGCCCTGCAAAAGGCAAAGGACGATAAGATTTTCGATTTTGTAAAACAGCATCCTGATTATGAGGCCTGTGCTACTATCTTCGAGCAGTTTGATGATGTCAGCAAGATGGAGAAACTGCTGGGCTTGCTCTCAGAGAATGTGAAGAACGGCAGAATGAAGGCTTTCTACCAGCCAATGATTGATATGGCTAAGAAGCGTGCTGAGGCTGAGGAGAAGGCTAAGAAGGTGCAGGCTGCCGGTGTTGAGGCTCCTGACTTTACGCTGAAGGATATAAAGGGAAATGATTTCAAGCTTTCCAGCCTTCGTGGTAAGATTGTAGTTCTCGATTTCTGGGGTTCATGGTGCGGATGGTGCATCAAGGGAATGCCTAAGATGAAGGAGTATTACGAGAAGTACAAGGGTAAGTTTGAAATTCTTGGTGTAGATTGTAATGATACAGAGGCTAAGTGGAAGGCTGCTGTTGAGAAGCACCAGTTGCCATGGATTCATGTTTACAATCCAAAGGACAGTAAGGTTCTCAGCGACTATGCTGTTCAGGGTTTCCCTACTAAGATTGTGATTGATGCTAACGGTAAGATTATCAAGACCATCGTTGGTGAGGATCCTGCTTTCTATACTTTGCTTGATGAAGTATTGGGCAAGTAATGTTTTTAACATCAAACAATGTCGCCCTGTAAGTGCAAAATTATATTTGCTCTTACAGGGCGATTTCTTGTTTTGTATTTTTACTTCTTTTTCTTCTTCAATTCCAGTTTCGGAATCTTGATTTTCTGTCCGGCCTTTACGGTGCATGTACCATTCAGGGCTTCAACGTAGCATTCCATGCCGGAACCTAAATAGCGGGTACTGATCTGTTCGAGAGTCTGACCGGCGCCAACAGTAACAGTCTGGGCAACTCCTACGATGCGGTAAGCTCCAGTGCGTACACGTACGTCCTTGTCGTAATGGGCTGAAGATTCAGTTTTTGAAGCAACCTTTTCTTCATCCTTTGCTGCAGCTTTTGCTTTAGCCTTTGCCTTATCCTGCTTTGCGTTTTCAGCCTTGTCGCTTGCTTCATCAGATTGTTCCGCCAGTTTGACAGCTTCTGCAGTTTTAGCCATACGTATGCTGTCTTCAATCGCTTTCTGTCGAAGCTTCTGCTCCTGAGAGAGTGGGACGGCAACTGCGTTAGCTGGGGCTTTCTTGGCAGGAGTCTGATGATACTGGCTTAGCTGCATGGCTAGATGATCACGCTGGGTAGTCATCTGACCATAGTTGAAAGCAAACCATCCCATTCCGCCTATCAAAGCTACTACGATGAGACAGACTGCAACGACCAGATTGCGAGGAATAACAATATAATGAGAAATGGAAGTTCCTTCATCCTCTTCTTCTGTTTCGTCTGTTGCAGGAACTGCAGGTTCAACAGTTGCTTTCAAGGCTTGCTGCTGTTTGGCTAACTCCAGTCTTTCCTGTTCAAGTTTCTCTTGCTTCAGCCTTTCCTGTTCAAGTTTCTCCTGTTTCAGTCTTTCCTGTTCGAGTTTCTCCTGTTCCAGTCTTTCCTGTTCCAGCCTTTCCTGCTCTTGCTTTTCTTTTTCAAGCTTTTCTTTCTGTATTCTTTCCTGCTCCAGTTTGGCTTGTTTTAATTTTTCCAGTTTAGCTTGTTCAAGAGCAATTTGCTTAGACAGTTCGTCTTCGTCTTCCTTTTCCTTTTCCTTCTCCTTCTCAGGTTCGGTTACGACAACATCCGGGTTGGGTGTTGCAGCTTCTTCTTCGTCCAGGAAATCAATCACTTCTGAAGGAGCATCTTCTGTCTGTTCTTCTCCAAACTTCTCATCGATTTCATCGAAATCTACCCCGTCATTTACCACCACCGTTTCAAATTGGGCGAATGGCTTGTTCACGATTTCTTTCAGAATGTTGTCGGGTGTGAAGGTGAGTTTATCTCTGCCTTCAATGGTGAAGCGCTCGCCCGTGTTTACATTGATGCTCTCACGGTCTTTTGTGGCCTGTACCTTAAAAGTGCCCAGCCATTTTATCTTCACCTGCTTGTCGGCTTCGAGTCCCTGGTTGCACACATCAAACATCTTCCGGATGAAGAGTTCTGCTTCCACCTGGCTCAGCCCGCTTTTGTCAGCAAGCAGTTTTCCGAGTGTATTTAAACTGAATTTGCTCATTGCTCATCCCCTCCATTCTTTAGTTTTTCCTTGACCGAAGCAACCGGTCGGAAACCCAACACCAACTTAGGCGGCACCAGCTGGCGCTTCTTGGTAGTAGGATTAACCACCACTCGCTCCATGCGCTTCTTCACTTCGAAGGTGCCAAAATTGGGGATAGAGACAGCTTCTCCATCCTCAAACTCGGCAATCATAGCGTCTATCGCCTTGCGCACTAACTTCTGGGTGTCTTCCTGCGAATAGCCGGTTTGCTGAGCCAGTTCTGCGATGTATTCCTTGTTGTTCATATTTTATTTAATATGTAGTCAAAATTTCTAAAACTCCAGGCAAGGGGGAGAGAATGATTATTTCACCACCTTGCCATAGAGGTCAAACTCCTCGCTTGCAGTAATTTCTACCTGGTAGAAACAGCCCACACGCAGGCGTTTCTCATCAGCACGGATCAGAACCTCAGGGTCTACTTCCGGAGAGCAGAATTCTGTTCGTCCGATGTAGTAATCGCCTTCCTTGCGGTCGATGATAACGGTCATGATTTTGCCCACTTTATCAGCCTCAATCTCAGAGCTGATGTCTTGCTGCAGAATCATCAGTTCGTCCAGTCGGCGCTGCTTTACTTCGGCAGGCACATTGTCTTCGTAGTGGGTGGCGCTGTAGGTTCCTTCTTCCTCAGAGTAGGCAAAGGCGCCCATGCGCTCAAATCTCTGTTCGCGTACGAAGTCGAGGAGTTCGTGGAAATCCTCATCTGTCTCGCCTGGGAATCCGACCATCAGCGTAGTGCGGATGTGAATGCCTGGCACGCGTTCGCGGATAGCCTTCAGCAGATTGATGGTTTCCTGCTTCGTTACGTGGCGATGCATGCTGGTGAGCATGTGGTCGCTGATGTGCTGGAGGGCAATGTCGAGATATTTGCATACGTTTGGCTTCTCGCGCATCACGTCCAGAAGATCCATCGGGAACTGGTTCGGATAAGCGTAATGCAGGCGAATCCATTTCACGCCCGGAATATCAGCCATCTCGCTGATAAGTTCGGTAATATGATGCTTGCCGTCAATATCTACACCATAGTAGGTGAGTTCCTGAGCGATAATCTGAAACTCCTTTACGCCTTCAGCCACCAGTTCGCGCACCTCCTGCAGAATCTCTTCCTTTGGTCGGGAAACGTGCTTGCCGGTGATGATAGGAATGGCGCAGTAGGCACAGTGGCGGTTGCAGCCCTCGGCTATCTTGATGTAGGCATAATGGCGCGGAGTGGTGAGATGGCGCTGGCCGTTGCAGGATGAAACTTCCGCCTTGCCGAGTTCCTGCAGGAGCTGTTTGTAGTTGAATTTGCCGTAGAACTTATCCACTTCGGGCATTTCTTCTTCCAGTTCCTTCTGGTAGCGCTGTGAGAGACAGCCCATTACGTAGAGCTTTCTGAGTCGGCCTTCTTCCTTAGCCTGGATAAACTCCAGGATGGTGTCGATGCTTTCCTGCTTCGCATCCTCGATGAAACCGCATGTGTTGATAACGGCAATCTCGCCCTGAGGGCGCTTGGAGTCGTGAACACAATGGTAGCCGTTTGCCTCAAACTGCTTCATCAGCAATTCGCTGTCAACGAGGTTCTTCGAGCAGCCCAGGGTAATAATATCTATCTGATTTTTCTTCATTTTCTAATTTTTAAAGAGCGAGTCTACGAATTCTGTCTTGTTGAAGAGCTGCAGATCTTCCATTCCTTCGCCCAGTCCGATGTATTTTACAGGCACCTTGAGCTGGTCGCTGATGCCGATGACAACGCCGCCCTTTGCGGTTCCGTCGAGCTTGGTGATGGCGAGCGAAGAGATGTTGGTTACGGCAGAGAACTGCTTAGCCTGTTCGAATGCATTCTGTCCGGTACTTCCGTCGAGCACGAGCATTACCTCGTCTGGTGCTTCAGGCATTACCTTCTTCATCACTTCCTTTATTTTCTTGAGCTCATTCATCAGGTTCACCTTGTTGTGCAGTCGTCCTGCCGTATCGATGAGCACCACGTCGGCACCGTTTGCCTTGGCGCTCTGCAGGGTGTCGAAAGCCACGCTTGCCGGGTCGCTTCCCATCTGCTGTTTCACTACAGGCACACCCACGCGCTCGCCCCAGATGCAAATCTGCTCTACGGCAGCGGCACGGAAGGTGTCGGCAGCTCCCAGAACAACCTTCTTGCCAGCTTTCTTAAACTGGTAAGCCAGCTTGCCGATGGTGGTTGTCTTGCCCACGCCGTTTACGCCTACTACGAGGATAACGTAAGGCTTATGGTCGGCAGGGAGATCCCAGTCTGCCAGGTCATCGCTGTGATTCTCAGAGAGGAGATTGGCGATTTCTTCGCGCAGAATGCGGTTGAGTTCGTTGGTTGAAACATATTTATCGCGAGCCACACGTTCTTCGATGCGGCGGATAATCTTGACAGTGGTTTCTACACCTACATCTGAGGTGATGAGTACCTCTTCGAGATCGTCGAGCACATCATCGTCGACGGTAGACTTTCCGGCAACGGCGCGCGCCAGTTTGCCGAACACACTCTCCTTGGTTTTTTCAAGACCCTTATCGAGAGTTTCCTTCTTTTTGTTGCTGAATAATCCGAATAATCCCATAATCTTGTTTTATTTTTTGCAAAGATACTCATTTTTTTTTATTTTATGGCTTTTTCACTTGCTTTTTCTCCCTTTTCAAGAAAAAAAGTAAAGATTTAGAGGGTTTTAGCCGATAATGAGGGTTAATCACTGAATTTTCGCATGCGGGGAAGTTAAGGGAAGTTAGGGAAGTTAGAGGGAAGTTAAGGGACAAATGTCCTAAGTTTAAGCTAGAAGACTATTGTCTCTTAACTTCCCGAACGACCGTAGGGAGCGATAACTTCTTTAACTTCCCTTAACTTCTGAACTTGTGAAACTTGAATAAACCAGATACAAAAAACAAATCGTCCTGCAAAGGACAAAAGCGGTTCTGCTTCTGACCCTTGCAGGGCGTTCTGTTTATTTCTTCATCATTTCCCTGACGGCTCTTTCGAGCTGAGTATCATGGCCATTGATGAAATCTTCCGGACTGTTGTAAACTTCGATGTCTGGGTTCAGCTGGGTATTCTCGCCAAACACACCACGCATGTCGCGGCAGCCTACCTGAGGAATACCGAATACCAACGTGTTGTCCATCAGCGTTTCCCACCATACGGCTGTCATGGTTCCTGCTACAGGAGCACCGATCAGCTTGCCGATTCCGAGTTCCTTGTAAACCCATGGGAAACCGTGACCGTTGCTGTAATCGTTCTCGCAGATCATGACGCAAGATGGCTTCACCCATTTGTTGAACGGATCGCGGCCAACTACCTTACCATGAGGCACAAACTCCTGATACTGCTTGCCGTTGAGCAGGGTACATAGATCATCGTGCAACCAGCCACCGCCATTATGTCGTTCGTCTACGATTACAGCGTCTCTGTTGCGGTTCTTGTCGCTCAGGAGTTCGCTGTAAACGGTGCGGAAACTCTCCGAATTCATCGCCTTAACGTGAACATAAGCGATGCGTCCGCCCGAAATGCTGTCAACGAAAGCGCGGTTGCGGTCTACCCATCGCTTGTAGAGCAGGTTGTTGAGTTTGCCCTGAGAGATAGCCTTCACCGTAACCTCCATCTTCTTGCCCTTGGCGTTTCTGATGCCGAGGCGTACATTCTTGCCAACCTTTCCGTCGAGCAATGGGAAGTAGTCCATTCCGGCTTTAATCTCCTCGCCGTCGATGCTCTCGATGATGCTGCCGGCTGTTACGCCTGTATTCTTCACATCGAAAGGACCACGTTTGATAATCTCCTGAATCTTCAGGCCGTCGCCCTGATACTGAGGGTCGAAGAATACACCCAGGTTGGCTGTGGTGAGCGCGCTGTTCGAAGCATAGTAGCGGGCTCCTGTATGCGAAGCGTTCAGCTCGCCAAGCATTTCGCTCAACATCTCCTGGAAGTCAAAATTGTTGTTGATGTAAGGCAGGAATTTCTCGTAGGTCTTGCGGTAACCTTCCCAGTCAACACCGTGAATCTTAGGGTCGTAGAACTTGTCCTTCACCTGTCTCCATACGTGGTCGAAGAGATACTGGCGCTCCTCGGCTGGCTTATAGTTGAAGTTAGCTTCGAAGCTGATGTTCTTGGTGCTGAATCCGCTCAGATCCACCTTCTTGATGCTGCTTCCGTTGCAGATAAAGAGGTTCTTCACATCCTTGTCGGTCTGCAGGTTGCCCTGTCCTACGCCCTTCATCACGAGCTTGGTAGAGCCGTCCTTCAGGTCGTGCTGCCAGAGATCGTAACCACCCTCGAAGGCTGCCTGGTAGTAGAGCTTGTCACCGTCTTTAGAGAGAACAGCATCGCCCATGTGCGAAGAGTTTGCGGTGAGGCGTACGATTCTGTCGCGGCAGTTTTCTATGTCAAGTTCCAGTGGCTTAACCTTTTCCACCTCTATCTTTCCGGTCTTCTTCTGCTTTTCGTCAGCTTTCTTTTTAGCCTCTTCCTTCTTTTCGTCTTCCTTCTTCTCCTTTTCGTCCTTGTTGGCGTCAGCCAGTTCTATCTCTTCCTTGCTCATGTTGAATCGGTTGTAGGCGTCCAGGTCGAAGAACATGATGTAGGCATCGTCTTCAGCTCCCCAGCTTCCATGACTGCGGTAACCGGCTCTGTCGCTCTGGAAGAGCATTGCCTTGCCGCCGAGCACCCATTTGCCGTTGCTGTCGCTGTAGCCGGAATTGGTCAGGTTGTGAACCTCTTTGCCGTCAGCCTTTACCAGCGCAATATCCTGGTTGTTCCAGCCGCCGTTGCCGATATAGGTAGAAAGAAGCCATTTGCTGTCTGGTGACCATTCGAAACCGATGTCTCCATCGCTGTAAGAGTAGACGTATTTGCCGTCGAGCACGGTGCGTATTTCCTTCGATTTCAGATTGACGATGCGGAGTGCTGCACGGTCTTCGAAGAAAGCTACTTCCTTGCCGTCAGGAGAGTATTGGGGATACTGCGATGTAATGCCTGTTTTCACCAGCTGTTCTTCCTCTATGTCGGTAGCGTAGGTGAAGTTCTTTTCTTTCTCGTTCTTGATCTTAGACTGGTAAATCTGCCATACGCCATTTCGCTCGGCTGCATAGACCAGGGCTCTTCCGTCTGGCGAGAAACTCAGGTCGCGCTCCTGCTGCGGTGTGTCGGTAATGCGCTTGGTAGTGGCGTATTCCACAGAAGTAACGTATACGTCGCCATGCATCACGAAAGCCACTTCCTTGGCGTCTGGCGAAACGGAAATCTCCGTAGCTCCCCAGCTTTTAATCTGGCGTATGAGGCTTGGAGCGTCATTATCCGTTGTAATGGAGATGTTCACCTTCTGAGGCTCTCCACCTTCTTTCACGGTGTAGATTTCGCCATCATATCCGTAGCAGAGCAGGTCGGCGCTGGATGCGGTGAGGAATCTTACCGGATTGCCTTTGTGATGGGTAATCTGCTTGTCGCTTGAGCTGTTGAGGCTGCGGCGGTAGATATTGAATGTGCCGTCCTGTTCGCTCAGATAGAAGAAAGATTTCTCGTCTGATGTCCATACTGGCGAGCGGTCTTCGCCGGCAAAGGTAGTCTGCTTGGCAAACTTTCCGTTGCTCTTCAGCCAGATGTCGCGTGCGATAGGTGATTTCTGGTGTTTGCGCCAAGGATCTTCATATCCCTTTTTGTCGTGATAGAGAATGTCGCCATTCTTGGCGATGCTGATATTCTCCATGGTGAGGGTAGAGAAGAGTTCCGGTCTTCCGCCCTTGGTGCTTACCTTATATATTTGTGGGAATGTATTGTCGCCGAAGATGATACTCTGGGCTGTAGGCTGCAGACTGGCAGAGTAGAGCACATGGTCGTTGTCTGCAAAGGCGATTGGTGTTTCGCTGCCGCTGTTGGTAGTGAGTCGGGTAGGAGCACCGCCTTTTGCATCGATTACGAAGATGTCGAGACTTCCTTCGCGGTTAGACTGGAAGGCAATTTTCTTGCTGTCAGGGCTCCATACAGGATGTGAATCGAAGGCTGCATGGGTTGTGAGCTGTCGTGCTTCACCGCCGTTGACAGAAACACTGTAGAGGTCGCCTTTATAAGCGAAGGCGATGGTAGTTCCATCGGGCGAGATGGCTGGGTAGCGCATCCAGAGCGGATGGTCTTCTGCGCTGGCAGAGAGTGCTGCCGAGAGCAGGGCTACTGAAAAGATTAACTTTTTCATTTGCGTATGTTTTATGTTTCAATATGCGTTATAAAAATCTCTTCTTCTTTAGGAGCAAGAATGCTGTTTCTTGCTCCTAACGGATGCAAAGGTAGTTATTTTTTGCGATATTTAAGCATAAAAACAGAAAAAAGTGAGAAAAAGTTTGGTGTATTCAAAAAATATATGTACCTTTGCAGCCGCAAATAAGAAAATGACTGTCTGATACAGGCTAGTTAGACTGCTTGCGATTTAAAATGTTGGTTCCGTAGCTCAGTTGGATTAGAGCAACAGCCTTCTAAGCTGTGGGTCTTGGGTTCGAACCCCAACGGAATCACAAAATAAGCAAAATAAAACTTATTTGTACAAAATAGCGTGGAAGAACAATGGTAGTAAGTTGCTTATTCATAAGAACTTATCTCTGTTGTTCTTTTTTGTTTTTAAATATATTTTATCGTTTATCCCTCTTTAATGTGCTCTTTTTGTAAATAGCTGTTAGACAATAGGTTATAAATTTAACGTATTGCGAAATCATCAATGTGTGTTACAAATGTGTTACCAAAATAGCACTAATGTGTTATCAAAAAGAGAGAAGTGGAAATCCTTAATGACCTTAATGACCTTGACCTTAATGACCGGCAAGTCCGCTAGGCGTAATAAGTAGCGCGAGTCCGCTAGGCGTTTCCTCTTGCGCCTAGTGGGTGCGGCTAGGGGCTAGCATCCAGAAGATTTGCGTTCACGCTACGCATTACGATGCTGTAATTAATCATAGTCGTTTGTAGTATGTTTAGAGTCCTTTGTTTTGCAACTCCCCAGAACGCCCCGTTCCTGCCGTTTTCGGGGTCTTCATTGATGACCGGCGCCTGCCATCATTTATGACCCGTATAGGTCTTAATAGAAGACCCGAGCAAGGCACAAAAGGCTGTTCTTTCGATTGCCGGTGCAAAGATACAACATTTTCGGGCAGAATACAAGCTTTCACCCTAACTTTCTATGCTGAAAATGACGTAAGTAGCTGATAAATAATACTTTCTGTCGTTTTCTATCAGAAGTTTATTGCAGAAACATAGTAAAAACAGGAAAATACGCATTGAAGGTAGCCGAAGAAACGTGAAAAAGCGGTTATTAAGGTCAAGGTCATTAAGGTCATTAAGAAAATGGGAATCGGTCATTTTGAGCTATAGTATATATAAATATTTATTTATATATATACTATAGGAAAATGTTTTCTCCCCGAAACCTTAATGACCTTAATGACCTTGACCTTAATGACCGGATAGAATATTTCTGTTTTAAAGACTTGCAGTAAATAAGGTAACGCATCGTAATTGGTTGTTTATTACACATTTATACCAGTATATTAAAGTTGCTATTAATGTTTTTATGTATAAGTATAATCTACATTCTCTAGTGCCGGAAATGAGTTCTTGCATTGCTTTTTCTCCTCTCTTTACCTCATTCTACCCCTTATTTACCCCTCGAATTTGTCAAAAATACGTCAAGTCTGAGACAGATTTATGTCTGAGGAGGGGCATTTTTCACCCCTAGTAGAGGGGGTAAGACTCCTTCCTAACCCTCTAATTTTTGCTTCTTATCTTCTAAAACTGCTGATTTTCATTTCCTGCATATAAGAGTAAGGAAGATTTACATTTTTCAGCTTACAAAGCTTTTGCCCCTACAGGGCGCCTTGCTGATTGCTATCATACCCAGGTCGATGCCCTGGGCAAGGAACTTTGGGACCTTCAGCCCGTAGTATGGTAACCATTATTTACATAATCAGCTTTTTCCCCATCTCGTTGTCTAGAGGTTTAAAATCCCTTTTTACTGATTTTTCTGCTATTTTCTGTTAATATTTGCAATAAAATATAGATGTTTTCGCAATTATTTTGTAATTTTGGGGCAATTTTGCATTTAGTGTGCAGCTGTTAGTTATCGTCAAGGCTGGTTGTCAGCCAAGACATTTGTTTAATTAGAATCGAAGTCACTTTAAAAAGTGCCCCCGAGTCTTTAAAATAGAATAATAAGAAACAGATAGTAAAATAGAATATAACATATAGATATTGACGCTGATTATCTGACACTTCTACGGTATTCAGAACCTGCAATTCAGAAATTCGGTAAGAAGACGGTGACAGCAAGGCGTCCACTCCTCTACGGCGTGGGCAGTACTTGTTTGTGCCTTACCGAAGGTTCTTGCAGGTACCCGAATACCGGTACTTACAGGGAACCCCACGCCGCTTATTTAAAACAACATAACAATTCAAACCTAGAAAAGTAATATGCAGACAGAGGAAATACCCAATACTGACAATAACTACAATTTTCTTCTGAAGATTTCATCAGAAGAAGATCTTTTTGTGGAAGATGAAGTGACAGGCGTCAAGGAATACGCTCCCGTAACATCTACTGATGTGGGTCAGTTCAAGAGAGAGGCAGAACATTTATGTAAGGAGATTCAGCATGCTAAAGATGAATTTAAATGGAATGCAGGAAAGCATAAAGGTCTTACCTGTTATTTTCATATTTACCAGAACCTTGCCAAGCAGTTGACAGATTTTCTTAAATATATTCATACGCTCCATAAGAAAGTCTACATTTCCATCTACAAGAGCTACGATGATGAATTCATGGGGATTTATACTGATGTTTTAGAGAAGGTGCTCCAGGATATTCAGACCATCGCCCGGAAGCATTCAGACTATTTGCTCGATAAGGAAGAGGAGTATGGTCAGATTCCCTATGCTAAGGCTATTTACGAGCAATGCAAGAAGCTTGAAGTCCCTGCCGGAGACGACTTTCCCCAGTTTGATTCCCATTACAGAAACTTTGTCTCTACCGGTTTGCAGATGGCTTTGGATGAAACCATCTCCACAGTAAGTACTATTTGTGCTGATTTCCTAGCCTTATACAGAACCCGCCTTTTCCGCACCGACCATGAGGCTGTAATTATTTACCATTATATCAAGCGAATTTTCGACGAGGGCATGCTACCTGACCATCTGAAACGTGAGGTAAAGGTAAAGAAACGTCATCTGAGAGAGAGAAGAATAGATATTACCACTTTGAGCTTGCAGAAAGTAATGAATGATATTGAAGGGAAATACAACAATTATACGCTTTGTTCAGACTGGTTTGAGCGAGAGGAGGATGAGGAAGAAGAACTCGTCCGTACGCTAGTTAGGGAGCAGGCTTCGCCCGAGGATTTTGAAACGCTGTTCAAGTATCAGGGTGAGCATAAAATGTGGGAGGCAGAAATAGCCAGGGCTGATGATTTTGAGCGTAACAGCGACTCTTTCTTTGCCAAGTGGGTAGATCCTTACAAGTTAGAAAACATGCTGAAGTTCTGGCTCAAGGGCAACATCACCAAGCAGCAGGACTGGTACATAGTGTGGTGTCTGATGAAATATACATTCCATATAGTGAAGGGTGATCAGGACAAATCAGCCTTCGCCTCCCGCATGAACCTGATGTTTCCCGAAGTAGAAAAGAAGTGTGTGGTAGACTCGTTCCGCAAGCAGGAAAACCAGAAGAACCACAACCACCACTTTTCGGAGTGGCTTGCAGAATCTGATAAAGATTATTCCAAAGCCCACGAGCTTTATGATAAGCTGAAGAAGGAGGAGGAATATAAGAGGATAGTTTGAGGAGGAAGAGTAGGGAAGGTGCGATGGGAGGGCAGCTTCCCCTTTCTCTCTACATCTCTCTTTCTTTTCCTTCTTTTGAAAGAAAATTCTAGAATTTCTTGGCAGTTTCAATAAAAAAGTTTATCTTTGCGGCAGATTTACAGAATCTAAATTGATGATTTATGGGTAGATACATCAACCCTTTTACCGATATCTTTCTCTTCCTTTCTTTGATAAGAGTGAGGAAGAATGCGAGACAGGTTTTGAAAAATGGATTTATGTTTTGAAGTATATGGAAGTATTGGAAAGATTGCCTTTTACGGCACAGAAGAAGATATTCAATCATCTTGCTAAATTGGCGGATGTTCGTTGTTTGAGTAGTGAGGAGCAGGAAAAATACGATGAAAGTATTAAGGCTGTTGATGATTACTACTCCGGCCTTTATGGCTCGTATGTTGAAGGCGAGGAAAAGGGAATTGCTAAAGGTCGTGCAGAAGGTGAATTGTCTAAAGGTTTGACTGTAGCGCGTAACTTGTTGGCTATGGGAATGTCTTGGTCTCAAATCATGCAGATAACAGGATTGACAGAAGAAGAATTGAAGCCGCTGCATTCGTAGTGAATGTTATCAGGAATGCAAGAAAGAATTGACTGATTTGCAGAAACTTATGTTGGATATGCTGTCAGAGGATTCTAAAATGATAATATCAGAATTAGCAGGAAAAATGGGGATGTCTGCAAGAAAGGTTTCTCGGGAGCTTAAGTCTTTAAGAGAAGAATTTCAGATTCTAAAACATGAAGGTGGTCGCAAGAATGGTTATTGGGTAGTTTGCAACAACTAACCGGCTTGTTTCCGCAAGCAGGAAACGCAGAAGAACCACAACCACCATTTTTCGGAGTGGCTTGAAGGCTCCGATCCCGATTATCATACCGCCCAGGATCTGTATTATAAGCTGGCGAAAAGGGATGGTTATATGAGAAGTATTTGAGAGAGGATGGAGAAGGGAAGATTTTGAGATAACTATCGTCCCTGGGTATAAAAACAAGGATAATTCCGGTAATATTCTACGGCTTTTTTGAAAATATTCCGTAGAATATTACCGCTTTTCAAAAAATATTGTATTTTTCGGTAATAGAGGGCTTATATACAATCCCGAATTGCAGTTGTTTACAGAAAGTTTTGCGATAGACGCAGCACGTATAGTTCGCTGGAAAGCATTTCTGAAAAAGATTCAATGGAAA
>OGFF01002395.1_pt1 | contig 16393 bp, 8 predicted proteins | sample 1570751 | NCBI WGS metagenome assembly OGFF01 (sample SAMEA2581951, study PRJEB24529) | metagenome | biome: Human gut stool | place: China | collected 2011 | reverse complement strand
TTAAAGTGGCACGCGAGCTGGGTTCAGAACGTCGTGAGACAGTTCGGTCCCTATCCATCGTGGGCGTAGGATATTTGAGAGGCTTTGTCCCTAGTACGAGAGGACCGGGATGAACGCACCTATTGTGCACCTGTTGTCGTGCCAACGGCATAGCAGGGTAGCGAAGTGCGGATGAGATAAACGCTGAAAGCATCTAAGCGTGAAACTCGCCTCAAGATAAGATATCCCAAACGAAAGTTTGTAAGACCCCTGAAAGACGATCAGGTTGATAGGTCGGGAGTGTAAGCGCCGTAAGGCGTTGAGCGGACCGATACTAATAGGTCGAGGGCTTATTCTCAACAGAAGTTGAGAGAAGTCGATAATGCGAAATTAGCGAAAACTAAAAAAGTCCTGCCGAATCGTACTTAGGTTTAACGATTTCTATGCGGTTGTCAGTCTTTAATAACGTTGAAGATTGGAATTAACATTCAGTATGTATTTCTCATTAGCAATCAGCAATATAATGAGATGTATATAGCCATTGCGGTGACGACAGCGCGAAGGATCCACCTGTTCTCATCTCGAACACAGAAGTTAAGCTTCGCTACGCCGAAAGTACTTGTCGGGCAACTGACCGGGAGGATAGGTAGTTGCCGCATTCAATTGAGGAATAACCTCGTTCATACGAACGAGGTTATTCTTTTTTTATACGTTTTTTCCGTTGCCCTCCGCGTACGAAGTACTTGTTATCTTTGACGCTGGATGATAGGTAGTTGCCGTATTCAATTAAGAAATAACCTTGCTCACACGGGCAAGGTTATTCTTGTCTGGCATCGAAAGTGTTTTTGTGGCGCGTGCGATGACGGCATTTGTAGTAACCTGTAATTGCTTAAAATGGTTTAGTTTTGTTAATGTAAGTGGTTAAGTTTATTTATTTACTTTTCGATTTCAATATGTTAAAATTATGCCGTGTAGGTCAAGAATAGTACGAACTTCGCCTAAACGGCGATATACGCGCGCTTTTCGGCAGATTTGGCTTTGCCCGTACGGCAAAAGTACGAACGAAGTTAATCTTTATCGAAAATTATCGAAAAATAACGACGTTTCGGTTGCCGGCCGGTTCTGCGTCGCATTTTCGGGCTAATACGGCCAACTGACTTACGCAACCGGAAATAACACCGATAAAATTAAAGGAAAGGGTACCGTTTCTCTCGTCAAACGATCGGAGAATCCCCTTAACAGGAGGAAAAATGAAATTCAAAAAATTAGCGGCGCTGCTTTTATGCGGCGCAACCTTGTTCGGCGCTGCTGCCTGCGGCGGGAAGAAAAATAACAAGTCGGGCGAAAAACTTCCCGATTGGGCGAAAAACGCAACCGTTATCAAAGTACAGAACTTCCCCGGCGGTATCGGCAGGAAATGGCTCGACGAAGCGGCGGAAAGATTCCAGAACGAAAATAAAACCAAGTCGTTCGAAACGGGCAAAGAGGGCGTTTATATAAGCATATCGGGAACTCAACCGAACAGCAAAACGCTTTCGTCCTCGGGTTATCAGATAATTTTCGACGAACGTTATTCCGACGTTTACGAACTCGCTCAAAGCGGAAGCATTATTCAACTCGACGACCTTATGGCCGAAAAGGACGCGAACGGTAAGACGCTTGAAAGCCGAATTTATGCCGGCGCGAGAGAGGGGCTTAAAGGCGGCGACGGACATTACTACGCGCTTCCCCATTACGAATGGTTCCCCGGTCTTATCTACGATAAAGACGCTTTCGATAAATACGGCTGGTATATAGCGAAAGAAGGGCAGGGGTCTGTCGTCAACAATAAATACGGCTCGATTACGATAACGAAGACGGCGGCGAACAAGTCGTGCGGACCCGACGGTAAGACGGGTACCGAAGACGACGGACTTCCGTCTTCGCTTGAAGAACTCATCGTACTTAGTCAGAAAATCAAAGACGACGCGAAGATCGCGGCGTTTACGGTAAGCGGCGCTATTTTGTATAACAGTAACTACCTCGTCGAAGGGCTATGGGCTTCGCTTGCGGGTTACGACGAACTCAAAACCGTATATTCGCTCGACGGCGACGTCGAGGTCGTTACGGGATTTTCGAACGAAAATCTCTTTCAGGGTATTGACTATATCAAAAAACCTATAACGGAAGTCAAAAGGGTAACTCCGTCTACGGGTTATCTCGCGTTCGAATCGGCGGCAAGATATTACGCTACGGCGTTCGTCGAAATAATGAAAAAAGAGGGTTTTTTAGCGGAGGAAGCGACGAATACGAGCGTATCGCATATTCAGGCGCAGAAACTCTTTATCGAAGGTTCGATGGACGGAGCGCAATATAAATCGAGAGCCTTCCTTATCGACGGTTCGTACTGGTATAACGAATCGGTCGATGCGAAGAACTTTACGACTTACGACTACCTTATGGAAGGAGTTCCGCGCGAAGTTCGTTTTATGAGGCTTCCCGTCGAGATACACGGTTCCGTAGCCGAAAAAGCCGGTGATGAGGATGCCGACAAAACGACTCTCCTCGATAACGGTATCGCTTACGCGTATATCAACGCGAATATAAAAAACAATACGCAACTCGTAGAAGCGTGCAAAGAATTTTTGAAATTCCTTTACGGCGACGAAGAACTTCGTAAATTCACGGCTTGCACCGGAATAACCAGACCCGTCGAATACGAACTCGATTCTTCCGAACTCAACGGGCTTTCGGGCTATCAGCGCGACGTGTATAACCTTTCGAGAAAGTCGAATATCCTTTACTACGGATCTTCCGTACAGGAAATCAAGTCTAATTTAAGCGCTCTTAAAATACACTTCTCTTCGCCGGTTATGCACCCGAGCATAGGTTCGGAATATACGAGTTACCTTGCGGCTATCTACGCGGGCAAGACCTCGCAGGAAATATTCAACGCGACCAAATTCAATCATTCTACCTGGGTAATCAAGAGCAGTAATTAAAATGGAATCGGTTTTACAGACGACCCGCAACAAGGGTATGACCAAAAAGACGAAGAGATTACTTTTTTACATAGCCGTCGTGGCGTTGCCGATAGCGCAGTTCTGCGTGTTTTATCTGTACGTTAATTTCAATTCGATAATAGTTGCGTTTCAGCGTTACGATCTTCCCGCGGGCGGAGGAACGGGTTACGTTAAGTCGTTTGCCGCTTTCGAGAACTTCAAAGCAGCGTTCGGTACTCTGTTTTCGAGTCAGAAAATGGTACTTAACTCCGTTAAAATGATAGCGTGCGAACTGTTTATAGGTTTGCCGCTCGCACTCGTGTTTTCGTTCTATATATACAAGAAGTTCTTTATGTCGAAGGCCTTTAAGGTAATGCTCTTTATGCCGCAGATTATTTCCAGCATAATTTTCGTTACGCTCTTCAAATATATGGCAGGCGACGTTTACAAGGCGATTTTTCACGCGGAAAGAGGACTTCTGGACGTCGACGCGCCGCAAAGCGTGAGAATGGCTACCATACTCTTCTATAATATATGGATTTCGTTCGGCGTAAACGTAATGATGTTTACGGGTACGATGAGCGGTATAGACGAGTCGATAGTCGAGGCGGCTTCTCTTGACGGGGCGAATCTTTTTCAGGAATTCCGGTACGTTACGCTTCCGATGATATGGTCTACGTTTACTACCTTCGTCGTTATTTCTCTTACGGGTATATTCACGCACCAACTTAACCTGTTTGCGTTCTTCTCGATAAGCGCAGGCGACATGTCGAGTTTCGGCTATTTCCTGTTTATCAAGAGCCTTGACCCGAACAATTTACGCTATAACCCGATGACGAACAACGTAACTTATTCGCAGTTGTCGGCGCTCGGTCTTATACTTACGGTCATTACGCTGCCCATAGTTCTCGTGACGAGAAAAGTTATGGAAAAACTCGGACCGTCGTTATCGTGAAGGGGGCGGAGCAATGAGAAACGTAGTTATTAAAAAAAGACCGAAAATAAGCGGTACGGCGGTAAAAATCGTCGTCGGCATAGTGTGCGCCGTCTTAATCGCATATATGCTTTCAATGTTATTTATGCTTTTCTGGGGGCTTGTCAGTTCGTTCAAGTCGCAGGACGATTTTGCCATGAACGTACTCGGTTTGCCTAAAATCAACGCGCCGTGGAAGGGTAAAGACGATCCGAGAAGCAGTTATAAATATCTCGTTCAGTTCAAAAACTATAAGGACGTAATAAGTCGCTTCGGATACGTTGCGGAAACGAGTTTCTATCAGGGCTCGAAACTCGTTTCGCACACTCGTCAACAATCGTTTTTTACGCTCTTTTTGAGTTCGGTTCTGTACGCTGCGGGTAACGGTTTTTTGCAGGCTATAATACCTGCGATAATGGCGTATATGTGCGCGAAGTACGCCTACAAATTCAGTAAGGCGGTTTATATCGTCGTACTCGTCGTAATGACTTTGCCGATAATAGGCGCGTACCCGTCCGAACTCATACTTCTGAGAAATTTGGGGCTTTACGATACCTGGTACGGCAACTTTATCCAGCGTTGCAATTTCACGGGGATGTACTTTCTCGTGTTCTACGAACTCTTCAAAGGAATGCCCGATACGTACAGCGAAGCCGCGGAAATCGACGGCGCGTCGCAACTCGTCGTTATGGCGCGGATATATCTTCCGCTCGCGGCGAAAATGATCGGCTCGGTATTCCTTATCAAATTCATCTTCTTCTGGAACGATTTCTCGTCGATAGAGTTGTATATGCCTACGCATCAGACGCTTGCGTACTACATATATCTTCTTTCGACGAACAATACTCCCGAAACGACTTCGGACGTTCCGGTAACCACTCCGCTTATTATATCGGCGTGTATGATACTTGCCGTTCCCACGATTATTCTGTTCCTTGCGTTACAGAATAAACTTATTGGCAGCATGACGCTCGGCGGAATAAAAGAATAAAAAAGGGGTAAATCATGAAGAAAAAACACACGGCTAAAATCGCAGGTCTTACGCTTGCCGTCGCGCTTCTGTGCGCGTCGGTTCCGGCGGCGGTTCTGACTTCTTCCGCGATCGTACGCGCCGAAACGGCGACTGTCGAAACCGCGGAAATAAACGATTATTACTTCGTCGGCGACGAGATAGAAATTCCCGCTACGGCGGAGATCAAACTTGCCGACGGGCAGATCAAAACGGGTAATTACGAAGCCACGCTCACGCCCGACGGTAAATTCCTTTCCGGCAAAACGACGGAACTCGTCGAAACGGGCGAGTATTTCGCAGTTTATTCTCTTACCGAAAACGGAAAGAAATATTCGGCTAAAAAACCGTTCGTCGTTACCGAAAAGAAATGGAGCGTAGGTTCTACCGCCTCCGGGGTGGAATATACCGACGGGCTTACGGCTAACCGTTACGGCGGAAAGGGGCTTAAACTCACTCTTGCCGCCGGCGATAAATTCACGTTCTCTTCGCCGATCGACTTGTCGGGCGGCAACCTGACGGACGTTATTACCATGTATTCGACTGCAATGCAGGCGAAGGGCGACGCGGCGTGGAACAACAACAATAAAACGGCGATAAATAACGGAACGTTGCAGGCGAGAAACGTCGTCTACGAAGCCGGGATTATCGAAGTTACGCTTACGGATTGCTACGATCCGAGTATTTCCGTAAGTTTAGTCAATTTTATTTCTACGCTTAACGGCGAGGGCGCGTATGCGAGGACGCGCGCTACGGGTCAGGGCGAATTCGGTCTTTACGAAAACTGTCCTCCGAAATTCGGCAAAAAAGAGATCGTCATTGACGGCACGTCTTACGGCGTATACGTCGGCGACTTCGGTATGTCCGTTACCGGTTCTGCCGACAAAAAGGCAATTTCATGGAGTATAAACGCCGAAAGCGGCGATATATATTATAACTGGTATAACGGCGGCGGAAAGAAGGCGGGCGGACACCTTATCAACCAACTGTATAACGAAGAAGTAAGCGGCGGGGCGATATTCCCCGGCTTTACGACGGGCGAAGTGTACCTTTCGATTACCGCAAGCGAAAACTACACCGCTTCTACGACTTTCCATATAGAGTCGATAGGCGATTATACGGGCGAACGACTCGTCGACGGCAGGTACGAAGACAAAATCGCGCCTACGGTCGTAATCGATAAAGAAGGCGAGTATTTCGTTAAGGTCGGCGACGAGTTCGAATTACTGCCCGCAACTGCGTACGACCCGAATTCGGTCGGAGATATAACGAAGAAAGTTTACTTCAACTACGGTTCGAATATGCAAAGTTCGGTGCTCGTAAAAAATAATCGTTTTATTCCCGAAACGGTCGGCAGATACGTGATCGAATATACGGCGAAAGACTCTTTCGGCAACGTCGGCATGGCAACGGTAAGCGTAAACGCGGTAGCAAAAGCCCCCGCTACTTTAACGGTAGAAAAAACAGACGAAATGAAAGCGGGCGTAAGAACGGAACTTCCGGAATACGTCGCGAAAAGCCTTAACGGCGAAGTAACCGTAGAAATAACCGCCGAATGCGGCGATAAAATCTTTAACGTTGAAGACGGCTCGTTTATTCCGACCGCCGTCGGCGAATACGTAATAAGATACGTATACAAGGATAAACTCAAAACTTACGAATATTCGTATACGGTTAATTGCGCGGCGAACGAAGAAAAAGCGTTCATTACCGAACCGTTTTTCGACGACTGTTATATAAAGGGTCTTGCGTACACTCTGCCCGTCGCTAAAGCCTACGAATTCAAGGGCGCGGAACCGAAACTTTACGCTCACGATATTTACGTTTCGTTCGACGGCGGAAACTTCGTAAAAGTTACCGACCCCGATTCGTTTACGATAAGCGGAAATTCGACCGTGCAGTTTAAGTACGTCGCCGAAACCGCCGAAATTTTAAGCGACGAGATAAAAATTACGGACGTCGGATACGGCTCGGCTATCGATCTTGCGAAATACTTCGTCGGAGATTTTACGGCGAATAAAGATTATTCGTATATCGGGTTCGCGTCTAACGCGCGTGCTGGCGACAACACCCTTGCGTTTATCAATCCGCTTGCGTACTCCGTATTCTCGCTTTCCTGGACAATACCCGCCGATAAGGCGAATATCTCGGCGTATAGCGTGATACTTACCGATAAGCGAAGCGGCAAAGAGAACGTAATAAAGTTTTATAAAGTCGGCTCGCGGAATTACGTGTCGTTAAACGGCGGCGACGCTAAAACGCTCCGCGAAGATATCTGCGGCGATACGAGCCGCGAACTGTCTTTCGACGTCGGTAGCGGAGCGTTCGTCTACGCCTGTTCGGGGCAGACGGTTACGCTTCCCGTAAGCGGAATTTCCGCCTCGTCGGAACTGTCGCTTAAAATCAGGTTAGAGGGTATCTGCGGCGATGCGGCGGTGAACGTTTCGAGCGTTCAGAACCAACTTATGAGCCGCAACACGACCGACGACGCCGAGCCGCTCGTCTATGCGAGAAGAGATATAGGCAGCGCGGGCATAGGTACGAAAGATATAATCTACGCCGCGGTCGCGAGCGACGCGCTTTCGCCCGTTACGAAAGAAAACCTTACGGTTACGATAAGAACTCCCGGCGGAAATTATCTCACGGCGAAAGACGGAACGGTACTCAACAACGCGCCTGCGGATAAAGACTACGAAGTAGAATATTCCGAATACGGCGTATACGTTATAAGGTATATCGCAAAAGACGCGAGCGGCAACGCGGGTCGTCAGCCCTATATGGTAGAAATCGCCGACGACGTCGCGCCGACGATTAAATTCAAAGACGGCTCGGATAAAGAAACCGTTCAGAAAATAAAGGTCGGGTATAAGTATAAAGTTAAAACGTACACGGTCGCGGATAATTACAGCAAAACCGACAAATTGACGGTGGTAACCTATCTCTATACCGCAAACGGCGTGATAATCAATCAGAACTTCGAGGAATTCACGATAACCGAAGCCGGCGATTACGAGGTTTACGTGTACGTAATCGACGAAGCGGGCAATTACGCTTACGCTCAATATAAACTCCGCGCGACGGAAAAGTAAGGGGTAACGAATATGAAAAAGAACAGAAAACAAATGATTGTCGCAACGTCGCTTCTTACGGCGATAATATGCTCGTTTACCGCTTGCGGTTCATCGACGAATAATAAAGACGCCGGCAAATACGATCCCGAAGCGAAATATATCGTAAAAGACGTATATAACGGAACTCACGACTTTACCGCGACGGATACGGATACGCCTTTCGTCAGGAACGGAAAATGCTCGTACGCGGTAGTGCTTCCCGATAACCGCGGAGCAGCGCTCAACAGAGCGAGAACCGAACTCACGGAGTTTTTCAAAGAGGCTACGGGCGTCGAACTCCGCGCCGTGTCGGAAAGTCATTACGAAGACGACGAGCAGGGATATATATCGCTCGGCAAAACGACGCTTCTCGAAAATTCGGGCATAACCGTCGACGAAAAGGCTTTGACCGAAGACGGGGCGAGAATAGTAACGAAAGGCAAAAACATCTATCTTTTCGGCGGAAGCGAATACGGCGCGTTGTACGCGGTATACGATTTTCTCGAAATATACTTCAACTTCGACGTTTATTATAAAGATTGTTACGAAATCGACAGAAACGTCAAAAATATCAATCTTAAAAACTTCGACGTAACGGATATACCCGATCTCGAATTCCGTTCCAACGGATATTACGGACTCGTAACGGGCGACTGGAAATATCGTTTCCGTACGCCGAGAACTTACGGAGATATAACTTTCCCGATACACTCGGTAGGGGGCGATCCGACGAGCGAAGCGCGTAACGTTCATAACTCGCTTAACTGGTTGCCGCCCGAACAATTCGCCTCTTCCCATCCGAACTGGTATAACGCGTCGAAAAATCAACTTTGTTATACCGCCGGCGGAAGAACGGATACTGAGGGCGCAAGGTCGGAGGAATACGAAAACATGCTCGACGCCGCTCTCGATAAGGCGGTCGCCACGCTTAAATTGTACAACGCCGAGCAGTACCCCGATCTCCGTATACTTAACTTTACGCAGCAGGACAACTTCCCGCCGTGTTCGTGCGACGCGTGCGTTGCCGATTACAATAAATACGGCACTTACGCGGCTTCCACGATAATATTCATGAACGACCTTCGCAAAAAGATCGACGAAGCAATGCCGACTCTCGACGAAAAGTATCAAAGAAGCAACGCGACGCTTACTTTCTTCGCCTATCAGCATACCGAAAAGGCTCCGTCGGATACCTTTGAAGAGATGAAATTAAGAGGCGGCGTCAGCGTATACCTCGCTTCGAGCGAATCGTTCGACTATCAGTCTTCGATATACGCCGACAGCAATACCGAAGGCAGAGTAAACGTCAAGAACTGGGGCAAACTTTCGGGCGAAATTTTCCTATGGACGTATTCGACCAAGTTCAGCCACTATATGTACCCCGTAGAAACGCAGAACTTCTACGGCGCGGACGCGTTCACTTTCTTCGCGGCCAACAACGTAAAACTCATGTACAACCAGTCGCAGATAACGCAGAAAGGAACCGCCACCGCGTGGCATAACTTAAAGGCGTATCTCGACAGCAAACTCGAATGGGACGGAACTCGCAGTCAGGACTATTATACGAATAAATATATCGACGCGATGTTCGGACCCGTCGCAGAAAATATGAAGGAGATTTATAAAGCCGTAAGACTTCGCGCCGGAGTGGTAAGAACCATGTACAACGGACACACGTTGTTGAGCGGAACGACCAACCTCGAAGACACCGATATGTGGCCGTACAGGACGATTAAGTCGTGGCTAGACGCCTACGACGAGGCATACGCCGCTCTCGATACGATTAAAAACTCCGACCCGCAGAAATATCAACTCTATAAAGGGCATATCGACGCCGAATGGCTTTCCCCCGCGTATATGATGCTCACGATGTACGGCGGCAATCTCACTCAGTCTTACTCGAAAGAACTCAAAGACAGATTCAGGGAAGCGGCTAAAGTAACGGGTATCACCAACACGCAGGAAACGGGCGTCGGACATATAACGAGTTTCATAAACGGATTTTAAGGAGGAACGACGAAAATGAAAAAATTAAGTATATTGTTTGCGATTTTCGTGTCGAGCCTTGCGTTGGCTGTTTGTTCGTGCGCCAAAAAAGCAAACGATGGCGGCGGTAAAGATAATCTCCCCGAAATTTCCTATTTGATAATTTACGAAAACGACGTAGAGGCCGTTCTCGGCGACGTTCTCGCGATAAGGGCTACCGACGGCAAAAATTCGGTAAAATGCAGTTGGAAGAGTTCGGACGAATCGATTGCCACCGTTGACGAGTGGGGTAACGTTACCGCCGAAAACGTAGGCAAAGCGACGATTACCGCCGCTTACGGAAAACTTTCGGCGACGTGCGCCGTGAGCGTAACGCTCGGCGGAAACCTTCCGTCGATAGAAACGGACGCGGACGATAACGTTACGGTAGATCTTATGCACGAAGTCGGCGTAGGCGGAGAGATCCGTTTCAACGGCAAAACCGTAGACGGCGGTAAGGTAACTTATACCGTCGCCGACGAAGAAATAGGTAAAATAGAAGACGGAGTTTTTAAGCCTCTTAAAAAAGGCGAAACGATCGTAACCGTAACGGGCGAATGGAAAAATCTTCAATCGCCGTTTATGAGTAAAGAAATAACGGTTAAAGTCATAGACCACGTGTCGCTTCTTTTCAACGACGAAGTCGCGCCCGAAAAAATCGAGTTGTATACGACGGGCGAATTCGAAGGCGAAACTTACGATAACGAAAAGTTTCTCAATCCGTCGCTTAAAGTGAACGGAGAAGAAAAAACGATTACGATTGCCGTAGAAGATTCCGGCATAGCGGACTACGACGCGGCAAGCGGCAAAATAACCGCCCTGAAAAGCGGGAAAACCACGCTTAACGTAACGAGCGGCGACGGCGTCGATTTCAATCAGTCGTTTGAAATTTCCGTAACCGTGCCGTACGCGGAATACGAAGGGAAAACCGAATTTTCCATTCTCAAAGGATACGTAGAAACGATCGACGGCGAAAATCTTTTTAACAGACTTTTCCCCGACGGGATAATTTCCGCGACTCAGAACGGCGAGCCGCTTCAAGTGGTAAACGGCTTGATAACGGGCGCAAAAGGCAATAAAGGTTCGGGCGTTGCAGGCGTTATAACCGCAGAAAACGGAAGATACGGATATAAATTCAACGCAAATATCGCCGCTTTGTTCGTTAAAACCCCCGAAGATCTTCTTGCGATGCAATTGACCGATACGAAAAAGACTATCGAGGGATACGTCGTACTTAAAAACGATATCGATATGACGAACTTCGATATTAACGGCGACGGAAGAACGGGCGCGACGGGCGATTATCCCATGTACGATACTTTCTATCCGTATTATTCGCTTTCGGGCAAAGGCAGCACTACCATGCTCGACGGTACGGGCTTTGCTGGTACTTTCGACGGAAACGGACATAAAATAAACAACTTCCACGCGGGCAATTCTTACGGATTCTTCGGCTCGATGAACGGCGCGATCGTTAAAAACGTCGCGTTTACGAACGTCGATATCTATAAACAAGGTAAGATAGGCACGGTTTTCGCGCTTAAAGCGAGTAACGTCAATATGAACGGCGTGTACGTTTCGATAAGCGTTCCCGACGTCGGAAGCGACGATTATAACCGGAAATCTTTCTGTTCACTCTTCGGCTGCGCCGATTACGTCAATATATTCCTGACCGATTTTATACTCGAATACGGCGATACTTTCGACGGTCAGGCAACGGGCGGCGTCGGACAGGCGGTAGGCGTTTTCGCAAAATGCGATTATACGACGTGGTATCATAATCGTCCGAGCGACGCGGGTTATCTTATGAAACACTCGATTAAGAATTTTTATTTAATAGCAAAACCGGCAACCAAAAACGGAAGAATTTTGCCGATAATGCAACACACCGCCGCAACGATATACGCATCGAACGATTTTGCGGATATAACCGAGGGGGCAAAGGTCGGACTTAACGCGACTTCGCTTAACCCGTATAAAGAAAACGACGCGTATGCAAGCGGGAATATGACGGTATATCACTGGGCTAACGCTTACCGTTACGATAACTACGAACAGATGAAAGAAAAGACGACGAAAGTCGGGAACTGGGATATTACCTCGGGCGCGCCCGTCTGGACGGAATAACGCGCGTCGTTCCGTTGACGGCGAGTTAAATAACTTGCTTACGAGGGTTATTCAACGAAGGTGTTCGTAAAGCGATTGCGTTTGAGGCTTAAACGGTAGTTTCAAACGCGTCGGCGTTAATCGCAGAATACCGGTAGCGAAAAATCTCCGGGAAGGTTGGATTACCGTAAAATTTACGATATAACGAAAAAATTGCGCTTTCGAAAAGGGCGCGGGGAGAAAATATGAAAAGAAAGTTATTACTTGTTTTGAGTCTGGTTTTCGTCATGATAACCACGCTCGTATGCGCGGTCGGCTGCAAAAAAGACGAAGCGCATAAACACACCTGGGCGACCGAATGGTCAGTAGGCGGCGAAACGCACTGGCACGCTTGTACGGTCGAGGGTTGCACGGCTAAAAAAGACGAAGGCAACCACACCGGAACTGCGGCTACGTGTACGGCAAAGGCGGTTTGCACCGTTTGTAACGCCGAATACGGCGAAAAAGACCCCGACAACCACGATTTAGAAGAGCATGCGGCTAAGGCTCCCACCTGCACCGAAATAGGCTGGGACGCATACGTAACTTGTAAGCGCAGCGGATGTACTTACACTACTTATCAGGAAAAAGCCGCCCTCGGCCACGATTGGGATACCGAATGGACGACTTCCGAAACGCAGCATTGGCACAAGTGTAAGAGAACGGGTTGTAACGCTAAAAACGCGGAATCCGACCATACCGTTGGTACTGCGGCAACCTGTACGGCAAAAGCGGTTTGCGTTACGTGTAACGTCGAGTACGGCGAAAAGAATGCCGAAAATCATACCGAAACGACTTACAGATACGAAACGAACGGCGACGGCACGCACAAGAAAATTCATACTTGTTGCGGCGCGGCAGAAAACGCTGCCGAAAATTGTTCGATAGACCGTTGGGAAGTCGAAGACGAATCCGATACCGCGTTGTGCGTATGCGGACATGAAGTATCCGTATTCAATAAAGTCGTTACGGCAGGCAGGCAAGATCTCGTAGTTACCACGTATACGGATATAGATTTGGATACGAGGGCGGCAAACGGTTGGTATACCTATACCGAAAATTATAACACAACCGCTTCGATCGTTCTTACCGGCATAAGCGATTATGCAAACGTAGTAAACATTAAATACGGCGATACGATTCTCGGAACTGCGATTACGGGGTTTGACCTTTCCTCGCTTACGGATTTTACGAAGCACGGCGAACAAAATCTTACCGTAATCGTAAAAGACGAATACGACGCGGAACACACTATCGTCGTTCCCGTACTTTTCATTACGAGGGAAATTGCAACCGTTACGGATTTAATGCTGTTTGTTAATAGGAAAAATTATACGCTTGACGGTAAAAATCCGAGTATATCCGGGTATTACAGACTTGTCAACGACTTAATCGGCAGTACGTTACGTGACTTTACTGCTTCTAACGGCAATTACCGGAACATGATATTTGACGGTAACGGTAAGACTTTGAAACTCGGACACTGGTACCATTATGCTCCCGGTAACGGTTTGTTTAATATTATGGACAGGTGTACCGTTAAAAATCTTACTATCGATACCGACTACATGAACAAAGGCACACCTCATGTTGTTTTGGCAAACGATGTTTACGGCTGTACGTTTGAAGATATTACGATAAACTACATCGACAGCGTAGACGGTGGCACGAACGCTGCCGATAAAGGACGAGATTTCGCAACCGACGAGTGTAAAACGGATCGAGGTTTCTTGTTTTCGTCTAACGTAAATGCAAGTACGTTCAGGAATTTCACGATCAACGCGAATGGCAAAAAATTAGGCGTAGTTATAGGCAGAATGAACGCATGGGGCGACGGATCCATCAAAAACTTTATCTTCGAGAATTTCAAGATTACAAATTGCGGCGGTTTTCTCGTAGAAACGGGCGATTACGTATATTTTCTGAACGGTAAGACCGGCGAAAAATATATGCCGAACAACGTTACGGGGGTAACCGTCGAAACGTCGACGGCAGCGTAAATAAAATTAAGTCCGACAGTTTTGCTTTTTCGGGGTTTATGCAATCCGATTCGTCCTTTATTGCGGAGATTGCTTCTCTGCCGTTATTCGGCGATTGACGCTGACGAGTTTGAAACTATCGATTAAGCAATAGATACACAATTGCAATCGTATTGTGAATACCGTCGTTAAATAATTTGCCTTCCATTGTATGGAAGGTCGCGGCGTAGCCGACGGATGAGTTTCCGGAAGGGTGGTTTTCCGCGAAGGCGATTTTACGGACTTTATATAACGGAATAAAAACGGCGGGACGCAAAATGAAATTTGCGTCCCGCCGTTTTTTATGTCCGAACAATTAACGTAATTATTATCCCGACTATCGGTATCGTCCGAATCGTCGGGATTTTTGCGTTCCGTAAAATTAAAATATATCTCGATTTTATCGTCATACGCATACGCAACCACAGGTTGCAAAGATAGCAACGCAGAGTTGGTTGCAAAACGTTTTGATTTGTTTTATAATTGTTTTGAAGAAAAAAGGAGTTACAATAATGAGTATTTCCGAAAAAATTTATGCTTTAAGAACTAAAAGCGGCGTTACTCAAGAAGTGTTTGCAGAAAAACTTGCAGTTTCGCGACAATCCGTACAAAAATGGGAGTCGGGCGTAAGTTTGCCGACTATCGATAAACTTATTACCATGGCGACGATTTTCAACGTTTCCATGGATTATCTTTGCGACAGGGCAGACTCCGCAGTTTCCGACGGCAGGACCGATAAAGAATACGTCCCCGATTACGGAAAGATGCATTCGTGGGAGTCTTATGCGAAAAGTCTTGAAATCGAATACAGGCAACTCGTCGACGAGGGTAAAGACGTCGATAATTTAAAGGACGTATTTTCAGCGGTCGAAAAAATGCCGTCGAGCAAACGCAAAGACGAAATTGCCGACTTGCTTTTTAAAATAGTCGATTCTTTGCCGATAAAAGGCGATTACGGCTACGTCGAACCTAACGATTACAGCGCGATAAAAACGTTAAGCGACGGCTGCTTACCCAATGAAATTCCGGCTGAATCCGACGGCGAAATTTTGCTTGACAAAGTAAAGGGCGGCTGGTACGGCAGAATTTGCGGATGTTATCTCGGCAAGCCCGTAGAGTGCATTAAAATGCCGGATTTGAAAAAGGTTTTAACCCGTACAGGCAATTATCCTTTGCACAGATATATTGATCTTGAAGATATAGAAAAAATAGATTTGAGCGACGTGAGTTTTCCCATAAAACCGCGTTCTTATCCCAAAAATTTTAATAAAATGCCGTCTGACGACGACACTAACTATATGCTTATCGCTTACGAAGTTTTGAAGCGTTACGGCAGAGATTTCACTTCGTCGGACGTTGCCGAAGTATGGCTTTCCACGCAGACGAAGTATGCGTATTGTACAGCCGAAAGGGTTGCTTATATCAACCTTATCAACGGTTACGTTCCGCCGGAAAGCGGCGAATACAAAAACGCCTATCGCGAATGGATAGGCGCGCAGATTCGTTCCGATTTTTACGGATATATCAACCCCGGCGACCCCGAAACCGCGGCGGAGATGGCTTATCGCGACGCACGCGTTTCACACGTTAAAAACGGGGTTTACGGCTCTATGTGGGTTGCCGCGATGATAGCCGAGGCTTACGTTACCGATGACGTTAAGCGCATAATTCTTACGGGACTTTCGCAAATTCCTTCAACTTCGAGATTGCATAAGGCAATTTCGGACATAATCGAAAACTATGAAAAAGGCGTTTCGGCGGAGAGTTGCATAGCCGATATCAGAACACGCTGGAACGAGGAATCAAGCTACGACTGGTGTCATACGATTTCTAATGCCGAAATAGTTACTGCAGCGCTTTTATACGGCAACAAAGATTACGGCAAATCAATCTGTATGGCTGTCGGCGCGTGCTTCGATACAGATTGCAACGGCGCAACCGTAGGTTCCGTATTAGGTACGGCTATCGGTTATAACGCCATACCGTCATATTGGAAAGACAGAGTAAACGACACTCTTGAAAGTACGCTTGCCGGTTATGGCAGCGTATCGATCGGCGATATGGCCGAAAAGACGCTTGGTTTTATCAAAAAGAATTAGTATATTCCTTGTGGTAGGTTATGATGCCGCAGTAAAAGGAATTGCGAAGCATTT
>OGFF01002388.1_pt1 | contig 16486 bp, 18 predicted proteins | sample 1570751 | NCBI WGS metagenome assembly OGFF01 (sample SAMEA2581951, study PRJEB24529) | metagenome | biome: Human gut stool | place: China | collected 2011 | reverse complement strand
TAACAGGAAAGGAACTAAAGGTAACAGAAGCAATAAACGATTATGTAGAAAGAAAAATGGACAGAGTTGCAAAATACTTTGAAGATGCAGAGGCTGATGTTGTATTAAAAGTAGAAAAAACAGCACAAATAGCAGAAATTAGAGTGTCAGCAAATGGAGAAATTTTTAGAGCAGTTACAGAAGATAAAGATTTATATGCATCTATAGATAAAGATATAGATATTTTAGAGGGACAAATTAGAAAATTTAAAACAAAAAAAGAAAAAATGATGAAGGACGCTAGCTTAAAAAATTTAGGTATAGAAGAAAAAACTCATGAGGTTACTGATGAAATCTTAAAAACAGAATTTTATGAAATTAAACCTATGACTCCAGAAGATGCAAAATTAAAATTACAAGAAAAACCTTCTCAAATGTTCTTTACATTTGTTAATGTTGAAACAAACAAAGTAAATGTTATACATAAATTAAAAGATGGTAAAAATTTCGGATTAATTGAGCCAGAAGCTTAAGTATAAACAAAGCATCTTGAAATTGACCAAAAAAGAAACTATTTGAAAAAAATGGTTTCTTTTTTTTGAATAAAAATCGGCAAAATCTATTGAAAAAAAGTTCTATAAATGATATTATTATATATGATATGAAAAAAGTTTACAAAAAATATGAAAAAATAATTAAGATAGTATTAATAGTAATATGGATGGGAATAGTATTTAACTTCTCAAACCAAGGAGGAAATGAATCGAGTGGAACAAGCTCAAAGGTAACAAAAGTAGTTGTAAATATTGTAACAAAAGATAAAGAAGAACCTGACCAACAAACAGTAGAAAAAATAGAAAAAATTGTAAGAAAAGGAGCTCATTATACAATTTATACTATAGGTGGATTCTTGATAATGAGTTATACATATTCACTAGAGAAAACCAAAAAGCAAAAAATATTATATAGTTTACTTTTTGGTATATTTTATGCGTCTACAGATGAACTACATCAATATTTTGTTCCTGGTAGAAGTGCAAGATTATTTGATGTAGGCATAGATACACTTGGAGTGTTTACAGGAATTATTATTTATTTAGGAGTGAGGACTTTTATAAATGACCAGTTCCAGAAAACACAAAGATGATTTTTGTTAAAATGAATTGATTTTAGGGATGTTTAAGAGGGGGAAACTAAAGTGAATACAAATTTAGCACGTGAAGAAGTTGTAGATAATATAGCTGCAAACTTATATGCACTGCCAACTGTTACAAAAGAAACAATAAGGTTACATCAACAAGAAGAAACACTTGGTTATAAAATATCAAAAAGAATTGTAGACATAATTGGAGCAATGTTTGGAATTGTAATGTTGTTGCCTATGACAATTGGTTTATACATAGCAAATTTAATTGTTGGAGATAATGGACCAATTTTTTATTCTCAAAACAGAATCGGAAAAGATGGTAAAATTTTTAAAATGTACAAATTTAGATCAATGGTTATGGGAGCAGATGAGAAGTTAGAAAAGTATTTGGAAGAAAATGAAGAAGCAAGAAAAGAGTATAAAATAAACAAAAAATTAAAAAATGATCCAAGAATAACAAAAATAGGAAAGTTTATTAGAAAAACTTCAATAGATGAATTTCCACAATTTATAAATGTATTAAAAGGAGATATGAGCTTGGTTGGACCTAGACCATATCTACCAAGAGAAATTGAAGATATGGGAGATGCATATCCATATATTACGGCTGTCAAGCCAGGTGTTACAGGTTTGTGGCAGGTTAGAGGTAGAAATGATGTTACTTTTAAAGATAGATTAAATTTGGACATGGAGTATTTTGAAAAGAAAAGTTTGTTGTTTGAAACTAAAATATTGTTTTGGACAGTGAAATCAGTAGTATATAAAAAAGGTGCTAAATAAAGGGGAATATAAATGAAAATTGCAATGCTAGGACATAAAAGGATTCCATCAAGAGAAGGTGGAGTTGAAGTTGTTGTTGAGGAGCTAGCAACAAGACTTGTACGAAAAGGGCATACAGTTGACGTGTACAACAGAAAAGGAAATAATGTTTCAGACAAAAACATTAAAACAAAGAAAATAAAAGAATATAAAGGAATAAATATTAAAACTGTTTTTACAATAAATAAAAAAGGGCTAGATGCATTAATATATTCATTTTTTGCAAGTATAAGAGTTGCATTTGGAAAATATGATTGTATTCATTATCATGCAGAAGGGAGTTGTGCAATGTTATGGATACCTCATTTGTTTGGAAAAAGAACAGTAGTAACAATACATGGATTAGATTGGCAACGTTCTAAATGGGGCGGTTTTGCTACAAAATATATAAAATTTGGAGAAAAATGTGCTGTCAAATATGCAGATGAAATTATAGTATTATCAAAAGGAGTACAAAAGTATTTTAAAGATACTTATAATAGAGATACTAATTTTATAGAAAATGGTGTCAACAAGCCAGTGCTAAAACAAGCAAATATAATAAAAGAAAAATATGGACTAGAAAAAGATAGTTATATATTATATTTGGCAAGGATTGTGCCAGAAAAAAGATTAGATTTACTAATTGATGCCTTTAAAAATGTAAATACAGATAAAAAATTAGTGATTGCTGGTGGATCAAGCCATACAAATGATTTCTTAGATGAGATAAAAGAAAAAGCAAAACAAGATGATAGAATTATAATGACAGGTTTTGTTCAAGGCGAAGAACTAGAAGAGTTATTTAGTAATACATATTTATATTGCTTGCCAAGTGATGTTGAGGGTATGCCAATTAGCTTGTTGGAGGCTATGAGTTATGGCAAAAATTGCTTAGTTAGTGATATTGAAGAGAATGTACAAGTTTGCGGAAAGTATGGAACTACTTTTGCAAAGAGTAACTTGGATGATTTGATTAATAAGCTAAGTTTGTGCCTTGGTGGAAAAAATAGATTTGATGATAAATCTATTTCTGATTATATTTTGGATAAGTATAATTGGGATGTTGCTGTTGAGAAAACTGAGAAGTTGTATAGAAAATAAATTGGAGTGAATTAATTTGAAAATATTACTTGTGAATAAATTTTTATATCCCAAAGGCGGAGCTGAGACATATGTTATAAAACTTGGAAAATATTTGGAAACTCAAGGACATGAAGTGCAATATTTTGGACTAGAAAATAAAAATAATACATTAGCTAATAAGTATAATTTGTATGTGAGTAATTTAGATTTAACTAAAAATAATATTAAAAATGCCTTGAAGGTTTATAAAATAATTTATTCTAACGAAGCTAAAAACAAAATGAAAAAATTACTTAATAATTATAAACCAGATTTAATAATATTAAACAATATAGAATATCATTTAACGCCTTCAATCATATTAGCTATAGGAAATTATAAAAAAAGAAACCATAATGCAAAGTTGTTTTATGTAGCTCATGATTATCAACTAATTTGTCCAAGTCATGGCTTATTTGATACAAATGTAAATATATGTGAAAAATGTTTGAATGGAAATTATTGGAGCTGCTATAAAACAAAATGTCTTAAAAATTCTAAGTTGAAAAGTTTAATAGGCTCACTAGATTCAAGATATTGGCATAAAAGAGAAATATATAAATATGTTGATAAGATAATATGCCCAAGTGAATTTATGAAAAAGAAATTGGATACACAAGAAGAATTTAAAAATAAAACTATTGCTATACATAATTTTGTAGACATGCAGGAAAAAGAAGAATATTTAAAAGAAGATTATATTATTAATTTTGGAAAGTTCTGCAAAGACAAAGGAACAGAAACATTGCTAAAAGTTGTGAAAAGATTAAAAAATATAAAATTTGTATTTGCAGGATATGGACCATTAGAAAATGAAATAAAAAACAATGAAAATGCTATTTTTGTAGGTTTTAAAGCAGGAGGAGAATTGAAAGAATTAGTATCAAAGGCACGATTGAGTATTTATCCATCAGAATGGTATGAAAATTGTCCATTTTCTGTTATCGAATCACAAATGTATGGAACACCAGTTATTGGCTCTAATATTGGAGGAATACCTGAATTAATTAATATAGGAACAACTGGAGAAGTATTTGAAGCAGGAAATGCAGCAGATTTAGAAAACAAAGTACTTAAATTATGGGACAATAGAGAATTACTTAAAAAGTATACAGAGAATTGTGAGAATATAGAAATAGAAACAATAGAAAAATATACAAAAAAAATATTGAAAATATATGAAGGGATGCAAAGATAATGAAGATTATTGAAGTTGGTACAGGTTATACATCAATTCCGGCTAATATGGGAGCAGCAACTGAAATTGTAGTAGAGGAACTTGCTAAAGTATTTGAGAAAGAAAAAGTAAATTATGAAATATTAGATATAAAAGATAAAAACAGACAAGATACAGATTTAAGAATAAAAGAAGTAAATGTGCCAAAATGTTTTAGAAAAAAGGATGTTAGTTTAGGGATAATGCATAAATTAAAAAGAGTTGTGTATTCAATTAATTTGGCAAAAGCTCTGAAAAAAGAGATAAAAAATTCGGATGAAGAAATAGTTGTGCATTTTCATAATCAATATAATATGTTTTTCTTTTGTAAATTGGTTTCAAAAAAGATTAGAAGAAAAACAAAATTAATATATACAGTTCATAGTTATATTTGGAATGGAAAATGGGAAGATATAGAAAGCACAATAAAGAAAAAATACTTTCAAGAAGTTTTTTGTGTAAAAAATGCAGACAAAGTTTTTGTTTTAAATAATATAACAAGAGATTATTTCATAAATAAACTTGGAGTAAATAGTAATAGGATTGTAAAAATAGATAATGGAGTTAATACAGATATTTATAAACCTAAAGAAAATAATAGTAATGAAGTTATATTTTTTCAATCAGGTTCTGTTTGCGATAGAAAGAACCAACTTGGAGCAATTGAAATGCTAAGTAAATATTTAAGAGAAAATAAAAGTCTTAAATATGTTTATGCAGGTGGAATAATTGACCAAGAATATAAAAATAAGATTGATGAATATGTAAAAAATAACAATATATATGAACAAGTTGAGTATGTGGGAGAATTGAAACCTGGAAAAGAATTGGCAGAGTATTATAATAAAGCTAAAGCATTTATTTTTCCTTCTATAGCAGAAGCATTCAGCTTAGTTATATTAGAAGCCATGGCTTCAGGATTGCCAGTAATAATGAACAAACAATCAATTTTGGATGTTGATGAAAAACTAAAAGATATAATACTCTTTTATAATGATAAAAGTACATTTGATTATATTATAAACAATAAAATTTTAAATGAAGAAGAAAGAAAAGACATTTCCAACAGATCTCGTGAGACTGCAGAAGAAGTTTATAGTTGGGAAGCAGTAGAAAAAGAGTATTTAGAAAATATTAAATAGGAGAGAATTAATATGGCTGAAAAAAAATTAAATGGTACAGTTATTGTTACATACAGATGTAATGCAAGATGTACTATGTGTAATAGATATAAAGCACCATCAAAACCTGATGAAGAAATAAGTATTGAAACAATAAAAAAGTTACCTAAAATGTATTTTACTAATATAACAGGAGGAGAACCATTTATAAGAGAAGACCTTGCTGATATTGTAAGAGAATTATACAAAAAATCAGATAGAATTGTAATTTCAACAAACGGATTTTTTACAGATAGAATAATAAAACTATGTGAAGAATTTCCAAATGTAGGAATAAGAATATCTATTGAAGGACTAGAACAAACAAATAATGAAATTAGAGGGTTAAATGATGGATTTAACAAAGGATATTCAACATTAAAAAAATTAGTTGAAATGAAACATCCAGATGTTGGTTTTGGTATGACAGTTCAAGATAAGAATGCAAAAGATTTAGTAGAACTATATGATTTATCTAATGAAATGGGAATGGAATTTGCAACAGCATCATTACATAATAGTTTTTATTTTGTAGAAGCAAAAAATATTATTCATGACAGACCTATGGTTGCACAAGAGTTTGAAAATTTAATTAATAAACTTTTGGAGTCTAAATCACCAAAGAAATGGTTTAGAGCATACTTTAACCATGGATTAATTAATTACATATATGGTCAAAAAAGATTATTACCATGTGATATGGCTTTTGATACATTCTTTATAGATCCATATGGAGATGTAATGCCATGTAATGGAACTAAGTGTAAAAATGTAATGGGAAATTTAAATGAGCAATCTTGGGAAGAATTATGGAATTCAGAAAAGGCAGAAAATGTAAGAAATGTTGTAAGACATTGCTCAAGAAATTGTTGGATGATTGGTTCTGTTTCACCAGCTATGCATAAATATATTTGGATACCAGCTTGGTGGGTAATTAGACATAAATTAAAATTCTGGACAAAGAAGAAATATTCTATGTATGAATTACCAATTGTTAGACAATATAGAGATGGAAAGGTTAGCAAAGAAGATCTGGACAAGTTATCTACATGTGATGTGAATGCTACTATTGATAATGGTTTGTCTGATGCTTCTAAGGAACAGCTTAAACATAAGTCTGGTGAGGAGATTGTTGATGCTGATATTGCTAAACAAATGGAGAGATAGAATGAAAGAAAAAATAAAAAATTTTATAGGTTATATAAAATGTAAAATTTATAAAATTAGTATTGGAAAAAAGATATATTTGGGTAGTAGAACTAAAATTGTAAATGGGAAAAATATAAAATTTGAAAATGATATTCAAATAAGACCAGATTGTTTTATATCTTGTAATGATAACTCATATATAAGCTTAAAAAATGGATGCGATATAGGAACGAGGAGTAGAATTATTTCTGGAAAAAAAATTATATTAGAAGAAGATGTTCTAACTGGACCAAATGTTTATATTTCCGATCAAGATCATAAATATCAAGATGTTAATACTTCAATAAAGAAACAAGGAATAGTAATAAAAGATGGAAGTGGAATAAAAATAGGAAAAGGAAGTTGGATAGGTACTAATAGTGTTATTATTGGAAATATTGAAATAGGCAAGGGGTGTGTTATTGGGGCGAATTCTGTAGTGACAAAAAATATTCCTGATTATTGTGTAGTTGCTGGAAGCCCTGCTAGAATAATAAAAAGATATAATTTTGATAATAAAAAATGGGAAAGAGTGAAAAATGGATAAAATAATAGAATATATAAAAGAATTCAGAATTAAAATTTTTTTCATAACTTCAATTACTAGAGTTTTAAGAAAGATAAGAATAAAACAAGAAATAATAGAAAAAGTGGAAAAGTGGAAATATAAAAAAATTATTGCTTTTTTGAACCAAAAATATAAAGAAGATATTGTAATCCCCAATATTAAAAGTGAAGGGGGTTATATATCAAAATCATCTCCAATTTGGATATTTTGGTGGCAAGGTGAGAAGTTTATGCCAGATATTGTAAAAGCTTGCTATAATAGTGTGAAAAAAAATAAAAATCAACATACAGTTAATTTGATAACAAAAGAGAATATAAAAAAATATGTACACTTTGATGATGATATTTATAACAAAGTTGAAAATGGAAATATTAGTTTAACTCATTTTTCTGATATTATAAGAGAAAAATTATTGTATGAATATGGTGGGATATGGATGGATGCTACAATATATATGACCTCTCCATTTCCTGAAAAAATGTATAGATATGATTATTATACATTGAAAGGAGCTTTTGAATATTGGAAGTGGACAGGATTTTTTCAAGCTTCAACTGTAAAGAATACTTTCCCATATATAATTTCTCATCTTTTTGATTTATATTGGAAAGAACATAGTCAGTTGATAACATATTTACTTATAGATTGTCTATTTACAGTTGCATATATGAATTGTAATGAAGTGAAAAAGAAAATTGATAAATTAGAGAATACTGATAATAGTGTATTTTGTTTGAATGATAAATTATTAGATGAGAAATATGACGAAGAAATTTTAAAAAAATTAGATGAAAGAAGTAATATTCATAAACTATCTTACAAATATAAACATAATAAGTTATTAAATGATGAAATTACTTTCTATGGTAAGTTGTTGCAAGAAATAGATTGAAAAATTATAAAGATAAGGAGGAGAAAATTTGAAAATATTAATGTTGGTGAATTGGAAAGTGAAGTATTGTGATAAGATTCCTGATGACAAACAACCACCAGATTATTATGTTAAAAATATGGAGTATTGGTTTTTTAGATATTTTAAAGAAAAAACAGAAGTTGATGTTGTGGATATAAGTTCATTCAAATGGTTAGAAAATTTTGAACATTATAAAATTAGGTTTTATATTTGGCAAACATTGAAAATTTTACCAAAATTAAAAAAGTATGATTTAGTTGTGTCTCATGGTATGCAATCTGGTATTGTATTGAGTTTGTGGAGAAGATTATTTAATAAAAAAATCAAGCATATTGTTTTTGATATAGGAGCATTTAATAGTGCATCAGAATCTGGTATTGCATTGAAAGTAATGCAATTTGCTAGTAAATCAATAGATGGAATTATATATCATACAAGTAACCAAATAGATTATTATAAAAAACATTTTCCTTGGTTAGTAGATAAAAGCAAATTTATTAGATTTGGTACTGATCTAGATTTCTTTTCTGCTAATAATTTGAAAGAATCAGATGACAGAAATTTATATTTTGTATGTGTAGGTGCATCAAAGAGGGACTGGAATACGTTGGTAGAAGCCTATAAAAGGACAAATACAAACATTAAACTTAGAATCATAGGGAATGTTCAAGAAGAATATTCTAATGTAAAAGGAGTTGAACAGCTAGCATATATTCCTGTTAAAGATTTAATTAATCAAATATATAATGCTAGATTTTGTGTATTACCGCTTAAAGTTTATAACTATTCTTATGGGCAAATGACATTTTTACAACAAATAGCTATGGGAAAAGCTGTATTAGCTGCAAGGACTCCAAGTTTAATTGATTATGGAATTGATGGTGAAACTAATTTGTTCTATGAAGCAGAAAATGTTGAAGATTGTTATAATAAATTAAATTTGTTACTGAATGATATTGATTTGTGTAAAAGAATAGCTTATAATGGAAAAAAGTATTTGAAAGAGTATTGTAAAGAAGAAATTATGGCTGGAGAAATTGAGGAGTTTATAAAGGAGAAATTTGTTACAAATGAATAATAACATAATTAAAAATAATATATTAAAATGTTTACTTATTTATCTAATTTTTCAAAATGCTATATTGTTTTTTTGTAGTGAAAAACTTAGTAATATAATAAATTTAACTGACGAGCTAATTTGTGTTATTTTAGTTATATGGGCGTTAATAAGTAATGCTTTTAAATTAAAAATGCTTCCATTTGAAAAAAAAAGTATGTTGTTTTTACTAGTAATGGAAATTGTTGGTATAGTGTGTGGATTTTATCATGATTATCAAGAAAAAAAATGGATTTTAGTAGATGCATTTACTTGTTGTAAGTTTTTTTTATATTACTTTTCAGTACGAATGTTAATAAGTGATAAGGAAAATGATAAATATTTATTAAGTGTTAATAAATTTTTTAGAATAGTATCGATAATAATTTTTATGCTAGCAGTACATGATATATTATTTTTACCATTTTTTGAAAAATATGATTTTAGATACTTTACATATTCGTTACAATTATGTTTTGGACATCCAGATAGTTTAGCAAAATTTTGTATAACAATAATATATATATTGACATTCAATTTAAAGTACAAAAAGAATAATATTATATATATAATATTGTTGGCATTTGTAGTAATATTTACTTTTAGAACTAAGGCTATAGTAGGAGTTTTTATATATTTTTTAATATATATATATTTTGGAGTAATTAGAATAAAATCAAAGACACCATTTATTATACTTGGAATTATTGGTGGAGTATATTTGGGATATGATACATTTTTATCATATTATTCACATGCTGATTATACAAGAACGCTACTTACTACAGATAGTCTTAAGATTGCGAAAAAAATGTTTCCGTTAGGTGCTGGATTTGGAAGTTTTGCATCAAATGTAGCAGCAGTACATTATTCTAAATTATATGAAAGACTGGGATATTTAAAAATATGGGGAATGGGAAGAGATAGTGAGTTTTTAAGTGATACATTCTGGCCGATTATTATTGGTGAAACAGGTTTAATAGGAGTGATATGTTTTTCTATGATAATATATCAATTTATCAAATATATTTTTAATGAAATGAAAATAAAAAAAGAATTTTTCATAGTGGCACTTTCTATACTTTGTTACCAATTAATATCATCTTTAGGAGCACCTGCTTTTTTTCATCCGGAGTCTATGAGCCAGTTCTTTTTACTGGGGATATTAATAAAAATATTCAATAACGGAAAGGAAAATAAAAATGAATTCAAAAAATAAATTCTTAGGAAAAAACATAGTTATTTTTTCGATTGGTATGTTGGTTCCTAAAATAATTACAGTTATATTAATACCGATAATAACAAAATATACTTCAAATGAGGAATATGGTATAGCTGAATTATTAATAGTTACTGTTTCATTAATTATGCCGTTATTATCATTAGATATACAAGAAGCTGTCTTAAGATTTGCAATGGATAAAAATGAAAATAGTAAAAAAATATTTTCTGCTGGTATTGGTATTGTTTTGTGTAGTGAAATTTTTTTAGTAATTGCATTATTAATGTTATTTTCAATTAATTTATTTGAAATAAAAATACAATATATTATTTTTATTTCAATTTGTTATTTATTTCGGAGCATTAAATATGATTTTTACAATTTTTTGCAGGACAATAAATAAAAATAAAACAATTGTAGAAGCTTCTATTATAAATTCTATAATATTGTTGTTTTGTGTATATTTGTTATTAGTAAAATTTAACATGGGACTATATGGTTATTTAATAGCTTTTACTGTTGGACAAGTAATATCTCCAATTTATGTATTTATAAAAGCGAAGCTTTATAAATATATAACTATTACGATTGATGTATATACAATAAAAAGAATGGTAATATATAGTATGCCTTTAATACTAAATGAATTAGCATGGTGGATAAATAATGCATCTGATAGATATATTGTGACTTGGTTTTGTGGAGCGTCAATAGGTGGAATATATGCTGTTTCATATAAGATACCTAATATATTGAATAATGTACAAACGGTTTTTTCACAGGCATGGTCTATTTCAGCTATAAAGGAATTTAATGAAAATGACGAAGACGGATTTATAGGAAATACATATAAAAAATATTTGTTTATTATGATGATAAGTTGTTCATTATGTATTTTTTTAAATAAAATAATATCAAAAATATTGTTTTCAAATGAATTTTTTTATGCGTGGAAATATGTTCCTCCACTATTAGTAGCATTCGTGTTAAATGGGAGTATAAGATTTTTTGGAAATATTTTAACAGCAGTAAAAGATACTAAATGTATGTCAATATCTACATTGACCGCTTCAATAATAAATGTAATAGGAAATATAATTTTAATACCTATATTTGGAGCGTATATTGCCACAATAACAACATTATTTTCTTCATTGGTAAATTATATAATTAGAATAAAGGTTATAAATAAGTACATATCAATGAAATATGAAGCATATAAAGAATACATTTCGTTTTTAATAATTTTTATTCAAATGATTTTTGCTACAATATTTAGTGAAAAATATATATTACAAATAATATGTATGATGTGCTTAATTATATTAAATAAAGATACTGTAAGCAATTTAAAAGATTATGTATTAGATAAAATTTATAAAAGAATATAAAATACAAAAAATTTTAAAAAACTATTGCACAAAAAAAAACTAAATGTTATAATCAAGAAGTAAACTAAAATAAAAAAAGAAAGGGAGAAAAATTATGAAAAAAAGTTTAGTAATATCAATATTAACAGCCATAATAGTAATGGCATGTGCAACATTAGTAAATGCTGCAACAACAAGCACATTAGCAAATGAATTATATGCAAAGGGACAAAAATACGGAATGACAACAGCTGATAAAGTAAAAATCGAAAGATACTTATCAGAAAATCCAGTAACAGAAGAGCAAGCAAATTCAATAATAGCAAAAGCAGACGAAGCAATAGCAGTTATGGAATCAGCAGGAACAACAGATTACAGTAAATTAACAAAAGCACAAAAAGATCAATTAAAATCAATAGCTAATTCTGCAGCAAGTGTAGTTGATGTTAAATTAGTATTCAAAAAAGGTTCTGTAGAAATTTATAACAATGCAGGAAAATTAATAGAAACAGTTGGACAAAATAATGGAAAATTAGCATATACAGGAAATAACGTTAATGTTGTTTTAACTACTTCTGTAATAGCAATAATTGCCCTTGCTATCACTGTTGTAACAAAGAGAACTGTACATGAAAAATAAATTAGTACAATCAGTAAAAGCAACTATTAGTAGTATAATAGTTGCTTTATTAATTGCTGGTTTATTGCTTTTAGGAATAAAACTATTTTTAGGGCGAAAAATAGGAGATGTATTTACATTAGTAAATAAAGTTTCAATTACAACAGACACGAAAGCAGAATCTGTGCAAACAACAATAAGTACAGATGAGGATACAGAAACAACAACTATAAAAAACTATCCAGCATATGGAACTCAATATGGAACAATAGAAATAGATAAAATAAATATTAAATTACCTATATATTATGGTGATACACTAGAAATATTAAAAAAAGGAGTAGGTCATTCTAGTGGAAGTTATTTTCCGGGTGAAGGTGGTTCAATAATATATATGGGGCATAACTCAAAAAATATGTTTAGAAGATTTTCAGAATTGCAAATAGGAAATGAAATAAAAGTAACAACATCATATGGAGAATACGTATATAAAATTTATGATATGCAATTAATAAAAGAGACAGAAGTAGATAAGTTGCCAATTCAAAAGGATAAAGAAATATTAATGGTATATACATGTTATCCATTTAACAACATAGGGTATGCAACACAAAGATATGTTGTTTATGCAGAATTAGAAAAATAATTGCAAAAAGAAAGGAAAAATGAAAATGAAAGTGATAGTAAATCTTCTAAAATTTATACTTATAACAATACTAGCAATATGCATGATAAGTATAGGAATAATTACAATTATGTTTTCGACGGTTTTCGATAAAAATTATGTTATTCAAAAGCTAGAAGAAACAGATTTTTATTCAGGAACATATAAATTGGTAGAATCAAATTTTGAAAATTATATATACCAATCAGGATTAGATGAGCAAGTGCTTCAAGATATATGCAAACAGGAAAAAGTAGAAAAAGACATTAATATAATGTTATCAAATATATATAGTGGTACAGATCAGAAAATAGATACTAAAGAAATTGCAGACAACTTGAATACAAATATTGACAAATTAGGAATAAAAAACAAACAAAATGAAGATGCTATAAATAAATTTGTAGAGCATATATGTAATGAATATACAGATACATTAATTCATAGTCAATATGAAAATAAAATGTATAGTGAATATATAAAAGTAATTGAAAAATTAAATGAAATTTACGATATAGCCTTAATAGTGTTTATAGTAGACTTTATTGCTATTCTAATTGTTAATAGAAAAAAAATATATAAAGATATACAATATCTTGGAATTGCAATGTTGGCAACAACAGCATTTGAATTAACAGCTTGCCAGATTATATATTCTAAGGTAAATATTCAAGGAATTAAAATCTTTAATGACGTATTTTCTAATAGTTTAGTAATAATTATTAAAGATGTTTTGTATAAAATAAATGCTATAGCTATTGGAACATTTGTGATTGCGATAATATGCAATGCAATATATGTATCAATATTAGTAAATAAGAAAACAAAGGAAAATTTGGATACAGGAAAGGAATCATAATGGAAGAAATAGATTTAAAAGAATTAATACAAATGTTTTGGGAAAAAAGAGTACAAATAATACTTGTAATAGCAATTTTTGCTGTTATTGGTGTTATATATACATTAGGGTTTGTAAAGCCTAAATATCAGGCGACTACGTCGTTGCTTCTTGCAACTAATTCTGCTCAAAGTGCAACAGGTGCAGACTCATCAATAACAACAACTGATGTTACATTAAACTCAAAACTAGTTTCTACATATAGCAAGCTTGTAAAAAGTGATAAAGTTGTAAGAACAGTTATTTCTAATTTATCACTAAAAATGGAAGAATCAACATTAAAGAAAATTGTAAGTGTAACTGCAGCTGAAGATACTGAATTTATAGAAGTTTCTGTTAAATATGATGACCCGGTATTAGCAACTAAAATTGCGAATGAAATGGCTAAAGTTTTTATTGAAAATGTTAAAGAATTTTATGGTGTAGAAAATGTTCACATTGTAGACTCGGCAGAAGTGCCACAAGCACCATATAATATTAACCACGTAAAAGATATTATAATATTTGCTTTTATCGGTATAGTTGTTTCTTTTGCATATGTATTAATAATAAATATGTTAGATACAACAATAAAATCAGAAGAGGATATAGAAAAAATTACAGGACTTACAGTGTTAGCAACTATTCCTGTGTATGAAGACGAAGATAACAAAAGAAAGGGGAAAAAAAGAAAATGAAAAGAGACCTTATAGCACATACAGAACCTAAGTCATATGTATCTGAATTATTTAGAACCTTAAGAACAAATATACAATTTATGAATTCAAGTAAAGGATTACATTCTTTATTAGTGACTTCAACATTACCTGGAGAAGGAAAAACATGGGTTGCTACTAATTTGGCAATTGCTTTTGCACAAACTGATAAAAAAGTAGTTCTTATAGATGCAGATATGAGAAAGTGTTGCTTGCACAACATCTTTAAAGTACCTCTTTGTCCAGGACTTTCAAATTATTTATCTGGTGTTAATGAAAAAAAGATTGAAAATTTGGATCTGTCTAATTATATAAGAGCAACTAATGTTGCAAATTTGTATTTAATTCCATCTGGAAATATTCCACCAAATCCTTCTGAATTATTAGTAACACAACAAATGGTAACATTGTTAGAAGATTTAAAAAAAGAATATGATCTAATAATAATTGATGGTACTCCCTCAAAATTAGTAACAGATGCAGTAATATTATCTAGATTAGTTGATTCAACGATTGTTGTTACAGGACATAATATGCCTAAAAAAGAAGATTTTGCAAAAGTTATAAGAGATATAAAAAATGTAGGTGGAAATATTGCGGGAATTGTATATAATAAAAAACCTATTTCTGGCAAGAATTCAAGAGAAACATATTATTATGCTTCAGCATCTGCTAAATTAGATGCTAAGAAAAAGCAAGAGATGGAAGCTAGACAAAAAAGAGAAGAACAACGTTCTAGAGCAACTGAAATGTTGGAAATGGATAGAAATCCAGGTGAATATTTAAAAAACGTTATAAAAGAAGTTGGAAATGTAACAAATAAAGTGTCTGAAATAAACAATGCGCAATTACAAACAGAGAGCCATAATAATAGTGTTAATATGTCTGGGAAAACTCCTGAGGAGAGAACATCAGATATGTTGAAACAGCTTAATGAGTATTTGGAAAATGAAAAGAAAAATATGGATAACAATAGAGGTTGAATATGATAGATTTTCATTCACATATATTACCAGGTGTAGATGATGGTTCGACAAGTATTGATGAAACTATAAGTTTGATTAAAGAAGCATATGAAGCAGGATTTACAGAAATTATTTCAACATCACACTATATACAAGGATATTATGAGTTTGATTGCTGTGAAAGAAAAAGATTGATAGAAATTTGTGAAAAAAAAATAAATGAAAATGAAACTTCTGATATAGGGATTTATTTAGGAAGTGAAGTTTTCTTTTCTTCAGAAATTATAGAATTAATAAAAAATAAAAAAGCATCAACAATTAATGATACAAGATATTTATTATTTGAACTTCCTATGAATACGAAACCATTATTTGTTAAAGAGATGGTATATGAATTAATGCAAAATGGATATATACCGATAATAGCACATCCTGAAAGATATAGTTATGTTCAAGAAAATATACAATATATAGAAGAACTTGCCGGTATGGGGGCGTTATTTCAATCAAATTATGGTAGTATTATTGGAATGTATGGAAATAGTGCTAAGAAAACTCTGAAAAAATTATTAAAAAATAAATTGATTAGTTTTTTGGGATCTGATGTTCATAAAACAGGACAAATATATCCTAAAATTCCAAAGATACTGAAAAAGTTAAGAAAAATAATTTCAGTAGAAGAGCTTGAAAAACTTACAACATTAAACGCGCAAAAAGTTTTAAAAGATGAGGATTTGTAAGATATATTAATTATAAAATGTAGAAGGCAGGAGCACATCTCCTGCCTTTATGTATGTTTAAACAAAAACATATATAAAATCAAGAAAAATACTTCTGCCATTAATTATATTATATGCAATAAA
>OGFF01002384.1_pt1 | contig 16518 bp, 13 predicted proteins | sample 1570751 | NCBI WGS metagenome assembly OGFF01 (sample SAMEA2581951, study PRJEB24529) | metagenome | biome: Human gut stool | place: China | collected 2011 | reverse complement strand
GTTTACGTTCCAACCTCTCTTATTCTCCTTTGGCTGCTTTAGAGCTTTATGTTAAGACTGGCAAAACCAATGATTACATCATTATTGATTTTTGCGACAATTTTCCCAAGTTGGCTCAAAGAATATTCGAAAAACTGGAAATTGTTTTTGGCTCTTGGGAATCTGTTGCCAATCGATGCAAAATAATATCATTTACCAAAAATGACAATTATAAAGATGAACTTACGTCATGGTCAGAAGACTATGATGTGCCTGTATGTTTCGTTTCGGCATCTTTCTCAGAGTTTTTACAACATATCAAAGAAATACGTGGCAATGTAACAATGGTCTCTAGTAAGAGGTTGCTGATTCACAATAATAAGTTGGATTTGTCAGAATCTATTGAAAGATACAAAGCTTCTGGCATAGAATTTTATGGACCAACGAAAAATACCGCAGAAGAAAGACCATGGGACTTTTATTCTGGAGCAGAAATCACGTGGGAAGAATTAGATAAGCAACATGATGTCATTCGAGATATTTATCGTAATGTTAAACTCAGAGTCTCTGAAATTATCAGAACCACAAGACGTACTCAAATATACACTTTGCGACATAGACCAGGCAGTGGTGCAACCACATTAGCAAGAAGGCTTGCCTTTGATATTCGAAAAGAAGATGAGATTGGTGCAATCTCTTGTACCGTCATTGATATAAAAAACTGTAGTAATATAAAACTTACAGAACAGTATCTTTGTCAGCTCTCAGAACAAACAGAAAATACGGTCATTCTTGCCATTGTTGAATCAAAGCATGTTGCCAAAGACAAATTCGAGAATCTTGTCAAACGAATGTCTGATGCGGCAAAGAAGGTTCTTTTCTTTTACATAGAACCTTACACAAGACGATACCATACCCAGAAAGAGAATGTCATACTTCTTGATTCGTATTTAAAAACGGAGGAACTGCAAAGATTCGTGGAAAAGTACACAACACAAGGTCTTGAACATTCTATCCTTGAAGGAGCTCTGAAAAATCAAAAAATTCTAGAAGTAGTAGATTTCCCATTAATGCTCAAGGACAAAGAAACGAGTACGAATCTTTCTACATACGTGAGCGAGTGGATGGACGAACTTCCAGAAAATCTCCGCAAGTTTTGCGCATATGTAGGATTCGTTTTTAAATATTCGGATTTGGGGGTAAATCAAACAATACTAAAATCCCTCTGGAAAGATGAATTCCACCAATCACTTCGTTCCTACACTTTTGAGCAACAACATGCCATTTCTAAGTTGTTAATTGAGGAGATGAATGACGATGGAACAGGCAAAGGTATATGGCGTCCTAGATATAACAGATTCTCCGAGTTTATCTTGGAAGCATACAAGACCAATTGGGAACTTGGTCTTTCTGAGATCGCAAAAGATTTTATATCCCTCTGCCAAAATGCCGGTGAACTTGGTTCTGATGATAGAGATATGCTTTATAGCGTCTTTATAATCAGAAAGAATGCTGATTACCGAGCTATTGAAGATAGTAGAGATAATATCAAGAATAAATTTTCTTTGTTGATTAAGGATCTTGATGACATAGAAAGAGCCGAGTCTTTATTCAAAACACTTGTGGATGCATTTCCCGAGGATGCAATTTTCAGAGGACACTTTGCTAGGTTTCTTTACGAAAAAGCATCTATGCTAAAGGGGATAGAAATTGATGACCGCTTATTCTCTGACGCTCAAGATAATCTCAACATGGCATTTGACTTAAATTCTAATGATGCAGATCTATTCCACATGCAGGGAATGTTGTTGAGAAGAAAAATTAGCGCCTTGTCTAAGTCATTTACAAGAGATATGCTGACTAACCCTGAGGATGTAAGCCTTCAAGATGCTGAAGATTGTTTACATGAATGGACTCAAGATGCTTATGAAGCATTTGAACAAAGTATTCAAATCAGTCCTGCTAGTCCTTATGGTTATGCAGCAGAGAGTCAATTGTTTAAGGAAAGTATAACTCTTGGACAAAAGATTATAGGTTGTAACGACTACTCCTTCTGTGAAACAAACTCAATATATTCTGATTATGCGGAGAAACTAGGTAATGTGTTGGATCTATTTGAACAAATCTGTTACGCATTTAAGAATGAAGGTTTGAGCCAAATCATGAACTCATATCCTATTTATGAATCTGTTCGAGCTTTCCATCAGAATATTGTAGGTTTAAACGCAGAATCGATTCAACGCTATCGCACTATGTATAATAGCGCAACAAAGGAGAACAAGTCTCTTTATGGCAATTTGCTTGTAAAGTCTATCGTTTACAGCAAGAAGTCCTCAAAGGATACACGACGAGCCTATTCTAATCTGACAAAATCAGAAAGGATGGAGATAGAAGAAGTGCTGGAGCACCAAAAGAATCAAGGGGACGTTAAAAGTTATGAAACTTTGTTCCTCTTAAAACTCTATGGTCCTGACGAATTCTCAATAGATGAAGCAATAGACTTACTAAAAGAATGGGAACATCAATTTTCTAGCGGCAACCAAATTGGTTGGGGGTATTTGAATGCATGTTTCTATTTGGCTGTGTGTTATAGCGCAAAATCCATATTGGCAGGAGTTCCAAATAAGGAATTGTCACAATTGGCAATGACATATTTCCACAAGTCGGAGGATTTCGCCAAGAGATTTGATAAAGGAACGGTTCAGCCGCTATGTTATCTAGGTGAGAAAGAAGACATCCACTGTATAGTTGACAAGAATCGAAAAGATACAGATGCTTGCACCGTTACGGGTGTAATTCAACACGTTAATAACAACAAAGGAATCCTGAAAATGCTATGCGGAATAGATGTTTCATTTAAAGCCAATAGATTTGATAAGTTCCATGCAGAAGGTCAAACTCTAAGAGGAGTATTAGGCTTTTCATATAGTGGTCCTGGATTATATGATTTCCGTCCAGATATAGACGATGAACTAACAGGATTGTACATGGATGTACAGGACGAAAAAGAAATTTCTTTTGATGAGCTCGCAGAGTCTTATGTTCCTACCGAGGATTTGGTTGAAGAAAAACATCCAGAAGCAGAACCAACAGAAGCACCCCAAAGTGGCATTAAGCAAGTCGGTTATATTGATCCTGCTACATTCCCAACATCTCGCAAGTCCAACCCTACCAATAAAGAGACAAAAAAGAACAAACTTGTTGACGGAGTTGACTATGAAGGTATCATTATAATTGATGGCGGATACAAGAAAATAAAGTGCGATATCTATCCATATCCATTGAAAATAGAGGACAGAAATACAGATTACTATGAAGATGAGATTGTATTTTTCACCGCAAAGTCAAGACCTAATGATAGAGATGCCAACAAAACATTTTGGTATGCAACCAATGTTAGACTAAAGGAAGATTAATGCAACGCAAGAATCTCTTTGACGGCGAGAGCTATAAGGCACAATTTGCTATAATAACCTATCGGTGGCTGATGAGTCGCCAATGGGTTACTTATGTTGATATAATGGCTGAAAGATTGGGGCGTTCTATTGAAGAACTACCCGCAAACCTGTCCAATTGTGAAGGCTATGGCGAGCTGAAGAAGACTGTTGGCATAGTAAAAAAGTCTATCTGCGAGATTGTTGGCAACGATTGCTTTGAAGAGGAAGGCAACAACCGAAACAAACGGTTCCGTTATGTAGGCAAGGACAATGATCCTCTTGCTGATATGCGAAATGCAAAGGCAATCAACAACCTCCGTCAGTATTGGAAGTTCTGTCAGGATTCTGCAGGGTTCTTCCCAAAGTCATGGTTGGAGTACTTTTTCAAGGATTGTCAGGACTTGTTGGATATGAAAGCTAAGCGCCATAAGGGAGAACAAGTAATTAGCGCAAGCCTTGATCGTATCTTGACTAACATAGAGTATCTGCCATCTCTGTATGAAGCCATCACCAACAAAATGGTTTTGGAGATTGACTACAAGCCTTTCGATGAGGAAGAGGTAACGCTGATGTTCCATCCCCACTACCTAAAAGAATATAATGGAAGATGGCACCTGTTCGGTCGTGCAGAAGGAAAGGAACCTGAATATGGCTATAACATAGCTCTTGACAGAATACAGTCAAAACCTCGTGAAAGGTCAATGGTTGAGTATGTTCCAGCACCGAAGCATTTCTATGATGAGTTCTTTAAGGATATAGTTGGCGTAAGTCACATGAAGGATGCCCAGAAAGAGCATATTGTTATACGTGCGCGATCATTATATATTTATAAACTGATGGACACGAAGCCTCTTCATCAGAGTTACAGCGTTGTTAAGCCATACGCCCAATATGAAGACGGCGAGTATGCTGAGTTCTCTGTTGACGTTGAGCCGAACAACGAGTTTTATGGTCGCATACTACAAATGGGAGCAGGATTGGAGGTTGTTTCACCAGAATCCGTTCAAAATGAAATCGCCCAACGAGTTCATAATTTAGCTGACTTATACCCTAAGAAAGAATAGTGGAATGGTTCCAAATTAGAAAGAACCATTATACTCATGATTACTTGATTTTATTAACGAAAAGCATATTACCTTTGCAGCGTCAAACTTCGACACCACCTCGGAGTTGACGCTGCAAATCGTTTGGTGGGGACAACAAAATCTGCATACTATGAAACAGACAACAAACAACAGCAAGAACAACATGAACAAGAAAGCTAACCAAAAACAGGTCATTAAAAACAAGAAGGCAGAAGCCAATGCTCGCCGTAAGGTAAACAAGAGTTGGGAGAAAATGGAGCATACCCCACGATACCGCTCTGCATCAGCGAAGGAAGTTTGCGACACCATCACCAAAAAGATTGAGATAGAGGTGCTGGATGGGATTCTCCTAAACCTCAGCATCAAGAGTCAGGCGAAGCCTGCAAGCGTTCAGAACCGCATCTTGAGACGTATCATTGAGAAGCGTCAGACACAGGCAAACCACAAGAAGTACGGCCGTACAGAAGACCTTACATCAGTACACGTCAGCATAACAAGCACCAGCCGCAGCATGGAGGCCATCCGCAAGAAAAGGTTTGCTGCATAGCCTGTCAATAAATACGTATTGGTTCCTTTTAATTTGGAACCAATACACCTAGGGAAAAGCTCAGGTAGGACGAGAAAAGTCTGTAACTTTGCATCGCAATTCCGAGAGAGCTGGTTTTGTATAAACATTATTATTTATCACAAAGAGGTGGCGGCCTATTCCGCTAAACAGAAAAACAAAATCAAACGACTATGAGCACAGCACTCGCACTCGTTGCCGCAAAGGCACTCCCAGCCCTCTCTGGCAGTTCTCTCACCTACAATCCAGAGAAGAACGTGTATCTCACCCTTGGTTACACCAGCACAGCTGGCAATACCTACTACAAGGCAATACGCCTCTCTGACCGTCTGGCCGTGTACTACCACATAGGTGAAGGCTACGCTCACACCTTCCTAAACGGCATCACGCTCTTCGCATGGAACGGACAGAAGGCGAATATCATCGCACAGAAGTTCTGGGGCGGCTGCAACTGGAGATGCTTCAACGAGCGCACAGCCAAAGAGGAGAGCATCATCATGCTGAAGGATTTCCTAACTGGACAGGCAAAGGCAATGGGAAGCGTCATAGCTGACAGCCAGCTGTTCGCATTCTCCAGAAACATGATCGAAGAAACCCAACAGAAGTTGCTCCGATAAATCTGGGGAGCAGAGAGAAACAACCAAAGTCACAAACCAAGAAAAACAGACGAGAAGATGGCTTCACTTACTAAAGCAATCAACAAAGACTTGTTCGACAAGATCCTGCCAACGTTTGGCAACCCAAGAGTTCACGTTCCCATATGGGACGAAGGTCAGAAGATGTTCCTCTGTGAGGAATACGACAGTGGCAACGGACACCGCTACTACAAAGGCGTACGATTCTGCGACCATATCGTCATTGTGGAAAAGGTGGGGCTCTACCACACCTGGACCTACATCGACGGCATCGAAGTATATGCCTTCAACGGGAAAAGGCTGGAGCTCGTACAGAAGCGCGACTACGACAAGACATTCCGCAACGAAGAGTTCATCCGTCGTGAGTCGGAGACTATGGTGCGCAACTACTTCGAAGGCGTTCTGAAGGCACAGCGGTCATCTATGCCACAGGAACAACTTGAAGCACAAGCCAAAGGTATCGTTGAAGGTTGCTACAAGAGTTTCCTTGATAGCGACTTCAACACACGTCTCACCGAAATCCTCCCACAAATCGAACAGAAGTAGGATATGCAGAACACACAGATAGACACACAGAACCACGAGCAGCAGCTTGCATACGAGCTTGTTGCCAACACAAACTCCAGCTTCTTCCTCACTGGTCGTGCTGGTACAGGTAAGACAACCTTCCTTCACAACGTGCAGAAGTTGGTTGGAAAGCAGTTCATCACCCTTGCACCAACAGGTGTGGCAGCCATCCTTGCCGGTGGTGACACTATCCACTCTTTCTTCGGTCTTCCGATGGAGGTTTGCACTCCTGGCACCTGCGGAAAGATGAACGAGGCAAGAATTCTCACCCTCCTCCATGCAGATACCATCATCATCGATGAGGTGTCGATGGTGAGATGTGACGTGATGGATACCATTGACTACACCATGCGCAAGGCTCTCAGGAACAACATGCCATTCGGAGGCAAGCAGATGATCTTCGTTGGTGACATGTTCCAGTTGCCTCCTGTGGTGAAGCAAGGACCAGAGAAAGACCTGCTGAAGGATCTGTACCACACTGACGACTTTTTCTTCTACAAGTCGGATGTCATCAAACGCATGCGACTCGTGAAGATCGAGCTCCAGAAGGTGTACCGTCAGGATGATGAGCACTTCCTTCACATCTTGGAAAACGTGCGCATGAACAAGGTGACACCAGAGGATATCATGCACCTAAATGGTCGTGTACACACGCCAAGCGATAAAGATGGCGCGGTCATCACTCTGGCTTCAATCAACAAGACTGCCGACAAGATCAACATTCAGCGACTGGAAGAAATTGAAGCAGAGGAGTTCGTGTACGAAGGTACAGTTGACGGCAACTTTGAGGAGAAGCGTTTCCCGGTAGAATTGAAGCTTCGTCTGAAGGTCGGTGCTCAGGTGATGTTCACACGCAACGACCAGCAGAAGCGATGGGCAAATGGTACGCTCGGAAAGGTGGCCAAGCTCACCAAGGACGAAATTAGCGTCACACTCAACAATGGTGAGACCTACGTTGTGCCTTGCTGTTCATGGGAATCGTACAGCTACGACTACAACAAGGAAGAGCGCAAGATGAAGAAGGAACTGACTGGCACCTTCACTCAGTACCCTCTGAAGTTGGCATGGGCGATAACGGTACACAAAAGCCAGGGCATGACCTTCGACAAGCTCTCACTTAATCTGAGTCGAGGTATGTTTGCAGCTGGGCAGCTCTATGTGGCACTCAGCCGTGTGCGTACTTTGGATGGTCTTTACCTCTCGAAGAACGTCATCCCTCAGTATGCCCATACAAGTCGTGAAGTGCTAACTTACGCAAGCGAGTACAACAACGAACAGCAGATTGACAACGAGATTGAGAGTGGCAAGGCTGTCTATGGTGCGATTAAGCAGAACGACTACGATGAGGCTGCTAAACAGTACTTGATGCTTGTAGCAAAGAAGGCTGAGGATAGCGACTTCAAGGAGGCGATGCAGCAAGCAAAGCGATTTCTGGACATTTTGGTGTGTGACGAGCACCTTTATGGAGCCATAGAGGATTGTGCCAGAAAGTCTTCACCGTTCAAGCCATTGGGCTCCAAAGTTCATTGCAGCCTTGCTGAGTCTCTATGCTCAGAAGTATGAGGAGGCGTTGGCTCTTATTGGAGAGGTGTTGGAAGGACATCAATGTGCAGAGGCTCTGTACATCAAGTCACGTGCATTGGCAAAGCTTGAACGCTACACAGAAGCTGACGAAACGAACTGTCAGTTGGCGAATGTGTTCGATATGGCAACACCTGACGCAAAGGTTCTCTTCATGATAGCAATGCTCAACGAGTTGCACATTGGAGATCCGGGGCTTGACCTCATGCGTAAGCTGGTGGAGGCACGACCAAAGTACGACCTTGGCATCCTTGCCTTGCGAACATTGATGCAGAGTCATGGATTGCATCTTGACAAACAGTCAGACAACAACTGCGAATTGGTGGATCTCTTCAACTCTGATGCCACGGAAGAGGAGTTTCTTGCCCAACTGAAGGTGTGCCGCGAGAAAGCGCCAAAGGCAATTGCTTACCTGATTCGTCGAATAAAGAAGAAGGAGTTCAATGAAGAACAACCCATCGAGGAATGATGGGAGGCTCTTCTCAAACGCAAAAGAAATATGGAGAATTTTACAGCAAAACAGAGAGACATACAAGAAACAAAGTTCCCTATTGTCAAAGCAGCATTCAAGGGAAAGGGTGATCAGATATTCATTGGTGTTATGATGATTGACACTGGTTCGGCAAACTGCATCCTGAATAAGTCTATCCTCCCGTACCTTGCAGATGATGCTGCCATTGAAGGCAAAACGATGAAGAACACTCCGTACAGGGCAAAGACGTGGAGTGTCAAGGGTACTCGTTGTCGTTCCACATAGGCAACGGAGTGTTTTCTGATACGCTCTATGTCAACAAGGACATGGACTTTGGTCAGATATTTATTATCCCGAACTGAGGTAGAGAATACTCTATATCTCAAAGTCAACAAGGAAAAGACCGTAGTGTCATACGTGCGTGGAGTGAAATACCTCGGCTACTCCTTTTATGTGATGAAAGGCAAATGCCAACTCACGGTGCATTCAAAGTCCAAAGCCAAGATGAAGTCAGGGTTGAAAGAACTGACAAGTTGCAGCAATGGGTGGGGATATGCCAAGAGAAAGCAAAAACTGAAAGAATACATAAGAGGATGGGTCGGTTATTATAATCTTGCTAATATGAAACGTCTTTTACTTGAAACAGACGAATGGTTAAGACGAAGAATTCGCATGTGTATATGGAAAGCTTGGAAGAAAGTCAAGACAAGAGGGGCAAACCTCATTAGATGTGGTATTAATAAATACAAAGCATACGAATGGGGTAATACTCGCAAAGGCTATTGGCGAATAGCTGATAGCTACATATTGCAAAGAGCTATAACAAATGAGTACCTATGTAGGGCAGGGTATGCTATTTTAATGGGGGCGTATCTCAAATGGCATCCAAAATAGGAACCGCCGTATGCGGAACCGCATGTACGGTGGTGTGAGAAGTCGGTAAACACGAAATCTAGGAGATAAACACCTATGATTAGTGTTTACCTCCTACTCGATTTGTTTGAAAAGTTTTAGCGGACGGCAATAATCTTTTTTATTCCTTTCTATCTATGCTCAATATGCAGGCTTCACCCTGTCCAGGAAGTGGTTCGTGTATGACAACGTCTACTTTCTTCTTATTGTAGTCAACGCATTCATAACGATAGTTTGTGCCAGCCACTACTTGACGCGACACTTTAAGAGGTTTTAACTGCAAGTCGGTATGCTGCATAATTACAGCTTTGAAGAGTGAATCTTCTTCTACTGTGAGTTTTGTACTCTTGTCGAATGCGCCTACCATTTGGATTTTTCGGGTGCTTGAGCATGATGCCATGCAAATAATGATGGTTCCTAAAGTCAATGTCTTGATTGTTTTCATTCCCTTTGTTATTTTTGTTTCTGTTCTACAGTTTCGCTATTTCTACGTGCACTTACTTGAGGTTCTGCATATTTTCTTTTTAACGTGATAGAACTCTCATTCCATTAAATTGCGCATAATCAGAAATCTTGCCTGTAAAGTATGGAAAATTTTTGGCGTACTATTTGCTTAAGCTCAAAAGTGTTCTTTTTAACCGCTCAAAACTCGCGACAAATCATAAGCGTGTCCGCGATGCAGCCTTTTTAAAATCATTATGCTTGTTGCCTTTGCTGCAACATTATTAAAACCTCAAAAATATGTTAGCAGCAGAACGATACGAAAGTGTGTAGAATACGTTTCTATAAGCACTGAACCATGATCCGACAGCGTGTTTTCGAGCATTCCAATGTGAGCAACATGTAAATAAATTATATGAACGGTTACCGAGGAGCCTTCCAGTCAGACGGTTTCTCCCCGTACCGCAAAATGGCAAAGTGGCTGTTAAACAAAGCGGCAGTGCTGCCACCAAGAGCACCGCTAAGTACAGGGAATTGCTGCCGGATAAATGGGAAAAAATATCGCTCAAGAATAAAAACTTGAGCGATATTTTTTTGATGTATATATACTAGCATCGCGGACATGCTTACTCCCGAACTGGGGTATCATATTTGACATGTCATAGAAATGGCGAGTGAGAATGTCCTTGTTCTCCTTTCGGTGGTCTTCAAGAAGTTTGGACTCATCGCCAATGAGTTTCTTTCTGTCAGCTGTCAGTTTCTCAATGTCGGCATCATCAACCTTAGCCTTGAATTTTATATATTTCACTTTGGCAATAAAGCTATCAATGGCTTTAGTAACCGCATCTGCTTTATTTGCCGTACGTTTTACTTGATTATTACCAAAATTGAATATTACGCAAAGCACTTTGTTAAATATCACTACTTTTGCTGCTATTTATTCAAATATCTCACATCGATATTGTATCTTTGCAGAAATTATCACTTGAAACCCTATTCAAGATTTCAGAACTATTGCAAGTACCTGTACTGGAACTTATCAAGAAACAGAATATATAGAATATGACCGAACAAGAATTACAACAATATCTGCTTTCCAAATATCCAAAAGAAAACGAGGAGTGTGAATGGAAAGAGTTCAAGAACATGAAAAATGACTTCAACGGCAAAGAAAAGGATGATGTCATTTCTTATGTTTCCGCCTTGTCGAATATGGAAGGCGGACATTTGGTTATCGGTGTTGTTGACAATACTTTGGAGATTGTCGGTACTAACACATACAACTACGACAGACAAAAAGCAAAACTCAGAATGACAGATCTGTGCGCCAACTTGCCTTCTGAAGGATTGCTGGTTGAAGAATTCATCACGGACGACTCGCACAAGACGGTATGGGTAATTCATATACCAAAACACATCAAGCGTCGTCCTGTATATGCACATAGCAAGGCATGGCAGAGATTGGATGATTCTTTGGTGGAATTGACAGACTCACGCCTTAATGTAATACTTGACGAGCAAGATTCCGCATACGATTGGACAGCGCAAGCCATCACTGATGCTACAATAGACGATCTTGACCCAGATGCTATCATGCTTGCTCGTGAAGGCTATAAGCAACGCTACCCAAAGTTTGCAACGGAGTGTGACTCTTGGAGTGATAAAGTGTTTCTTGACAAGGCGTGTTTGACCATAGACGGAAAAATTACGAAAGCCACACTATTACTTGTCGGCAAAGAAGAAAAAGCACATAAGCTCAATCACATTGCGCAGATTGTCTGGAAATGCTTTCAAGACGGACAAACCTTTGGTGACATCTACACTATACCTTTCATACGAACCACGAGTGAGTTACTGAATAGAATAAGAAACTATCGGTTCAAAATATATCCAAAGAACTCGCTTATCCCTGCCGAAGTATGGAAATATGACACAGAGAGTATCCTTGAGGGGCTTCACAACTCTATAGCTCATCAAAAATACGAAAGCGATGCACGAATCATTGTCACGGAAGACAAGGACAAACTGACATTCCAAAATGACGGCTACTTCTTTGAAGGAAACTATAGCCAATATATAACTGGTGAGAAAACACCAAGGCACTATCGCAACCCTGCATTGGTAAAAGCTATGGTGAACATCAAGATGATCGATACCCAAGGCTATGGCATTCACAAGATGTTCGTGAGCCAAAAGGAACGCTATCTGCCAATGCCTGATTATGACAAATCCACAGCAACAGAAGTTGTCTTGACCTTACCTGGTACCGTCATTGACGAAAACTACAGTCTCTTACTGTTAGAAAACAGAAATATGTCTCTTACAGATGCTGTACTTTTAGATTCTGTACAGAAAGGCAAGCGCATATCGCCAGAAGCTATTGCCATGCTCCGCAAGCGCAAACTGATAGAAGGTCGTTTACCACATATCTTCATAGCAAAGGATATTGCCCAAGTAACAGACCAGAAGATAGAATATTCCAAGCACAAGGGATTGGACGACAAGAAATGCGAGGCATTATTGCTTGATTCGTTGAAGGATCATGGTTCGTTGACGAAGCCAGAAATAGTGCGTCTGCTTTGGGATGTGCTGCCAGACCAGTTGGACGACAAACAAAAGAACAATAAATTGGATTATTTGCTTAAACGATTAAGGAAAGCAGGAAAAATATGGACTGAAAGAAATGAAGTTACTTCCGTATGGCACCTCACGGAAAAATAGTCAAATTCCGTGAGGTTACAAGCACTTTTCCGTGAGGTATAAGCTAAGTCTACATATGTAATATGTATTTGTGCTGACAATCAGTCTATTACAGTCACTGGTGAGCTTGCGGAAAATTTTTATTTCAGAAAAATTCCGTAAGGTTTCCGTGTGTAAACCCTCAAAACAGACTTTCATTATGGAAGACATTCAAGAGAAATACAACCATCTTCTCCTGCAGAATGAGGCTCTTCGTCAAGAAAACGAAGAATTGAAATTGCTTCTACATGCGCACGGCATTGAATACAAGCCCAAGCATGCAGAAGAGAAGGATGCTGCATATTCACCCTGCACCTTCCCATCTGTCAAACTTTCCATAGAGGAGCGTGTAACTCTTTTCCATTCCTTGTTCAAGGGCAGAGAAGATGTGTTTGCGCGAAGATGGTTCAGCAAAACAACAGGCAAGAGCGGTTACCAACCTGTCTGTATCAATGAATGGAGGCGAGGCGTATGCGACAAAAAGAAATTCAAATGTGCAGATTGTCCTAATAGACATTTTGCACCACTCACTTACCAATACCTCTATCGTCATTTGGAGGGCAAGGACGAGAACTGTTGTGATGTTGTCGGACTATATGCCATAATGCCCGACAACAACTGCGCCTTTCTTTGCGCCGATTTCGATGACAAGAGCTGCAAGCATGGCTATAAAGACGATGTCCTTGCATTTGTAGGAGTATGCAAAGAATGGAATATTCCTTATGCCATTGAACGCTCGCGCTCTGGTAACGGTGCCCATATATGGATTTTCTTTGAGGAGCCAATACCTGCTTTCAAGGCAAGACGATTAGGGAATGCCATCCTTACAGAGGCTATGCGACATAATGGTCGTATGTCCTTCAACTCATACGACAGATTTTTCCCAAACCAAGACAGAATGCCCGAAGGAGGCTTTGGCAACTTGGTCGCCTTGCCATTGCAGGGACAGGCTCGCAAAAGACGGAATAGTGTTTTCGTAGATGACGATTTCCTGGTGTACAAAGACCAGTGGGCTTTCCTTTATAACATCAACAAGATGAAGAATAAAGAAGTAGACATGCTACTAAATCTACATGTCTGTGAAGAACTTGGAGCACTCACCACTTCAAGTGAGAGCAAGCCTTGGGTTACTCCTATAACACAAGATATTTCCAAGAGTGATTTTTATTCCGAAATAGAAATCACCAAAGCCGATAAGATTTATATTCCGCTAAAGGCTGTTTCAGCAAAAGTTCTGAATCACCTTAAAAGAATAGCATCTTTCAAGAACCCTGAATTTTATAGCAAGCAGTCTCTGCGACTTTCTACATATTCCACACCTCGCATCATCTCATGTTTTGACATCACTGACGACTATCTCGCCATGCCTCGCGGTTGCGAAGATGCAATTCTTTCTTTCCTCAATGAGAATGGAGTAAAGTATAATATTGTTGACGAGACCAACCATGGTACACCGATATCTGTTTCTTTTCAAGGTAAAGAACGAGAAGAACAACTGGCAGCTATCAACGCATTGCTAATGCACAGTAATGGCGTGCTTCACGCTACTACGGCATTTGGGAAAACAGTTACAGCGGCCGCTATCATTGCACGAAAAAAAGTGAATACACTTATTCTTGTTCATTCGAAGTCCTTGCTTGCCCAATGGCATGAACGCTTGACGGAGTTCTTGGGTATTGACTATGTAGAACCACCAGCGCCGAAGAAGCGTGGCCGTCGCAAGAAATTCTCTACGATAGGTTGTCTCGACTCTACAGGTAACTCACTACACGGCATTGTTGATATTGCGCTCATCCAGTCATGTCTTGATGGCGATAGCGTAAAGCCCATTGTTGAAAACTACGGAATGATAATAGTAGATGAATGTCACCACGTGTCTTCTATAACATTTGAGAATGTACTGAAGGGCGTAAAGGCACATACCGTTTATGGCCTGACGGCAACTCCTATCCGCAAGGATGGACATCAACCTATCATATTCATGCAATGTGGCCCCATTCGTTTCTCTGCTGATGCTAAAAGTCAGATAGCGAAACAATCATTTGAGAGGTATCTAATTCCTCGATTCACATCATTCCGTTCCATTACTGATGACAAACAGTCTATAACGACATTGTATCAGTTGCTTTCAGAAGACGAGATACGCAATACGCTCATAGTAGAAGATGTGTTTAAGGCTGTTGAAGCTGGAAGAACGCCAATCATTCTGACCAACAGAACTGCTCATGTCACCAAATTAGCCGAAAAGTTGAGGGATAAAGTGAAGAATGTTATTACATTGACTGGGACTGGAAGCACGAAAGAAAAACGGGAGATGCAGCAACACTTGCAAGAGATTTCCAGGGAAGAACCTTTGGTGATAGTCGCAACGGGAAAATATGTAGGCGAAGGTTTTGACTATCCTCGCCTTGACACCCTTTTCCTTGCTCTGCCCATTTCATGGAAAGGTCTTATTGCCCAATATGCTGGCCGACTGCACCGCGAAAACGAAGGAAAGAAAGATGTGCGCATCTATGATTATATTGACATTCATGAACCTGTCTGCGACAATATGTACAGGAAACGACTGAAGGGTTACGCTTCCATTGGATATAAAATCATTTCCCGACATTCACCCACATTGTTTGACAATGTAAAAGATATAGGCATACCTGTCTGTAAAGAGCAGATATTCAACGGTAGAACATTTTTCCGTCCTTACTCTTCAAGTATTGGAGATGCCAAGCGCTCCATCATTGTTTCTTCTCCCAAGTTATATAGGATAGAGCATAATGTTTTGGTCAATCAGTTGAACGAGTTGGCTCATATCGGAATCGAAGTTCTCATTATCACGACAGCAAGTAACCCAGAAACAGAACACCTCCTACAAAGAGGATTGTCTGTAAGAATTTTGCCAGAAGTAAAACTGTGCACAACCATCATAGACAAAGACATCGTATGGTATGGCGCAATAAATGCCCTTGGTTATGCAACAGAAGAGGACAATGTGATAAAAGTGGTAGACAACAAACTTGCCAATGAATTGTTAGAAGTTCTGCTCACTTCCTAAATTTTATGAGAAATATTGATCATGAAAGATTTACGCAGAAAACAAGTAGTATTCATCCAATACTACAACTCACCTTGTGGCGAAATCATCTTGGCATCGGCAGGCGACTGTCTATGCCTGTGCGATTGGAACAAAATGCCATGTGCCGAACGCAACAAGCACCGGCTCATGCGACGGCTGAATGCAGAATGCATCATTGCCCCCTCTGCCGTTCTGGAAGAAACAAAGAAAGAACTTGATGAGTATTTCGCAGGCAAGCGCCATACATTCGAAATTCCCTTACATCCCGTTGGTACCGACTTCCAAAAACAAGTATGGCAAGCCTTACTTGAAATTCCGTATGGAGAAACAAGAACTTACAAAGAGATTGCACAAAAGATAAACAAGCTGAAAGGTATAAGGGCTGTGGCACAAGCTATCGGTGCCAATGGCATCAGCATTCTCATCCCTTGCCATCGCGTCATTGGCACCAACCGCTCACTGACAGGATACGCAGGAGGCATCGAGGCAAAAAGATTACTGCTGAATATCGAATGTCAAAATACGCCTTATGGCTGAACCTACAACTTAACTTCTATTACTTCTGAACCCAGCGAAAGTTGAATAAACTTATTAACTCCATTTCCTTATTTGAGAAAGCCAAGTTGGACATATTACTTCCCATCTTGTATCTCCTTCGCCCCATTATAAAAAGTGTCAGAAGTATATTGTTGAATTGTAACAGTAATCTCCATCTCAGGAGTCAACACTTGCCCATTCGTTCTCTTGACACGTTTAGGGCGTACTGCTAAAACGCGAATGGCAAAAATCCCTCAATGAGGGATAAAATTCATCAAAATCCTCCCTCAATGAGGGATTTTCTATATAAAACGAACCCTATACAAGTTTTTTGTTGTAATTTTGCAGCCGTGCTTTAAAAAACAACAAACAGGCTCTCTAACTTTCTACCAAGCTGGTAGAAAATTAGAAGCTATAGTAAATTGAAGAATTATACAAAATAAATGGTTTTAAATTACATTTGGATAGCATTTTTCGTGATTGCGTTCATCTTCGCAC
>OGFF01002380.1_pt1 | contig 16543 bp, 16 predicted proteins | sample 1570751 | NCBI WGS metagenome assembly OGFF01 (sample SAMEA2581951, study PRJEB24529) | metagenome | biome: Human gut stool | place: China | collected 2011 | reverse complement strand
GACCTAGAGGGATTCGAACCCTTGACCTCTCGGATGCGAACCGAACGCTCTCCCATGCGGACCTTAAAGAAGCCCCCAAAGGACAAAACATTTCTTTTGAAAAATGGCAAAAAACATAGGCGTAATGCGGGTTTTCGGACGAGCATTGCTTTCGAGAAAAAATTGCCATTCTTGCTTCAATGTAAAAAAGTTACACTTCAGGAGAAATGCGCTTCAGATGAGATTTGAACGGGCGACCATCTGAATACTTCTTGCGGATCATGCACCGTATGGGGATGATTCGGATTATATCCCCTGTGCGATGAAATTGACGAGAAACAGTTAGATTTTTTCTGGCTGTTTCTTTTTTATTGCACAAATCGGCAAAAACAGCGCCGACAGCTACGCACCCAACGAAGATGAAAATGCCCAAAAAAGCTATCAAATATCGCGTTGCTCTATACAAAATATAGCAATCGGTATACGCACCGCAAAACATATACGGTATAGCGTTAATTTTTCGTACATATCCCAACTGGAAGACTGGAGGTGAGTTTTCAAAATGCCTGTTATTTATGTTGCAAAAACATCTTCCTACGCACGAAGAATCACGTTCGTTTTAGGACAGACGGTTGAAAAACAGCATGATCCTTGATTATTTCTACGGGCAAACCGGAGAACTGTTTTCGTTCTACCGCATTCCCAAGGCTCTTTTTCAGGAGCCACGGTTCCAGAGCCTGTCCACGGATGCCAAGACGCTCTACGGCATCCTGCTGGATCGCATGAGCCTGTCCGTGAAAAACGGCTGGCTGGACGAGCAGAACCGGGTGTTCATCATCTTCACGATCGAGGATGTCAAGAGGGCATTGTGTTGCGCAGACAACAAAGCGACGAAGTTGCTGCGGGAGCTTAAAGAATTTGGTCTGATTGAACGAAAACGCCGAGGTCTGGGAAAGCCAAGTTTGGTTTATCCCCAGCAGACCATCCATCTCCTGCGCTGCATTCTCATAGCAGCTGTTCTGGTGATGCACCAGAATGTAGTCGGCTTCCTTGATCTTTTTCGGTTGCTTTTCCAACTGGCTGTAAATCCAGCGGTAAACCTTCCAGTTATCATAAACCAGGCTGTTCTGCTTTAGAAGGTCATCTGTATACTTGTTCTCGGAAACCTTGCTGGGGTTGTGGTAAGTCTCTCCGCCAATCTCGATTGCAATTTTGGATTCAGGCGACTCCAATGCAAAGTCGATGTACCGATGCCGACCGTAAATGTCAACACACGGATACTGAACTTGCAAGTTTTCTGTTTTTCCGGGCCGAATGCTTCACAGAACAGCTGAACGAACAGTTCTTCCGTACGGCTATTAACGCTGGTTACTTTTGATGGTTCCACAATAACCTCCCCAATAATCCGCTCTTAACTCATTTTTATTTTTCGGCTAAAAATAAACGGCTTTTGCCAAAAAAACGCACGGCCTGAAGGGGCAGAAGGAAGAACATATTCTGGATGGATTTCAAAAATTATGTATCCATTATGTATTTGTGGGAATTGTCCCGCTATGGCTGGTTTTTGTGTTGGTGATAGCGTATGCAATTCAGAAAATGTAAGATATAAAAAGTAAAAACTCTTTGCTTGGAATGGTATTTTAGCGCTTTTTCTATGAAGGAGAGGTGGCCGTTTTTTAAGTAAGCATCAAAGTCATACAAAAAGTAAATATCCCGGCTCTGAGATTAGAGCCGGGATATTTTAGTTACTTCACTTTACATCGGAAGTTTGCCAGGAAAGCCTCCCCTAGAACGTTACAAAATCTACTGGGTTTAGGCTGTTGGCTTTCGGAAAAGTTCTACCTCATTTTTTGCTGGTTCTGTAATGGTATCGTTTGAATTTACTGTTTTTTGGTGAGGAGTGATTAAACTATATCTCGTTCGTTTTTACTGTGTCGCTTTGCTGCTGTTTCACCGGTTGTTCCAAGCCGAAGGCATCCATGGATATTTCTTTTCGTTTTCGTGCCCGTATTCTTCCAGCTTGCGCATCTGTTCCACCACATGGGGCATATCCATTCGCTCCACCATCGCATCGATGAGGGACTCACCTCGCTCGGCAAGGGCGTCCCGGGTTGCGACATCGGGAATGTCTGGAGTGGACATGTGGTCGCCGTTTTCACCAAAGCAGTAACCTACAGCGGCGCTCTGGTATCCCAGGCTGAACAAATCTTGGAAAGGCGCGCAGCTCTGGGGAGTAGTATGCTGGTAACCGGTCACCAGCGGCACATCTTCCAGCCGGTTCATCACCTTATAAGCGCCAACGGTAATGGAGTGAAAATCATTTAAGAAATCGGTTAGAAGATCTTTATTTTTGTCAAACTGAATCATACAATCCATGTATAGCGCAGGTACGCCGGTTTCATCATAGAAATCTCGGATCATGGGGCAGATGGTCATATGAGCGGGGCCGTGGAAACTCATATACACCTGGCGTTTGAAGCCCAGACGGAGGAGGCTCCGAGCAATAGCACCCAAATAGTCAATACCCTGACGGACGGTAACCTGGACAGTACCTCGACCGGAAGCGGTGGCACCCGCATAGAAGTAGGGAAGCCCTGTGAGTACCAGGCCATCACAAGCTTCTGCCATCCGCAGGCAGTAGGCCTCGGAAATTACGGTTTCGCAGTCCAGAGGAAAGCCGCCGTGCATTTCGGTGGTTCCTACCGGGACAATGATAATGTCGTTGCGGTTCAGATATTCCTGAACCTCAGTGTTGAGCATTTTGCCCAGAATACGAGTACGCATAGAATACCTCTTAAAATAATGAAATTTTGCACTTTCGGAAAGCGGGATGATGCGGCAGCTCGTCCTGCATATTTGATAAGAAAAGTTAAAACGCCGGCCTTACTTTTGTTTGGCAGCAGCAATTTTGGCTCGCACATCGTCGGTGATGTTCCAGATAAAACGGAAGGCGAACCAAGAGCCCAGAACACAAATGGCGGGAACCAGCGTAGACAGAGCTTTGATACCGCTCAAGGCAGAAGCGGACTGTGTAGCGGCGCCAACCTGATAACCAGTCCACCCCAGCATAAGAACACCCAAGGAAGAGCCGATGGTTGTACCGATACGGCGGGTGAGAGAGAAGGTGCCGTAAATGGAACCTTCCGTGCGCTTGCCGGTCAGGTATTCGTTGTAATCAATCGCTTCACCTACCATGCCCCACTGCATAAGAATGGCCAAGGAGGAGAAGGTAGACGCCAGTGTGGCCCAGACGGCATAGACGATTGCAGGAATATTGACGAACATAATGGTGCCGAACAGAGCAAGGTACAAAACGGCGGAAATTAATAGCCCGGCGCAAATCAGGCGAGCCAGTCCGACTTTTTTAGCCAGCTTGGGAGCTACGGCCAGAGCCAAAATGCTGCAAGGAATAGAAATCAAAGAAGCCGTAGACATCATAGTCAGAGAGCCAAGGACATCTGCGTACATGTAGGTACCCACATTGCCGGTAATGGCCAGCATGGAGCAGAAAAACAGAGAGTGAACGCAGAGCGCCAAGAATGCGCGGTTCTTTCGGAACACCACAAAAATGTCGGTGACTTTGATGCTGTTGCTTGCATCCTCTGCAGACGCGCTGTTGTGACGCTCTTCCGTCCAATAGTAGTGGAAGAAACAGACTACACCGCCGCAGATGGCCATGATGGTTGCACCGATTCCGTAGCCTTTGGCGGTATCGCCGAATATGCCCAGAATCAACGGAAATGCCAGGGAACAAGTGTAACCACCAGCCATGGAGCCAAAGCCACGGGCGGAAGACAGCTGCGCGCGCTCTTCGTCGGTGTCAGACATGGCGGAGAGCATAGACCCCATGGGGATATTCAGCATGGTGTAGGCGCCTTCATACAGGATTTTGCACACAAACAGTACAGCCAGCATGGCAACTCCATCGAACAAGGTTGGTAGAGTCCACAAAGCAATGGCGGAAACCGCAAGCATAGGGGTAGCACGCAGAATCCAAGGGCGAAACTTGCCGCGCTTGTCGTGATTCTTGGCAAATGCTTTATCCATCAAGGTACCCATCAACGGGTCATTGACAGCATCCCAAACATTCCAGACCAAAAGCAGAGTTGCCAGCATTTTCGTGCTGACGCCCAGAATATTCAGACAGTAGCGGGTAAAGAATGCGCTCATCAGACTAAAGGTGAACAGGCCGCCGGCGTCACCGCAGCCATAGCCGATCTTCTGTTTCAAGGTCAGCCGCGAAGTGGTGTTTTTCTCCATATTATTGATTTCTCCTTTTCTGTGGGATTTCCCACGTGGTTCTGCATATAGAATATCAAATTATATCTGCAAAATAAATTACACATTTCGCTATTTCATTGCATATCTGGCAAATATCCCGTAAAATAATGACAAATGTTTTACAGAGAATCGTCAATGAAATTGGATTTTTTGATGGATAATGCGGAGCAGGCCCAGATGTGGCGGTTTCGCCGCATGTAGCAGCCGGGGAAATATTCCTCGCTCACCACCGTGATCCGGTCGCACCGGCCAAGCAGCTGCTGAAAGCCTTCTTCCCGGCTGTAGAGCCTTCCCCGGTACGGAATGGCTGCTTCCAGCACCAATTTCGCCCCTTTGTCCTTCTGCGCCGCCACTGCCTGGGCAAACAGCAGGTCGGCTCCCCGGGCAAAGCCCGAAATGAAATGGGTATATAAAAAAACGACCTTCTAGTCATGCCGCCGCAGCAGCAACCCGCTGCGGCCAGGACCGGAAGGTCGTTTGTTCAATTGCGGCACTCCTACTATAACTGAGAAGAATCAATATTCCGCGGAAGATCTACCACAATCTGTCCCGCGGCAGCACGGTAGCAGGATAGATATTGCTGCGGACTAATACCATATTCCTTTTTAAACGCCCGATAAAAGGTGGAATAATCCGCAAAGCCCACCTGCTGCCCCACTTCACTCATGGGGACTCCTTCCACAATCAGTGACTTAGCATGGATCAGTCGCAGCTGCGTGAGGCAGCGATAAAAACTGACGCCCATCTTATTGTGAAACATATGGGTGATAGTACTCTCACTCACATAAAAATGATTTGCAGTGTCGGCCAAGGTGACCCGGGTGGCAAAATTTTCTTCAAGATACGCCATGATACGGTCTAAGAGTACCGTTTTTTCTTTACAAGAAGAATTGTCTTGCGGATCTTGGGATGCCCGAAACAGGCAAATCAGTATTTGAATGGTGTTGGCCAAAACCATAGACTGCCATCCTATGCCTCTTTTTTCAGATTCCACAACACCTTTGTGGAACAAATCTGGCAAGAATTCCCATTGAGTGCCGGTAGTGCGCAGCACACAAGCCGGAGCCAAAGTGTTCAGCTCTTCATCCAGCTGGAAAAGCATATCTATCATGCGTTGGCTTACCCACAACACGTCTCGATTGTAGGGGCCGGAAACGTCCTTCCGCAGCAAAGAGCGGTGACTAACACCAGGGCGAATCAGGATAATGTCCCCTTTTCTCAGCAGATAACGCTCAGAACCTACCAGATATTCCGGTGAACAGCTGCTCCGACACAGAAGTAGCTCATAAAAGTCGTGGGAGTGGAGAGATACAGCGTCATTGGCGTAGGTCACACTTCGATGGGTTTGTGTGTACAGGCTGGTCATCTTCACCCCTTGAAGAATGTTGGAAGAATTCTGCTGGGCTACCATATTATCCCGAATTGCAACTGCCTGCGCAACAAACCGCCACATCTGGGCCTGCTCCGCATTATCCATCAAAAAATCCAATTTCATTGACGATTTTCCTCAAAACATTTGTCATTATTTTACAGGTTTGCAAAAACGGCGATCCGGTACATACAGGGATTTCCGGAAGCGAGACCGCTGAAATCTGTGACCGTGCCGTTTTGGAAAGGCTGGACATAATTATCCACGAAGCATGACCTTTGCGCAGAACAGACCGTCCTGATAGGTAACCGTACTTGCCCCGCCGGATTTTTCTGCGATATGGCGGACGGACTGGATTCCGATGCCGTTTCCCTTGCGCTTGGACGAGCGGAAAACTCCGCTATTTTCGTTGATCTCCCCGTCAAAGGCGTTTTCCGCTTCGATCAGCACGAGCCGCGCGGCATGGACATACGCGGTGACCTCGATCTTCCGCCGGGCGGGAGCGGTGCGAAGGCTGGCTTCGAATGCGTTTTCCAGAAGATTCGACAGCACCAGACACATATCGATCTCGTCCACGGGAAGCGTCTGCGGCAGATCCAGCTTGGCACAGAAGGGGATCCCCTCACGCTTTGCAAGGGCACAGTAATAGCCTACAACACTGTCCGCCGCCCGGTTTTCGCAAAAGCTCATATCCAGCTCCGGGATGCGGGAGACGGTTTTTGCAAGATAAGCCTTCAGACCGTCCAAATCTCCCGCTTCAGCCAGCGCGGAGAGCTGATTCATCTGGTGGCGCATATCGTGCCGTGCCTGCCGGGCTTCCTCGATGGCGGCTTTCAGGCTTTCGTAGCGCTGCTGCTGCATGGAAAGAAACTGGTTCTCCTGCTGCAATCTCGCGTTCCGGTTGATGCTGATCGCCATAAGAAGGAAGATCGCGTTAAAGAAGAGCATCAAAAACAAAAGCGCGATGCTCATAACGATGTAGACCTGCAAGACCCGCCCGGTCTGAAGCGTCGTCGGGTAACGCGGGATCATGAAAAGGTTCAGCAGAATGAACACAAGCGGCAGCACCCAGAACACATACCATGTCTGCGCAAAGTTATCATCCTCCACCATCATGCGCACTGCGTGGGTGGCGGGATAATAGGCTGCGGCAGTGATCAGCCAGCAGACCGCATTATAAAAAATGCAGGCAGCAAAACAGAACCACGGCTTATCCGGCGGCAGCTGCTGCCGCAGTGTGATCGCCGTGCCGATGGCGCGGGATAAGCTGTTCAGGCAGGCGAACACCGCGCAGACCGCCAGCGCAATCGTTCCGGACTTCCAGAGAGAGGTCTGCAATGTTTTGACATACAGAAGGCTCGCCGCAAGTGTGATAACCAGCAGGGGGAGCGCAGTCGGGCTGTTGAAACAATAGCAAAGCAGTCCGCCGCCAAGGCAAAGCCCGAGCAGCAGCGGCACTGCCCATGCCGCAAGCCTTGCGGGCGGCTGCTTCAAATAAGAGCGCACCGGAAAATACGCGAGCAGCAGACCCGGAAAGACCACGGTGAGCTCCAAAATCGGGCGCAGGAGGTCCTTCAACCCACACGCCCCCTTTGCAACAGAAACTCCATAAATGCCTGCCGGGCTGCCTTTAAAAGCTCCTGACTGACATAGATGCGGCTGCCGTCCGTCATACAAAAGGCGGCATCCTGAAAATCGGCAGCGTTCTCCATATTGACGATTGCACCGCGACCGCAGACGAAAAACCGAGGGTCTTTTTTGAGCGGCTCTGTGAACGCCTTGAAGCTCTGGCGCGTGGCAAGCGTTTTGCCGGCGGTGGTGCGGATGCTGATCATGTGGGCAAAATGCTCGGCGGAAACGATATCCCGGTAGCACAAACGGATGTCACTGCCATCGACCTTCACCGTCAGAATCGGCTCGGGGCGCGGAAGCTTTGAGAGCATCTCATCCAGCAGGGCAGAAAGCTCGGCTTCGGAAAAGGGCTTGACCAGATAATGAAGCGCCCGCACCTGAAAGCCCTCCAGCGCATGGTCTGTCGAGGTCGTGGTAAAAACCAGAAGGCAGTCTGCATCTGTTTTTCGCAGCTCCTTTGCCGCCTCCATGCCGCTTAAGCCTTCCATGTAAATGTCCAGAAATGCGGCGGAAAAACGCTGCTCGTTTTCTGCCGCCAGAAAAGCCTCTCCGCTGTCAAATTCCAGAAGCTCCGCCTCTGTGCCGCGCGCGCGCAGCTGCCGCACCAGGCGCTCTTTCAGTTGCGCGCGCTCCGCATCGAGGTCATCGACAATTGCAATTCTCATGCTATACCGGAAAGCTGCTTACAAACAGCTTCCAACCTCCTTTATAAAATCTTTCATCCTGATTATAGCACAGTTGCCCGGTTCTGTCGCAGCAGAAACCGGGATTTCGTGCCGGAAACCGGGCTTTCGTGCCAAATGCCTTGAAAAGGCTGCGCCTGCCCGTATACTGAAGACAGAAAAAACCCCAACGACGGCAGAAGGAAAGGAGGGGTGTTGTGCATCGAATCGCCGTGCTGACAAACAGCATGGCGCAGGAAGCCTTTTTAGCAGAGCAGCTCCTACGGTTCTGCGCCGAGCATTGTTTGTTTCCCCAAATGGATTGTTACCGCGATCAGGAAAGCTTTTTTGAAGCCGCACACAACGAGCCGCTGACCAATGCCTTGATTGCCCTGCCGGGTGTCGATGGCTTGAACGCGGTAGAGCATCTGCGCACACTTTGCCCCCAAACGCGCATCATCTGGTGCAGTGACCTGAATTTTTCGCTCCACGCCTTCCGGCTGCGCGCAGACTACTTTCTGCTCGAGCCGGTGACCGAAGACGCTTTACGGCAGGGCTTTTGCAGCTGGCTGGACAAGAAAGCGCTGCTCCGGTCTGACCGCAACGAACACAACAAGGAGAACGGTTTATGAAAAATAGAAATATCATCCATTCTGCGTTAAGCCTGTCCCTGACAGCTGCCCTGTGCCTTTCCATGGCTGCCTGCGGCGGAACGCAGCCCCCTGCGGACAGCAGCGCCGCTTCGGCAGCTCCCGCACAGCCTGCTGCGGTACAGCCCGCGGCGGAGGAACCCACCTCTACGGCACTGCCCGTGAAAGCCCTGCACCCCAAGCAGGTAGATGAGAACCCCTACATGGCAAAGAGCGATGCCAACATCCACCATGACGGCTACAATACTGACTCGACGGATGAGATCCTGCCGCTGGGCATCTACCCCGAGATCAACGTTTCCTACGAGAAAACGAACGCAAACGCTTCTCCCGCCATCTACTTTGACAGCTACGGTCATGCCGTTGTGCCGCTGCTTGGCGGCATCGCCATCCGGGATCTGAACGCCGAAGAAACAAAGACGCTCGGCTATTTCTCCCCGAAGAAGCATGACGGCGGCGGTTACGTTATCCAAAGCTCCTATACCTTCTTAGATGCGTCCAACCGCATCGTCTGCCCCACGAGCAACAACCATGTGCTGATGCTCCGCGCAACGGATGAAAACGGCAATGTTCTGCCGGAATTTGAAAAGGTGCTGGACATTGATATCAAAGCTGCTGCCGAGGCCGCGCTTGGAAAAGAACTGACGCAGAATCTTCTGTCCGTGGTCTTTGACTATGACGGAAACCTCTGGTTTGCAACGGGAGGCTTCCGCATTTATCCGCAGCGCCAGCAGCAGGGCGTCATCGGCTATATTGCCCGTTCTGCCATTGATGCGATCCTGAATGGCGAGCAGACAGACCTTTCAAAGGCTGTCTTTGTCTACGAGCTGATCCCCGGCGAGGGTGCCGAGAACGGCATCGCCGCCTCCAAGGACGGTGCGGTGATCCTCACCAACCAGAACTGCTATCTTCTGCGTGCAGAAGAAGGCGTAGACGTTGTGTGGTGCACGCCCTATGAGAGCGCGGGTGCAAAGGTGAGCGGCGAAGGCGATAAGACCACCGGCGGCGGTCTTGCATGGGGCGGCGGCTGCTCTCCCACACTGACACCGAACCTTGTGCTGTTCACCGACAATCAGGATATCGTAAACCTTCTTGCGCTCGATATGAAGACCGGCGAGGTCGTGGCAAGCGCCCCGGTGCTGGATGACCTGCCCGAGGGCTATCAGGTAGCCGTTGAGAACTCTGCCATCGTCTATGACGACGGCAATGGCACCGTCAGCACCATCGTCTGCAACTGGTTTGGCGCGGGCAATGCAGGTCTGGCGGACCCCAACAACGACTCCTCCATCCAGAGCTACGCTAATATTTACGACCAGAACTGGCTCATGAAGGGCAACGTTATGATCGCCCCCGGCATCGAGCGCATGGACACCGTAAAGACCGCAAACGGCTACGAGATGAAGAGCATCTGGAGCCGGAACGACCTGAGCGACACTTCCATCCTGAAGCTTTCCACCGCAACGGGCTATATCTACGGCTATGTGCAGGATGTGACCACCGGGATGTGGCAGTACATCATTCTGGATTTTGAAACTGGCGAGACTGTTTTCACGATGGATGTTTCCAACAAGTACGGCTATAACAACATGGCCATTGGAATGTATGCTGGCAACAGCGGCAATGCGCTCTACTGCCCGACAGGCTATCTGGAACTGCTTCGTTTGCAGGACCGTTTCGTTTATCTGCCCGAAATGCCCTACCGCAAGGTCGATCTTGATCAGGCAGCAAGAAATGTCCTCTCGCAGGAACAGTTTGCGCAGGACGGCGGCGAAGGCACCGTTGCAAGCTGGCGCAACACTGTGACCGTCCGCAACGTACATCCCAACACCACGGTAGCTTTCCGCATGAATAACCTGTCCGGCAGCACCTCCGGTCTGACCCTCTACGCCTATGGCGTGGACGGCAAGCTAGCAAAGGTCGATCCTGCACTGTGGTCGATCACAGACGAGGACGGCAAGGCTGTAACGGAACTTACCGCCGGTACGCTCTATGAGCTGCGCGTGACCGTCGCCGATGGCGGCGCTCTTGACCTGAGCGAGACGGAAAAGGAGATCAGGCTCTCCGTTGTACTCGGAAAATAAACATAAAACGCCCGCCCACTGTGTCCAAATCTCCACGGTGAGCGGGCGTTCCGCTTCCTTTTGAAGGCAGACCGCAAAGCCTATCAAGATCAAAAGCAGGTTCAAAAGCTGGGAAACCAGCGTGGCGATGGCAGCACCGGTAACGCCCATAGTGGGGGCACCCAGCTTTCCGAAGATGAGCAGATAGTTCAGTCCGGTGTTCGCCGCTACCGCGCCAAAACTTGCCCAAAAGGGGACAGCGGCGTGTTCCTTGCAGCGCAGCCATGCGGACAGGACGGTGCTGACCGCCATGGGCAGATAAGAGAACGCCACGATGCGGAAGTACCCCGCCGCCACACGGAGGATGGCGTCATCTGCCGTATAAAGTCCCAAGACCTGCGCCGGGAAGCCCCCTGCCGTCAGCAGAAGCAGTGCTGCCAACACACCCCCGCAGACAAGGCTTACATCCAAACTGCGCCACGCCTCGGTGTGCTCCTCCGCACCCAGAAACTGTGCGATCAGAATACCGGCAACCGTGCCGACTGCGCCGGACATCACGGAGAAAATAAGAGTGAAGTTACTGCACAGTCCCACGGCTGCAATACCGGCTTCGCCCAGCTGCCCAATCATGATCTGATCCACGATAGAAAAGGAGGCTTGCAGCATTCCCTGTAAGGTGACCGGAATGGCGATTTTGCAAAGGGTCCTCATAAAGTCTGACATGGCAGCCTCCTTGTGCTTTCCCGTTCCACCAGCTCCACCGGCAGAACGATGCCGGCATCGCAGGGGGGGCCGTCCCGCAGGGCTTCAAGGCGGCGGATGGCAGTCCTTGCCCGGAGCGCCGCATCCTGATGAATGGTGGTCAGAGCGGGAACGCTTTCCCGGCTTGCCAGTGTATATGCAACACGCAAAGTCCTGATGCGCTATTTGCGCCGCCGCCCTGCCTGCGCTACATCCGACAGAGTATATTTGCAAAGCAACCTGAAACCCATTACGCAGGTAACGATAAAGCAGCTGTTCAAAAAGCTGAAAAGGAAAACAGAAATTCCGCGTTTACACCCGCACCTGCTGCGACATACGTTTGCTACACGCTACTTGGAAAACGGCGGTGATATATACAGCCTGCGGGAAATTCTGGGCCACACAAGCTTGACCATGGTGCAGAAATACCTGCACCTTACACAGCAAAAAACAACGCAAAGGTTCCCGAATTTCAGCCCTATGGACAGAATCAGCCGAAAGACAGCAAAAAAAGCACCAGACAGCGTTAAAACTGTCTGGTGCTTTTTGGTGCGCCCGCGGGAATTCGAATCCCGGACACCCTGATTAAAAGTCAGGTGCTCTACCAACTGAGCTACGGGCACAAATACTCAATTTGCCTGTTACAGCTTAAATATTGTAACAGGTATGGGAGAAAAAGTCAAGCTTTTTGCCGCATTTTCAGCCAGAAAATCTGCCGCAGGGCAGCTGGTGCAGGAACCTGAAGCATAAACGCATTGCAAAACAGAATAAATATATTGAAAAACAATAAAAATATATTGCAAAACGATGCAATGCATGCTATGATAACAGCATCGGATATACCATAAAACATCAGGGGGAATGACCAATGCGTCAATTACCAGAAAACTTTTTTGGCTGGAACGACCACAAAAGCATTATGCTGACCAAGTTCGCCACCCTGGCGGCGGCCATGGGGTGCGTGGTGATGGTGCTGTGCGGGCCGCGCATCGTCAGCTGGGTTTTGGCAGTGCACGCACTGCAGCTGGTGCATGGGCCAAAGCTGGGGTATTTTTTGCTGGGGCTGGGCTATTGCAGCGCCGCGCTGGCCCTGTGGATGCTGTATAACCTGTACATGTTTTTGGCGCGCATTGAAAAAGAAGAGGTGTTTACCCCTGCCAACGTGTTGGCCCTGCGGCGAATCAGCTGGTGCTGCACCTGGGCTGCAGCGCTCTGCCTGCCGGTGGGTGCTGTGCTGGGGCTGCCGTTCATCTTTGCCATTGGCGTTGCGGCGGCGTTTATGGCGCTGATCGTGCGGGTCATCAAAAATGCGTTTGCCCAGGCCGTTAAGATGAAAGACGAACTGGACTATACCGTGTAAGGGGGCGCAGAAGATGCCAATTATCGTCAACCTGGATGTGATGATGGCAAAGCGCCATATGGGGGCGGGGGAGCTGGCTGAAACCATCGGCATTACCCCGGCCAACCTTTCCATCCTGAAAAACAACAAAGCAAAAGCGGTGCGGTTTTCCACCCTGGAAGCCCTGTGCAAAGCGCTGGACTGCCAGCCCGCTGACCTGTTGGAATACCGCCCGGACGAAACTTGATATAAGGAGACAACCCAATGAAATTTGATAAAAAAGAGGCTGCAGGCCAGCCCCTTCCATTTTCTGCACCCAAAAATCCGCAGTGGGTCATGCTGGCCGCCCTGCTGCTGAGCTATGCGGCGGGCTATGAATATGTTGACCGCTGCCTGGGTTTTGGGGTGGCGAGCGAGTACTCCGCCTGGCGCGCCGGAGTGCTGGTGTTTGTGGCGCTGTATACCGTAGTGGTGGAGCTCGCCGCCTGGGCGGGGGACCGCAAACCCAGCCGGACCGCCGCGGCCTGGTGGTGCTGCTGGCTGGTGCAAAGCCTGGCCATGGCGGGGTGGAGCCTGCACACGGACGACCTTGGCTTCTGGCAGGTCGTGGCGTGGCACTGCACGGCTATTTATTATGTGCTGGCCCGCAATGATTTACTGGCGGCTGGCCGCACCAGCTGCCTTGTGTTGCTGGATGGCGTGGCGGGCATGTTTGCCATCCCATTCGGCAACTTTTTGCTGCGTACCCAGCTGCTGTGGCAGGCACTGCACCGCTGGTGGGCCAATCATGCGGGACGCAAAGGCCGCACACTGGAAACCGCCATCAGTATAACTGCTGCCCTGCTGCTGGGCGGTGCGGCCTGCGCCACGCTGGCGGGGGCGGATGATAACTTTGCCCGGCTGTGGGGGCATCTTGGCAGCTGGCTGGGGCAGCTGTTCGGGCAGGATGCCCTGCTGGCAAATCTGCTGATCTTTGCGCTCTCCCTGCCTGTTGGTGCCTGGTTGTTTGGTCTGGCGGGCGGCAGCGCTCGGCGCAAGGCGCCACCTGTTGCGGCGGAACAGTTTTACGGCAAACTGGCAGCCCTGCCGCGCCTGCCTCAGCTGATGGGAGTGTTAGTCATGGCGGTGCTGTGTGGTGTGTATACGTTGTTTTTTGCCGTGCAGGCGGCGGAATTCGCCGCTGCCCTTGGGGCACCGCTGCCCCTGACCGCGCCGGATGCCGCCGCGTTTGCGGTGAACGGTTTTTGGGAGTTTTGCCGCATTCTGGCGCTGGACCTTACTGTGCTGGCGGCACTGCACTTTTTGGGGGCGCAGCCGGTTACCCAAAAGGGCTTATCCCGCGTGTTGGCCGTGGCGCTGTGCGGGTTCGGTGCCGGGTTTGCGATGCTGGCCGCGGCCAAGCTGGCGGTGTATATCAATCTGTACGGCCCAACGGTGCGGCGCATTTGGGCTGCGTGGGTGCTGGGAGCATTGTTACTGGCCAGTGTTCTGGCTGCGGTGCGGTTGTTCCGCTGCATCCCGGCGGCACGCATGGCCTTTGTGGCAGCGGCGTTCAGCTTCAGCCTGCTGTGCTGCCTGCCTCTGGAGCGCTTCTGTGTGGATGCTCAGCTGGCCCGCCCCGATTGCGATTGGCAGCTTTTGCAGCGCTACACCTGGCAGAGCAGCGAGCTGGACGAGTATATCACCCAACAGGCAGGGAAAAACGCGAACTTGTCGGAGTGAAACTCCGCCATCTTGCTTGCGCAAAAACGTTCTGTCACTCAAACACCCCGCAGGGGTGTTTGTTGCTAGCGCAAACGCGAACTTGTCGGGGCACAGCCCCTCCATCTTGCTATCGCAAGACCGTTCTGTCGCTTGAAAGCCCCACTGGGGCTTTCATTGCTTCACTTCGTTTCGCAAACGCGAAGTTGTCAGATACTTTTATAAAACTCCCGCAATAAGGATGCTAATTTTTCTGGGGACTCCAAATTTACTTCATGACCTGTTTCCGGAATTTCCTTGAATTGGGAACACTTCAGAATATCTGCAAGTTCGATTGACGCTTTTTTGTTAGGTTTGTCTTTTTCTCCACAAACGACCAATGCAGGGCAGGAGATTTGGTTCAACGAATCGCTAAAATCAAGTTCTGCCATGGTACTACACAGACTTATAAAATCGAGTTTTCCAAATCCGGTTTGTTGAAACATTGACTGCGGCATAAAATGAAACAGCGCATTTTGCAGCTTTAATAATCTCGCAGGCATCTTATACTGCGCTGCAATCAAAACCAGTGCCTTTACTTTTTTGGGATAGTCTATCGCATAGTTTAGTGCCAATACACTGCCCAAAGAGAGACCACATAATATGATATCTTCATTTTCCGCGTTACACATTTCTGAAAAAGCAGAGTAGAGAGCGGAATATGTTGCTACTTTTCCTTTGACCATTTCTGCTAAATCCAAGCATGCGCTATTTTCCGACACTTCTGTTGCGCTTGTCACCTTGTTCCAACTGTCGGCATTTTGCCCCAATCCATGCAAATATAAGTATTTCATACGTTTCCTCCACGAATCCCGATTTGCCAGACTGCCCACGCAAGTTCGTCACTTTCTGGCCGGGATTTTTTTGCGGATGGTTTCCAGGCGGTTCAGGGCGGCACACAGGGTTTCGTCCCGCTTGGCAAAGTGGAAGCGGATCAGATGGTTGACCGGCTCCCGGAAAAAGCTGGACCCCGGAACAGCGCCCACGCCGACATCGCGGGCCAGCACTTCGCAGAATTCCAGGTCGCTGTCAAAGCCAAACTCGGAAATATCCATCAGGATGTAATAAGCGCCCTGGGGAACCGTGTGCTGCAGGCCAATGGCATCCAGACCTTCCACAAACAGGTCCCGCTTGCGGGTATAAGTGGCAAGCAGGTCGTTATAGTATTCCTGGCCGAAGCGCAGGCCGGGAATAACGGCCTCCTGCAAGGGCGCAGCGGCGCCGACCGTCAAAAAGTCATGCACTTTTTTAATGCGGTCAGTGATTTCCGGCGGGGCAATGGTGTAGCCCAGCCGCCAGCCAGTGATGGAGTAGGTTTTGGACAACGAGCTGCAGGAGATGGTGCGCTGCCACATGCCGGGCAGGGTGGCAAAATAGGTGTGCTGGTAGGGCGCATAGACGATGTGCTCGTACACTTCATCGGTGATAACGTAGGTATCGTACTTTTCGGCCATGTCGGCAATCAGTTCCAGCTCTGCGCGGGTGAACACCTTGCCGCAGGGGTTGGAGGGGTTGCAGAGGATCAGCGCCTTGGGGTGCTGGCGGAACGCGGCTTCCAGCTCGTCCACATTAAAGTTGAACAGCGGGGGATGCAGCGGAACATAGATCGGCTCGGCACCGGAAAGGATGGTGTCGGCACCGTAATTTTCATAAAAAGGCGAAAAGACAATGACTTTATCGCCGGGGTTGGCAACGGTCATCATGGCGGCCATCATGGCCTCGGTACTGCCGCAGGTGGTCACAATCTCGGTGTTGGGGTCGATCTGCCGCCCCATCAGGCGGGACTGCTTTTCGGCCAGTGCTTCGCGGAAGTTCTGCGCACCCCAGGTGATGGAATACTGGTGGAAGTTTTCGTGCGATACTTCGGCCAGGCGGTCCAGAATCGCAGACGGCGGATTGAAATCCGGGTAACCCTGGGAAAGATTGATGGCACCGTACTTAGCGCTGACGCGGGTCATGCGGCGGATAACGGAATCGGTAAAATGTTCCGTGCGGGTGGATAACGGCTGCATATACATTCCCTCTCTCAATAAAACTAAGGCAACACCGCACAATTCCCGCCTTGCGGCTTAAGCACCGCTCCGGCGGCT
>OGFF01002375.1_pt1 | contig 16558 bp, 14 predicted proteins | sample 1570751 | NCBI WGS metagenome assembly OGFF01 (sample SAMEA2581951, study PRJEB24529) | metagenome | biome: Human gut stool | place: China | collected 2011 | reverse complement strand
ACTCCAGATGCTCAACTGGTTCTTCTCTGCCTCAGAACGATAATATGAAAATGTGGCGGCTTTGTTCCGGCAGCTGTTCAAGTGTTTTATATACGATGCGTTGTATCTCAGTATCGAAAATTGTCTCAGGTTCGCATGCTTCCAAGGTGGAGATACGGAGATCGAGTTCACGTTGCTTATGTGTATTGATCGCCTCTTCAGCTTTCATACGCACTTGTTCGTGTTCAAGATAATTGAGTGATTTGTTTTTGATGATAGTAAGCAGCAATGCATGCAGGTTGGAATCTTTTTCCCATTTTTCGCGATTCTCCCACAGGCTGACCATTGCTTCCATCAGAATATCTTCGGCTGCGGCTTTATTTCGGGTGTATGAATAAGCAAACGACAGAAACTTCTTCTGGTTTTCTTGAAAGAACTGGCTGAATAAGTCCATGGTGTGAAGGCTGTTGTTGCTTGGCATGAATAGATTTTAAAGGTTAATTGGATTTTCTTATGACAAAGCAACATAAACTTTTCGTAATATCAAAATGAAAGAATGACTTTTATACTGATTGTCCATAAAAAAATAACCTGACTATTAATAATAGCCAGGTTATCACTCTGTCAGTAAAGAGTATTGTTATTTATTTCTTTTCCGGACGTGGCAATAAAACTTTTCTTGAAAGTTTGAATTTACCTGTCTTCGGGTCAATATCGATCAATTTTACTTCGATCTCGTCACCCTCTTTAATGCCGGCTTCTTCTACAGTCTCAAGACGTTTCCAGTCAATCTCAGAGATGTGGAGTAAACCGTCTTTTCCCGGAAGGAATTCAACAAATGCACCGTAAGGCATGATAGAGCGAACTTTACCTTTGTATACCTCATCTACTTCGGGAACAGCAACGATACCTTTAATCAAGCGGATTGCGTCATCAATCGATTTCTTGTTAGTTCCTGAGATCTCGATGCGACCCACGTTGTCGATTTCTTCGATAGTGATTGTTGCACCTGTTTCTTCCTGCATTCCCTGAATGATTTTTCCGCCCGGGCCGATTACAGCACCGATGAATTCTTTCGGAATAGTCATTGTTTCGATACGAGGAGCGTGATCTTTCAGCTCAGTACGTGGTTCGGAAATTGTTTCTTCTATTTTACCGAGTATGTGCATACGTCCTTCTTTTGCCTGATTTAAGGCGCGTTCCAGGATTTCGTAAGACAGACCGTCTACCTTAATATCCATCTGGGTAGCCGTAATACCATCTTTTGTTCCCGTTACTTTGAAGTCCATATCACCCAAGTGGTCTTCGTCACCCAGAATATCAGACAATACAGCATATTTTTCTTCGCCCGGATTCTTAATCAATCCCATAGCGATACCTGATACCGGTTTCTTGATCTTCACACCAGCATCCATCAATGCCAATGTTCCGGCACATACAGTAGCCATAGAAGAAGAGCCGTTAGATTCGAGAATATCTGAAACCACACGTACTACATACGGATAGTCAGCAGGAATCTGTCCTTTCAAAGCACGCCAAGCCAAGTGACCGTGACCGATTTCACGACGGCCTACACCACGTTGTGCTTTTGCTTCGCCTGTAGAGAAAGGAGGGAAGTTATAGTGTAACAAGAAACGTTCTTTTCCGTGTTCCAAAACATCGTCGATAATCTTCTCATCCAGTTTTGTACCCAGAGTAACAGAAGTCAATGACTGTGTTTCACCACGAGTAAAGATAGCAGATCCGTGAGGGCCAGGCAGAGGACCTACTTCACACCAGATCGGGCGGATTTCGGTAGTCTTACGACCATCCAGACGCTTACCTTCGTCAAGGATAGAACGGCGCATGGCCTCTTTTTCTACATCGTGGTAGTAACGATCGATCAATGCAGCCTTTTCGTCCAATTCTTCTTCAGAGAATTGAGCTTTGAATTCTTCGCGGATCGCTTCGAAAGCAGCAAAACGTTCGTGTTTGTTATTGTTTCCGGAAGCAGCAACTGCGTAAGCCTTGTCGTAACATGCTTCGCGAACAGCCTTGCGCAAGTCTTCGTCGTTTACTTCGTGGTTGTATTCACGTTTTACAGTTTTTCCAACCTCTTCAGTCAACTCCATCTGCGCTTTGCAATGAATCTTGATAGCTTCGTGAGCCACTTTCATTGCTTCCAGCAATTCAGCTTCAGATACTTCATGCATTTCACCTTCTACCATCATGATGTTCTCATAAGTAGCGGCTACCATCAAGTCCATGTCAGCTTTTTCCAGTTGTTCAAAAGTAGGATTGATAACGAACTGACCGTCGATACGTGCTACACGTACTTCAGAAATCGGTCCGTTGAAAGGAATATCTGAAACGGCAAGTGCTGCAGAAGCGGCAAGTCCTGCCAATGCATCCGGCATATCCACACCATCAGCAGAAAAGAGGATGATGTTCACATATACCTCTGCGTGATAATTATCGGGGAATAAAGGACGGAGAGCACGGTCGACAAGACGGCAAGTCAGAATCTCATAATCAGAAGCTCTACCTTCTCGCTTGGTGAAACCACCGGGAAAACGGCCGAATGCCGCAAATTTTTCTTTGTACTCTACCTGTAAAGGCATAAAATCTGTTCCGGGAACTGCATCTTTAGCGGCACAAACAGTAGCTAACAACATGGTGTTTCCCATGCGGAGCATTACAGAACCGTCTGCCTGTTTTGCCAACTTTCCCGTCTCGAGCGTGATGGTTCTTCCATCAGGTAACTCGATTGTCTTAACAATTGGGTTAATCATAAAAATTGTTTTATCTATACTTTTTCTTTCAAAATTCCTGCAAAGATATACATTTATCGTGGTAATTAGGTGGAAATGAGGTAAAAAGTTAGTGGCGAACTGATTTTTTTTCAAAATTAGGATGAAGAACACAGCAAAATGCTTTGACTAATCTCGAAAAGAAGTATATTTGCATCTCGTTAATAACACACACTATATGAAAAAGGTTACTTTTGCAGCGCTCGCCGCACTTACTATTACTGCTTGTAGTTCTGGCCCTAAATTCCAGGTGAACGGGGATGTATCAGGAGCCGACGGTAAAATGCTTTATCTCGAAGCTTCCGGTCTGGAAGGTATTGTTCCGCTCGATTCAGTGAAGCTGAAAGGGGAAGGTACATTCAGTTTCAAGCAGCCTCGTCCCGAGTCACCCGAATTTTACCGTTTGCGGATTGACGACAAAATCATCAATTTTTCTGTAGATTCTATCGAAACAATTCAAATCAAAGCTCCGTATGTGGATTTCTCTACTACTTATACGGTGGAAGGTTCGGAAAACAGCAATAAGATAAAAGAACTGACGTTGAAGCAGATTCGCCTTCAAAAAGAGGTGGACAATTTACTGGCATCCCTGCGCAGCAACGGAATAGGGCATGATGTATTTGAAGACAGCCTGGCAACATTGCTCAACAACTATAAGGAAGATGTCAAAGTGAACTATATTTTTGCTGCTCCCAACACGGCTGCAGCTTACTTTGCCCTGTTCCAGAAGCTCAATAATTATCTGATATTCGATCCGTTGAACAATAAAGACGATGTGAAATGTTTCGCAGCTGTTGCTACGAGCCTCAACAATGCGTTTCCTCATGCGGTACGTTCCAAGAACCTTTATAATATTGTAATCAAAGGAATGAAGAACACGCGTCAGCCGCAAACAAAAGCTCTGGAAATTCCACAGGACAAAATCGTAGAAACCGGTATTATCGACATTGCCTTGCGTGATGTGAAAGGAAATGTGCGCAAGCTGACCGACCTGAAAGGCAAAGTCGTTTTGCTCGATTTCTCTGTATTCCAGTCGCCTGCCGGAGCTCCTCACAACCTGATGCTTCGCGAACTATATAATGAATACGCAAAACAAGGACTGGAAATATACCAAGTATCTCTCGACGCGGACGAACACTACTGGAAAACAGCGGCAGATAATCTTCCATGGGTCTGTGTGCGCGATGGAAACGGAGTTTACTCTACCAACGTAGCCGTATATAATGTTCGTCAGGTTCCATCTATCTTTTTGATTAATCGTAACAACGAATTGAAGCTTCGTGGCGAAGACATTAAGGATTTGGAAGCAGCTGTCAAGTCATTGCTCTAAGTTGTTATAATTTAGCATATTTCATTTAAATATGTTACATAGCATCTTTTTTCACTTGACACGTATCACTTAAAAGGCTATCTTTGCAAAGAAATAATGAAAAGAGGGTTCCAACATGGCTCATGTTGGAATTCTTTTTTGTTTATATGACCATTTAAAACAATTAAAGGAGGAAAACATCATGGCTTATATGTCAGAAGAAGGTTACAAGAAACTGATGGCGGAACTGAAGGAACTGGAAACAGTGGAACGCCCGAAGATCTCTGCGGCAATAGCCGAAGCCAGAGATAAAGGAGACTTGTCTGAAAACGCTGAATACGATGCAGCAAAAGAAGCGCAAGGTATGCTCGAAATGCGTATCAACAAACTGAAAGCTACCATTGCAGATGCCAAAATCATCGATGAATCTAAATTGAAAACAGATTCCGTACAGATTTTAAATAAGGTGGAACTGAAGAATGTAAAGAATGGCATGAAGATGATTTATACCATCGTTTCAGAAAGTGAAGCTAACCTGAAGGAAGGGAAGATTTCCGTTAATACCCCGATTGCACAAGGTCTGCTTGGCAAGAAGGTGGGTGATGTAGCAGAAATTACTGTTCCACAAGGTAAAATTGCACTGGAAGTAGTAAACATATCAATTTAACGTAAAGGCAGGTCTCCATGTGAGGCTTGCCTTAATTTATCAATAAAAGTTATGGCAACAATATTCAGTAGAATCATCGCAGGAGAAATCCCCTGCTACAAGGTGGCAGAAAACGAAAAGTTTTTTGCTTTTCTCGATATCAATCCATTGGTAAAGGGACATACATTGGTAGTGCCCAAACAGGAAGTAGACTATATTTTCGATTTGAGCGATGAAGACCTGGCTGCTATGCACGTGTTTGCAAAGCAAGTAGCCTGTGCCATTAAAAAAGCATTCCCTTGCCAAAAGGTAGGCGAAGCTGTTATCGGACTGGAAGTACCCCATGCACATATTCATTTAATTCCTATTCAAAAGGAATCGGATATGTTGTTTTCGAATCCGAAACTGAAATTGTCGGATGAAGAATTCAAGTCCATAGCGCAAGCAATCAACTCCTCTCTATAAAACATGATGATGAAATAATGAAAGGCATTCCGTGATGGAATGCCTTTTTTCTTTACTTTTCTTTACTTTCGGCCACTTCAACCAGGTAAACTCCAATACAGATAAAAATGATTGCAAATGTCTGCGTCCAGCTAAAACGATCTTGTCCTAGAGCAAGGGAAGCAATGGTCGCCACAATCAGAATCAAATAACCATAGATAGCGACTACCGTCGTCTTCAGATATTTCAAACCGACAGGCAGCAGCATATAACTGATAGTGGTCGGGAAAATCAATACGAACATCAGAATAAGGAAAGGCGTCCAATGGAACGGCATGGAGAATACCGGGGCATCAAATCCTGTAATAAACGTGACTATAATGGCAGACACGGCAGCACCGGAAAAGGTATATCGCAACATCGTTATCGCTCCAATGGCCGTGAGGATGCGCTGACTAAGAATCAGATAGACAGCATACACCACAGAACTTAGAAGACAAAGCATATTCCCCGTAAAAGCATCAGAGGCCAAATCATCGCTTTGCTGGGTTAGGATGCAAACCAACGCTCCTATCAGACCGATAGAAATTCCTATTATTTTTTTAGCGCCCGCCTTCTCCTTATAAAAGAATATCATGATAAGAAAAACCCAAATAGGCTGGAGACTGGTAAATATGGAACTGGAGACAGGAGTTGTTTTACTCAATCCGGCCAGATAGAGAAACATAAAACCGTAAAGTCCCAAAGCCCCCAACAGAAAGAGGAGCCATTTATCTCTGGTTGACGATTTCTCCGGAGGCATAAACCACCCGATCACCCAAAAAGCAGCTGCTGCAAATGTGCAACGAAGCGTGGCTCCTGTCAATGGACTCATCCACAAAGGCAGAAGATACTTTAAGGCATTCATATTTAAACCGCTAAATACTTTCGAGACAGCCATACTAAGATTGGCTTCCAGTTTCTTATTCTTCATTTTCTATTTTAATTGGTCGTTAAACAAAAAGGTATTACGGCGCCGATATGCCCAGAAAAGAGTAACAATAGTTATCAGAAGATTAAAGATAAAAGGAAACTCCTGTGATTGGGTATGGAATATCCACTGGAAAAAATCGACAATAAAGGGATAAAGCAAGATAGCCAGATAATTCATCATCATCACAAACGCCAAAGCCAATGTGGTCTTTTGCGGCAGTGCGGTCTGGGTGGTCTTATCATAAAGCATAGGTTGAATAATGCCATATCCCAAACCAACCAGGATACATCCGGGAATAATCAGCCATTCGATCGGAGCTATCCAGATTAATAACAATCCCAATGCCATCGACAGCAGGCTGTATGCTTTTGTACGTCCTTTCAGCAGGGCTACAATCTTGTCCAGGCAAAAACCCGGAGCAGTGATGGCCAGAAAGAAAAGCGAAATCATCAATCCGGAATTGCCACTGGAGAAGTGATGCTTTTCCATTAAGAAAGGTAGATTGAAGATCACCACTACCACGATATATGTTATCACGCCATAGAAGAGCATCAACTCTATCAGATGTTTGATGTGAATACCGTACTTGCTGCCTCCTATATCTATGGAAGTAGATTGTTCGGAGGATTCGTTGTCTTTTGTAGTATCTGCAGAAGAAGAAGGTGTAAAAGCGACTTCTCCCGTCCGGTCTTCTTTTAAATGTCCTACCAGCAGAATGGAAATCAATGGGAGGAGATAGACCAGGAAAGGCAGATGCCAGCTGACTTCTGCAAGATAGCCCGTTACGGCAGTTGCTATCACTAATGTGAAATTAGTAATAGCGGAGCTTAATCCGAACTGTTTCACCCGATAGGTTCCTACAAAGTATCTGGAAACCAACCCGGTAGATAAAGGGATAATCAGACCGGAACCGATACCGAGCAAAGCACTTACCACAATTAATTGCCACATTCGATTGGAAATCAGATACAAAATACCGCTCGCGGCAAAAAGCCAGAGTCCGACCTTTAATACACGGACATAATCGACTTTCTCTGTCAGTTTACCACCCAGCAATATAAAAGGAATAATGAGCAGTGATGGCAGCGAAGTCAACATCTGTATGTCCAGATCCGTAGCTTTTGGAAATATCTTCGTAAGATCACCCAATATAGGTGAAACAGCCAGTCCCGGCAATGAAGTCAATGCCGAAATAGACCAGATGGCAATTAAAGTAATAAGAGGAATTGTTCCCCGTCCCGTCTGTATCTTCATAATGCTTATTCGTTAAAAGTTTAGGTTTGAAGAAAACAATAGTTGCTTTATAAAGTTCAAATATGCACCGAAATGAGCCAAATGAACATTTATTGAAACGCAGATTAACGCAGATTTTCGCAGATTATTAGAAGGCTGCGCCATGTTTGAGAACTTTTTTATTCTTTGCGAAAATCTGCGTTAATCTGCGTTTCAATACTTATTTGCTAAAATATCAATTGATTCAGCACCGTACGGAAATGAGTAAAATGATACAGGTTTGAATACATAGTGAGAAAAACATCTATCATAGTATCATTCATTTTAATAATCTTCTAATTATCAAAGGAATAAGTATGATAGATAACTTTTAGAAAATGCATCTATCATACTTTTATTGCAAAAAACGGGTATCTATCACACCCATACTATATCTATTTAGTGTAGCATTAGGTGAGAGTATCCATTTAAAGGCATAAGAATGCACACTTTATAGGATGATAACCTGTATTGACAACTTAATAATCTATTGGAAGCGGCTGTCTTTCTATAGTTCACATGTGCAGGCTGTACAGCCCACGTATGTAAACCGTGCAGCCCACACATGCGGACTGTACAGCACACATACGTGGGCTATAAACTTATCGCCATTACATTTACATTATTAAGCCACGATAATCAGATTTATATGGCTCCCTTGTGACAAAAACAAGCTATCTTACACCTATTATGACCCTTATATGGCTATTTTGCACAATGATAGATAACCTGTTTTTACTGGTAAAAGTATGATAGATGCATTTTCTAAAAGCTATCTATCATACTTATTCCTTTGATAATTAAAAGATTATTGAAATAAATGATACTATGATAGATATTTTATTTCACTATGTAGCATTTAATTCAAATATTTAGGAACATGAGCAAACGTTAGACTTAGAAAAGTTAGCGCCTGCCCGTTCTTTGAAAAAGCAATTAAAAAGAGGCTGACTCAAAAACAATCTTGAGACAGCCTCTCGAATACAAACTTTAACCTATATTCTTTTTAGACTCAATACTACTTAAAGACGTATATTTCATAAAGCTCACATCCCCAAGAAGCCAAAAGATCAAATTTCACATACCGTGCAGTTATAGATTCAATGAATTGATAGTAATCGGCATTCTCATCAGCAGTAGCTACTTTTCCTAGATAATTCCATGTGTTTCCATCAGAAGAAACTGATAATTGTACATTTTGAGGAGCATAATAATATATATAATCAAGACCTACTCCAGTGATTGTTTTTTCCTCTCCCATATCGAGTGTAAATGAAATATCTCCATCAGAACATATACCTTCATAGTTACCTTTGGTTTCACCATCAATAAGCGAACCGCCACCATCGTTTTGATAAAAATCACTACTATCTTCCACATCTACAGACCAACCCTGTTTGGCCCATTCTATCCAACCGGAAGGCCGTTTGTAAGATATGTGTTCAAATCCTCTTATATATTTATTTATATTCAAGGTGAAAGAACTTCTTTTCTCATCCTGCACGAAGACCGGATCTTCACATTCAAAAACAGCTGTGATATTTAATGTGTTTGACGAGTCGTCCGATGTACGCAACAAAAAGTCATTAGTAATCTCCCAAGTAATATCTCCTGATGTCTTTTCACCAGCAGGAATTATAATTTCTGCAGGAGTAATACTAATGTCTTTCAGGTATTCGTCATCCACTCCTTCCGTTGTAAGTTTCACCTTTACATCTTTCCGAGCAGGACGATCCAATTGTACACTGAATGTATATAGATTCCGCTCCGTGTCCTTAAATTCTCCGTTGAAATAAGTATGTTCGAATGTAGTTTTATTACCGACTTTTCCTTCCAAGAAACCTGTAGCTACATACGCCTCTTTCTTTATCAAAGCTTTTGCCTCCAAGGAAATAGATGGCATTTTATATCCTTGCACAGTAGCTCTCACTCCTAAATCACAGGTAGCTTCATCGTAATTAGATTGAAAAACATCCATATTTTTTATACCCAAAGTAACACTGGCATCCGTATAGCCTGCCGGAATTATCAATTTGGTATCACTTAACTCAACATCTTCTCCGATTGGCTCAAAAGTAACTATTGCGTCCTCGGGTGAAGCGTTAAAACGAAAGGTGAATATTACGGGTTTATCGAATTCTAATATACCCTCATTATTATAGGTGGCATTCACTGTTATTTCCGAGCCTTCTCCGTCTTCCGCCACAAGAGAAAAATTGTTATCCGGATAGGTAGCCAGACTTGGAGTTTCATCTTCGCCGCATCCAGAAAGGGCTGTCAGCAAACCGACTGCCAATAATAAGAAAAATCTATAAAGTGTTCTCATTTCTACAATTGTTTTTTAATTTATTGCAAATCATCGGGATATTGGTAAGGTGTGGCATCATTGTCTTTGTAGAACACGGTAGGTGCTTGTAACGGAGAACCATACAGAGTTCTCACATCAGACAGACGCCGGAATACATTGCCATAATTTTCCGGCTTCGGTGAAAAGCCCATAAACCATCCAGAACCTTGGTTTATCAGTCTTTGTCCCTGTAAATCGCCACCTGTACCTCTAACAAACTCCATGGATTGACCGGAACATTCTTTGGATGTCAGGTCCCCATACGGAACTTGAGAAGGATCTCTACCATAATCACCAACTACAATATCTATCCAGTTTTTAATAGTTACTCCATCAACAACGGTTGCCTTCGAACTATACATTCTTCTTAATGCATATACTGCTACGATTTTATCAGGCATTGCTTGTTTAGTTTCGTAGCATAAACGTGCCGCAGCCTCCTCACTAGGCTCTGTTAATGCTGGATTATTCGGATCATAAGCACCTTCATATTCGTCATCAAAACATACCCCGTCCAGATTATATGCTTTGCAATACTGAGCTAGTTCTCGTGCAAAGTCTTTGGCACCTTGTTTAGAAAGTTGCGCCACTCCTGTTATATCCCCGTTACTAAGTATTCCTAATACTATTTTAGTTCCACGTTTACGAAGTGGTTGCAAAAATTTCTCATTATTATCTAGCAAATATTGTATGTAAGCATTACATTTTAAATAAGGGCGTTGGGCTTGTGCGTCCCAGTTGATATTGGCAGCAAATGGAGATACTACATCCCACAGCAATTTTCCGTTTTCCAGTTGAAAAGAAAGAGCATTCAGTGGATTTGTACCATCAAAGAAGACAAATGACTTTACTACATCTTCCCCTTTGTAAGTGTTTCCTAACTTTCTCATATCTTTTATCAAATAGATACAATGACCAGCTTTCTCATCTTTTATGGTAATGTCGCTACTTACGTGGGTAAGAGCTATAGGTAAAGCATAGGTTTTATCTTCTTTCAAAGTGCCGTCCGTCTGAATGGTGATGTCAGTCTGAGCAGATTTTGTTTGTGCATCTACAATAAGCTTCCCGTCATTCTTAAAAGAAACCAAGTGCGCAGGATACAATTCAAAATCGGTTTCATGCTCTTTGTTATAAGTATCCAAATAGTCTGCATCAATAATTACTTGAGCAAAAGTACTGGTACTCGCCATTTTACTAAGACTCATTTTTACAGAAGTAGTATAAGTATCTTTGTATAGCTCCACTACGTTAGAGGACAAATTGGACTTTCCGTCACGCAAGTATCCATTGTTTTCATAAATGCCAGTATATGCTGACTCATCTATTGCTTTATTTATGACAAGATCATCATCACAAGAGGTAAGGCAAGTTATGCCGCCTGCAAATATGGCAACCATCAACCCTGTTATCAGATATTTTTGTTTCATAATAATATTCTTTTTAATTAAAAGGATTAATATATTTGAGGAAGTTCTACAGGAACCCATATCGGATCTTTACTCGCAGTGATATCATTTCCATTACCTGTACGATCTATAACAACCTTTCCAGACCCCTCATTAAATTTCCAGTAGGCTACAAGTCCTTCACTGGCAGGATTTACTTTATAAGGATTATCTGCAATTTGCTCTGCAGTTCTTTCTACGCTCCAAATACGAACCTCTGAAATTTCTCCCGGAAGCCAGCGGGTACCATCAAAAGAACGGCCTATATAGCAATTCTTAGTTAAATCAACCGTACTATTTGCTGACTGGTCTTTATACACCGCCACACCATTCTTGTAATAGATTCGGTTTTTATTGACAGTGTTATACACAACAGCTATGTGTACCCATTCGTCTACCGGAAGTCCAATACCTGGTGCGTGATTTGCTGGAGGAAAACTTCCACCTGGCACAAATGCCTGAAGTTGATCACGTGGACGGTCGCCATCACCGATACGTATAAGGAAATTACCTTCAATTCCAAAAACAGAACTTAGTGCATTATCACGTTTGGCCACCCAGTCATCACTTCGTACCAATGCTTCCACTGTAATAGTAATCATCTTGCTTACATCACTATTCCATTTTATCGGAAAATAGTTTTCTTTAATATTAGCTACAACATTAATAAGAGCAGCGCCTTTGATGATAAAATAAGTAGTACGGGCACTCTCAAGAAGTCCAATTCCAGATACATTTGTGATTGTAACAGGCAACACATAACGTCTTGAGTCGTCCAATTGATTCAAATTAACGAAATTCACTATGATATCATCTCCAGAAATTCCTCCGGGTTGAATCGTAACATTCTTCACAGGAATATCATAAAACGCTTCGGGAAGTGCTGTAGCATTATCTCCATAACTTAGATTGTAGGTAGCCGCTAAAGATGGTTTGGCATCAAAGCTGACTTGGATTTCGTTGTCGACAGGAGCAGCAAGCCGATAAGTAATTTTACGACTGTCAAACAATACATCTTCTTTAATCAGTAAATCTTCTGTTACGGGTACCGAACTTATATAAAGCTTATTGTCATAATGATGTTCATCATTAATATCCGTATCCTTGCAGCTGCTTACCGTAAATGCAGTAAATGCTATAAATGCTAATTGATAAATATGCAATTTCATATTGTATTTCTATTTATTAGGATTCATTATATGAATAGTTTCACGTACTGTTCCATAAGTATTATTGTAATAATCCTTTTGGATATTGATGATAAAAATACCAGTGCAGGTATAATCTGGTGATGCCTGTACAATCCATTGAGCTGTACCTTGTGCAGCCAATACTTTATTTCCATTTGCATCCCGTGTATCCCAATAACCAATTATCATATCCTTATCTTCCTGTTGAGGAAACTGTGTACAGGCAATAAAACGATCTTTTGGAACAAGATCCGCATTCGTTCCTGCTACGTCTATGCCTGCTTGAATAGCCATAAAAACATTTAATGTCAGATCCTCCATGTTTTTGGAAGAAGCGGTTTTCAGTATCAGATGATTGTATTTATCCAGCATATCCATGTTTTCTGGAGCCAAATACTGCACATAACCGTAAAAAACCAATGTTTTGTCGGTATGCTTAATCCGCCAATCCAACACTCTGCTGAAGAAGTTTTGCTGACGTGCCTTGTATTGTTGTAACACATCTTCTTGCATACCCACCATTGAAAGTCCTGTATAGTCAATTAGGATACCATCATATCCATAATTGTCACATAGAACCAGCATAGCATCCGTACGTTCATTCAGATACCTTTGTGCATCTTCTTCCGTCAATTCGGAATTATCTTTTGCCTTATTGTTCCATTCTTGTTCTAAACTCTCATAATTAATGCAGGAAAGCGTGCGGATATTCTTCTCGCGTATTTTTACCATTTCGGCTTGTGTTTCAGACGAGAGCTTTTCTGGATTATTCAAACAGATAAAATCCACACTGTCCAGTATAGCGGTGAGACGTTCGGTTTGATTGATTGGATTAGTTTCCGGATTGTCAAAAGAGACAAAGACTAACTTATGTTCTCCATCCTTGTAGCGTTTCAGATCTCTGATATAGTCAGCATACAGTTGCGGGTTTTGCTCTTCAAATGTAGGGTAATGGATGTTAATGCTTTCTGGGTCTGTCCAGCCTTCGCATGAGGAATACATCATCCCCCACACCATCAATATTGTTGTAAACAAACTGTTTTTTACTATTCTTTTCATATATATTATCACTTAAAGATTTTAATCACATTATTTTCATCCAAGTTCTCTAAGTACTTGGTAAATTCTAAATATAGGTTATTCAAGGAGATATCAGATATTTCTTACTTTTTTCGAAAAAAAAGAGAAAATGGACTAAGTGTTTATTATATTAGCATTGTTTTATTAACAAAGGAAGGGAAAGTCGACACTCTTCTTTTTGAGTTTAATAAAATGTATAACCATTAAATTAAATGTATGGAAAGCAAACATTCGCTTCGAAAGTCGAAGTTATTTCGAGCTTTATTGATTCTTTTGTTGATAGCAGTTCCTGTACAATGGGCTGCGGCACAGTTGACCTTATCAACTCCCCGTACAACTTTAGGAACTGTAATTAAACAAATTCAATCACAATCAAAGTACCAATTTTTCTACAATGACAAGCTATCAACTGTCACAGTTGAACCTTTAAAAGTAAAAGATGCTTCTTTAGAGCAAGTTTTAAACACACTTTTGAAAAATAAAGATATCTCTTATAAAATAGAAGAGAATATAATTTATTTATCAGAAAAAGAAAATTCCGATTCACTACAACAACAAAGCGGGAAAGAACGTACTATAACCGGACAAGTTGTAGATGCTAAAGGAGAACCATTGATTGGTGTTAGCATTTTAGTGAAAGGAACAACAGACGGAGCTATTACCGATTTGGATGGTAACTACAAAATTGTGACAAAAAGCAATAACCCAGTTATTGTTTATTCTTATATCGGATATAAGACACAAGAAATCCCTTTGAAAGGACAGACAGCCATTAATATTACGATGATGGATGATACCCAAGTGATTGACGAGGTAGTTGTTACAGCTTTGGGTATTAAGCGTTCAGAGAAAGCTTTGAGTTATAATGTCACACAGGTCGATGCAGAATCAGCTTTAGCTGTAAAAGATGCGAACTTTATTAATTCACTGAACGGAAAGGTTGCGGGTTTAAATATCAACTCTTCTTCTTCTGGTATTGGTGGTGCAAGTAAAGTTGTTATGCGTGGCTCCAGGGGTATCGAACAATCGTCTAATGCTCTTTATGTTATCGACGGTATTCCAATGTATAACCTGAGCGCTTCTGGTGGTTCTGAAGAGATGCAATCGCAAGGCTCTACAGAAGCTATAGCTGATATAAACCCAGATGACATTGAATCAATGTCAGTTTTGTCTGGTGCTGCTGCTGCCGCATTGTATGGTAGCAATGCATCTAATGGTGCTATTGTGATTACAACCAAAAAAGGAAAAGTGGGTCGTGTAGCCTTGACCGTATCTAGTAATACAGAAATGTTATCTCCATTCGTCATGCCACAGTTTCAGAATCGCTATGGAACTTCTGGAACAGATGCGCCCGGGACTGGTACAGCTTGAGATCGGTGTACAGTCAACAAATCCGAAGACGATCAAAGAGATCCACAGAGTTATGGACTTTGAAAAAGTATCTAAAATCGTGAGAAGAATTCAGAATAAGGGAAATGTGCACGAACATCTGGATCTGATCGCCGGCCTTCCGTACGAAGATGTGGAAAGCTTCGCACATTCCTTTGATGATGTCTATGCATTAAAACCGGAGCAGCTCCAGCTGGGATTCCTGAAAGTGCTTAAGGGATCCTTTATGCAGGAGCATCAGGAAGAGTACGGCATTGTCCATAAAGCGCACCCACCGTATGAAGTACTGTATACAAAATGGATTTCCTATGAAGATGTGCTGCGCCTGAAAGGGATTGAGGAGATGGTGGAGGTCTACTATAACAGCCGTCAGTTTACGAATACGATGGAAGAACTGGAAAAGGAATACGATTCTGCATTCACCATGTATGACCGGCTTGCATCTTATTACGAAGACAATGGTTATAACGCCGTTCAACACAAGCGGAGTGCCAGATATGAGATACTGCTGAATTATATACGGCTTCATCATAAAGAAAAAGAAGATCTGTTCCGGGAAGTGCTCACATATGATTATTATCTTCGTGAAAATGCGAAGAGCCGTCCGGAATTCGCCGGGGATTATCTGGTGGAAAAGAATGTGGCGAGAGCATTTTATGAAAAAGAAGAAGAGACACATATGTACCTTCCGGATTATGGAAAATACGACAGAAATCAGATGCGTAAAATGACGCATTTAGAATATTTTAAACTGGCAGATACCTATATCCTGTTCGATTATCAGAACAGAAACCCGCTGAATCAGGAAGCCAGGGTCTGTAAAGTGGAAATTGATAAAGTGAGAATAAAATAAGTATCAATATAAAAGGAAATAGAATTATGAAAAAAAGAACGGGAGAGATCCTGGAACTTCTGGATGAAAAATACGGAACAGAATTTATCTGTTATCTGAATTATGAAACTCCGTGGCAGCTTCTGATCGCTACGATGTTAAGTGCGCAGTGTACCGATGCAAGAGTCAATATTGTAACAAAAGATCTGTTCCGGAAGTACCCGTCTGTCGAAGCATTTGCGGACGCAGACCTGAAAGAATTAGAACAGGATATCAAACCAACGGGATTCTATCATAATAAAGCGAAGAATATCATAGCCTGTATGAAAGACATCCGGGATAAATATAACGGAGAAGTCCCATCAGAACTTGAAGACCTTTTAAGTCTGGCGGGAGTAGGCAGAAAGACAGCCAATGTGATCCGCGGAAATATCTATCACGTGCCGAGTGTAGTCGTGGATACACATGTAAGGCGCATATCCAATCGGCTCGGACTTACGAAGAATCAGGATCCGGACAAGATCGAACAGGATTTGATGAAGGAACTGCCAGAGGATCACTGGATTCTCTGGAATATTCATATCATTACATTCGGACGTACGATCTGCAGTGCAAGGAGTCCGAAATGTGAGGATTGTTTCTTGCAAAAATATTGTAAAGAGTATAAAATGTAGAGAAATACGTTACTGTTTACGTAAAAACTGATAATCGGTAACGGGAATAGAATTAAAGAAGGTAGAAGAATGAATTTTAACAATAAAAGAACAAGAAGAATTGTATCAATTGTTGTACTTATTGTTATCATTGCCATGGTGGCAACGATGATCATTCCGTATCTTGTATAAGCATCTTATATAAAGAAA
>OGFF01002373.1_pt1 | contig 16584 bp, 19 predicted proteins | sample 1570751 | NCBI WGS metagenome assembly OGFF01 (sample SAMEA2581951, study PRJEB24529) | metagenome | biome: Human gut stool | place: China | collected 2011 | reverse complement strand
GTGTCCCCACTGGTAAAGATTTTGACCATTCATGGGTGTCCCTACTGGTAAAATTTATATTCATAATAATATTGGCTGAATTTGTTCATTATCTAAGGCATATTCTATAGTCTTTATCAAATATGATGGATCAAAAACTATAGAACGAGGTTTAGTAATTGGATTATCTTGCTTAAATGGAACAAAATAATAGTGTTTTCTATTAAACAATTTTCCTATGTTTTCTCCTGCACCCGAAAGTCCATTATTAGTTGATATAGCTATAACTACAGGTCTTTCTCTTCTTAAATGTGATTTAACAGCCATAGTTGCTGAATTATCTATTATGTCATTTGCAAGTTTTGCCATGGTATTACCTGTTGCAGGTGCTACCACTAATATATCTAACATATCTTTGGGACCTATTGGTTCTACTTCCTGAATTGTGTGTAGAATTTTGGTTCCAGTAATATCTTCAACTTCATTAATAAAATCTTCGGCTTTACCAAATTTCGTATTCATTGTGTAACTATTTTCTGACATTATTGGAATTACTTTAGCTCCTAATTTTACAATTTTCTTAAGCTCATCTATTGTTTTTCTAAATGTACAAAATGAGCCTGTCATTACAAATCCTATTCTTTTTCCTTCTATGTTCACAATTTAGAAATCCTCCTTTCATACTATTTATATATAATATGATTTTATGGAGAATTTTGTCGAAGTAAATTTTGAACCGGGTACATTTTTTTACTATTTCATAAAAATTAATATTAAAAATATAGATTTAAATGAAATAACGAATATGATTGGAAAAGCTTTAGAAATTCTTACGAATTTTTATGGAAAGAGTCCTGAATTTTTTGGAAATTTTTATTTTTTAGATAAATTTTACATATTTTTCTCATCACAAAAATTCTATTGACATTATTAACATAATATTATATAATGCCTTATATATGGGAAAACCCATTTGTATATAAATTTACCCCATTTTCACCTTTATCGGTGTTAATATATGTATTAAGCCATTAATTAATAATATATATAGGAGGAAAAGGTTATGGCATACTACAACAATTTTTTTTGGAAAAAAGCAAAAGAAGCAGATATCGTTATTTATAATGATAAAACAGGGCACTGCATACATTGTGATGTAGATTTGTTATCCGAACTTTATAGCATTGTAGCCTACAGCATAGGTCATCCAGATGGAGATTGCGTTGAATGTTTTAATTTACAAATTCATGGAACTAAGAAAAAGATCATTCCGATTAAATGTTTAAAAGATGAAAGTTTAGCTATACAAGTAGCTTTCTTACTTAACCAGTTCGGATTAAAAATAGAAAGGTATTCTTGGAACGGATCCATTTATGTTGTTGTTTTAAAATAATATTATTTTTCACTAATATATTAAATGTACAAAATGAAGGAGATAAAAAATTTTATCTCCTTCGTTTTTTATATAACATACATCAAAACACATAATACATGCAATAAATTCCCAAAAAATACGCATAAATGAAATATTGAATGTATGTATTTATGTTTTTTTCCTACTCCGTAAAGAATCGCTCCAATTGTATATATAATTCCTCCGGATAATAACATTATAAATCCTGGCATTCCTAATAAGCTAGGTAATAAATTTCCTTTTATTATTATACACCATCCCATTACTAAATAACATATCATAGAAAATATTTTATATTTTTTTAAATCAATAGCATTTAATGTAATTCCTAATATAGCAAATCCCCATATGATTCCAAATATTGTCCAGCCTAAGGCTGTTGAATATTCTCTTAATGTACATAATGCAAATGGAGTATATGAACCAGCAATTAGTACAAATATCGCACAATGATCTAATACTTGGAAAACTTTTTTTGATTTTAGTTTTGGACTCAATCCATGATATATACTTGACATAGTATATAAAAATAGCATTGATACTCCAAAAATTATTCCACTTACTATTCCATATGGATTATGGCGAATACCTCCAAATACACTACATAATACTATAGTTGCAATTCCTGCAACTCCACCAACTATGTGTGAGACCATATTAAAAATTTCTTCACCTTTTGTATATTTGGGTAATATTCTATCTGCTAATTTCGTTCTTTTCATATATAACCTCCTATTTTTAAAAATCACATCTAGTTTTTAATACTAGATGTGATTGTATCACACACTATTTTATTTGTCTACTACTTTTTCTGAAATTTTTTATATATTTTCAAATTCTTCTACAATATTATCTATAGAAATTTGTTTTTGAGTTTTTTCTTCCATATTTTTTATTGCTATGCAATTATTAGCAAGTTCATCTTCACCTAATATAAATACATAAGGAATATGTTCAACATTAGCATAATCCAATGCTTTTTTCATTTTTCTATTTTTCATTTCAACTTCAACTTTATATCCTGCATTTCTCATTATTTGAGCTATTTTCAAGCATTCAATTTCAGTTCCCATTGGAATTATGTATATGTCAGTCAATGCTTTTTCTGTAAATTCTTCTCTATTTTTTAAAATCTCATATATAACATTTAGTCCAAAACTAACTCCTACTGCTGGATATATTGTGCCATTACTTATGAAGTCTGTTATCATTTTGTCATAACGACCTCCACCGCCAATACTTGAAGTAATACTTCCATCTTTAACATATACTTCAAAAACTGTTCCTGTATAATATTCTTGACCTCTTGCAAGTGATGGTGCAAATTGAACATATTCTAACAGTCCAAGTTTTTCTATATATTCTTTCAATATGTTCAATTCTTCTATACCATCTGCAAATATTTTATTTTTGTTTTCAATATTTACAAGCTGTTCTACATTCATATTCAAATACATAAATAATTTTTCTATTTGTTCATCATTCAATCCAATTTTCTGAAATTCTCTTTCAAGCTCTTGTTTTGTCATTTTTTCAAATTTATCTATTATTGTTATTGTGTCAGAAATTAATTCTTCTGAAATTCCAGCTTCTATTATTATTCCTGATAGGAATTTTCTATTATTATATTTAATTACTACATCAATTCCTAAATTTTTGTATGCTTCTACATATAATGCTACAAATTCTGCTTCGATTAATTGACCTTCTATTCCAACACAATCTACATCACATTGTATAAATTCTCTATCTCTTCCTAATTTTACAGGTCCATTTCTAAATACTTCTCCTATTTCATATCTTTTAAATGGTAACCTTGTATTTTGATTCATTGCTATATATTTTGCAAAAGGAACTGTTAAGTCATATCTTAATGCTAAATTCCTATTACCTTGATCAGTAACTTTATATACTTCTTTTAATATGTCATTTTCCTCATCATATTTTAACGCTAATAAATCATAATAACATAATATTGGTGTTTGTAATGGCTTAAATCCATATTTTTCAAATACTTTTTTTAATGTATCTGATATATAATTCCTTATAAATTGTTCTCTTGGTGAATAATCCGCACATCCCTTTACATTTCTTAGTTCTATTTCTTTCATATCTTACCTCTTTTTTATAAATTGATAGCCATATTATACCATCTATAAGCAAATAAGTAAATAAATATAAACAAATTTTGAATAAAATGGTTACAACTTACTAGATTTTTTTCTGTTAATTATGAATCACATAAATTATTGCTTTTATTTAGTAACTTTTTCAGCAAAAGTATTATTTACAATTTTATCATAAGGAGCTTTCTGTTCGAGTTCTCCTGCCTCTGTCATAATTAATTGAAGTTTGTCAAAAGCTTCTTCTTGAAGAATAGGATTTTCTTTCCATGCCTCAATATCTTTATATTTTTGAACAGACTTTTCTAAAGATTCCACAGTTGTATCTGGGAAAAATCCTTGTATAACTTCAGCAATTTCTAATGCAGTATGTTCTTTAACCCATTGTTCGCCTTTATATATTGCCTTTGTAAAACTTTCAATAATATCTTTATTGTTTGAAATATAACTTTTTTTCGCACAATAAGCTGTATACGGAACTTCTCCTGCAGCTTCGCCAACTGATGCTACTATATATCCTTTTTTAGCATCCTCTGTCATGGAAGCAGTAGGTTCAAATAAAGTAACATATTCTGCATTTCCACCAGTAAATGCTCCTGCCATTAAATCAAATTTTATACTATCATCTAGCACTAAATCTTTTTGAGGATTTAAGCCATTTTGTTTTAGAACATATTCAAGTGTCATGTATGGAACTCCACCTTTTCTTCCTGGAATAACTGTTTTTCCTTTTAAATCTTGCCAAGAGAAATTATTTGTTGGTTCCTTACTTACTAGAAAAGCTCCGTCTTTCTGTGTTAACTGTGCAAATACTTCAATATAATCTTCCTTTCCTTCATTATAAACATATATTGATGCCTCTGGCCCGCATAATCCAATATCACTTTGACCAGCTAAAATTGCTGTCATTACCTTATCTGCTCCTTGCCCTGTTGTTATTTCTAATTTTAGTCCTTCTTCTTTAAAAAAATCCTTTGATATGGCTACATATTGGGGTGCGTAAAATACTGACCTTGTTACTTCATTCAATTGTATTTTATGTAATTCTTCATTTTCATTGTTCTTTGTTATCTGTGCTTTTACTAAATATACAACTGATGTTAATATTATCATTAGTAATATCACTATAATAGTGAATTTCGTTGTTTTTTTCATATTGACCTCCTTTTATTTTTGTATATTTTATGTTTATTATAAAATAATGTGAAAAAAAAACGAGCATTTCTGCTCGTTTTTATTTTGCATAATCAACAACTCTAGTTTCTCTAATAATATTAACTTTAATTTGTCCTGGATAATCCATTTCGTCTTCAATTCTCTTAGATACGTCTCTTGCGAGTAATGTCATTTTATCATCTGTAATTTTTTCTGGTTTTACAATTATTCTAACTTCTCTACCAGCTTGAATTGCAAATGACTTTTCAACTCCATCAAATGAATCTGCAATAGATTCCAAATTTTCCAGTCTCTTTATGTATGCCTCTAATGTTTCTCTTCTTGCTCCAGGTCTTGATGCTGAAATTGCATCAGCTGCTTGTACTAATACCGCTTCTAATGTCTGTGGTTCAACATCTCCATGATGAGCTTCTACGGCATTTATTACCAATGGATTTTCTTTAAATTTCTTTAAAATGTCAACACCTATTTGTACATGTGTTCCCTCCATATCATGATCTAAAGCTTTTCCTATATCATGTAATAATCCAGCTCTACGTGCTAATTTTGCATCTAATCCTAGTTCTTCTGCCATTATTCTTGCTAAATTTGAAACTTCTATTGAATGATTTAATACATTTTGTCCATAACTTGTTCTATATTTTAATTTTCCTATTAATTTTATAAGTTCTGGATTTAAACCAATTACTCCTGTCTCTAGTGCTGCTCTTTCACCTTCTGATTTAATAGTTTCTGATAATTCCTCTTTTGCTTTTTCTACCATTTCTTCTATTTTAGCAGGATGTATTCTACCATCATCAATTAATTTTTCAAGTGAAATTCTTGCAACTTCTCTTCTTAGCGGATCAAAACCTGACAAGATTACTGCTTCAGGTGTATCATCTATTATTAAATCTATTCCTGTAAGAGTTTCTAGTGCTCTTATATTTCTACCTTCTCTACCAATTATTCTTCCTTTAATATCATCTGATGGAAGTGGTACTATTGAAACTGTAGTTTCAGCTGAATGATCTGCTGCACATTTTTGTATTGCATAACTTATTGTTTCTCTTGCATTTTTCTTAGCTTCTTCTTTTGCTTTTTGCTCTAGTTCTCTAATTAACGCAGCTTTTTCACTTGTTATTTCCTGTTCAACCGTTTTTAATAACTGTGATTTTGCTTCTTCTTGAGATAAATTTGCAACTTTTTGAAGAACTTCTCTTTGTTCTTTTTCTAATTCTGCTATTTCCTTTTCTTTTTCTTTTAGTTCACGTTCTTCTTTTTCCAAATCTTTTTCTTTTCTTTCAAAATTATCTGATCTTTTTTCCAAGTTTTCTTCTTTTTGGATAATTCTACTTTCTTGTTTTTGTATTTCGCCTCTTCTTTCTTTAATCTCTTTGTCTAGCTCATTTCTTGCATTCATAATTTCTTCTTTGGCTTTGAAGATTTCCTCTTTTTTCAAGTTTTCTGCTTCTATTTTTGCTAGTTCTACTAATCTTTGGGCTTCTTTTTCTGCTCCTTCAATTTTAGATTCTGCAATTCTTTTTCTTATCACTATTCCTAGTGCTACTCCTATTGCTAATGAGATTAAGACAGCGGCTACTATGATTAAAATATCCATAATCATACACCTCTTTCTTATTTAATTTTCAATGTTCGAATAAATATATCTTTTTTCTATTTTTATTTTTTATATATTTTTTCAACCTATTATATTTTATAATTATTATTGTCAACTGTCAAGTGCTTTTAATTAAATTTCTATGCAACCATCAAATTTTTCTTGCTCATGTAAACAAAATTGTGTAAGCATTTTCTTTACATCTTCTAGTTGTTCAATTTGTGACTTATCTGCATTTCTTTCTTCCATCAACCTTTTTATTTCATTATATTCTTTCATATTATTGGCTAACTGTTCTTTTGCATATATAACATTTGATTCATATTGCAATTTTTTAAAAATTCCGACCTTATTTTCTCCATCTACTAATTGTGGTACAAATTTTTCTTCTACTGTTCCTCTTCTATAAATATGTAATTTAGCTAAGTCTATACCGTGCATTATTTTTGACATTGCATCATATGAATCATTATGGTAAATCATCTAAAAAATCTTGATTTAATTCTAATAAAGCTTCTTCTAAGGCTCTTCTATCTAGTTTTCTTCTAATATTATTTCTTTGCATTATATTGTCCATTTCTTTCTCTCATCAAGTATTTTTTTTATAATTTTTCCATTATTCATATATATTTCATGTTGCACTTTTTCTAAAACTTCAAGTTCTGCTTTATATATGCTATTTTTTTTGAATCTTTACAAACAGCATATTTATTTGTTACATTTGCTATTTCATTTACTACTATATCTAAAGCTATTTCAACATCCTCTTCCATATTTTCCTCCAATTATACTATTTCAAAAATTTCTAAATCATATGGTGCAAACACATTCCCTTTATAATATTTTTTAGCATCTTCAATAAATATTTGTTTTCTGTGTTCCAAATCATTATCAGTAGAATGTGATAAAATTATATTTTTTATTTTTTTCATTTCTATATTTGCAGCCTTTAGATTGTTTATTATTCCATTTCCTCCACCTGTATCTACTAAAAAATATTCATCATTTTTTTCTAATGCAAAACATGTATTATAACATTTTGTTACAGATCCATGTCCTGTTCCCAACGCAACTATTTTCATTATTTTCAATCACCATTTTTGTATAATATTTATTGCATTAAATATTATCATATTCTGTTGAAATAAGCAATATTTTATTGTATATTTTTCAGTGAAATCATCTTATCATCAAACTTGCTAATCATTTTTGCACAATTAACTAATTCTTTTGAAGTCTTTTTATTAACTTCTTGTTCAGTTTTGTATTTTACCTTATGCTCAAAACTTGCCCAGAAATCCATTGCAAGGGTCCTTATCTGTATTTCACATTTTACATATATAGTTTTCTGAGATAATTTTACAGGTACCTCTACAATCATGTGATAGCTTGAATATCCACTTGGTTTTGGATTTGTAACATAATCTTTTTCATTTAATATATGTATATCTGGTATTTGTTTTATCAAATCTTTAATAAAAAATATATCATCTTTTAGTGTACATACAATTCGCATTCCTGCAATATCATTAATCTTTTCAATCAAATTATAGTATGTCTTTTTATATTTTTTCTTTTCCATTTTCTTTACTATACTTTTTGGCTCTTTTATTCTTGTATCTATGTGATCTATTAAATCATAATTATACATTATTTTGAATTCTTCTTTAATTATATTCATTTGTAGTTCCAACTGTTTTAATGCTGATTGATAAAAAAACATGAGTTTATCAAATGGTTCATCTTTAACATCCAATTTCTCCTCTTTATTTTCTAAAAAATTTTCTATTATTGTCAATTCATTTTCACTCATACTCCAAACTCCTTCCATATTTTGCTTGGTAATTTTATACCGTTAGTTTATATGTATTTTGTTATGAAAGTATTCCTGATTTGTGTTTTTTGTGTGAAATGTTGAATTTATATTTTTTTATTGATATAATTCTTTTAAACAAACAATAAGAGGAGGAATTAATATGTCTACACCACATAATGAAGCAAATTTAGGAGATATTGCAAAAACAGTTATAATGCCAGGTGACCCACTTAGAGCCAAATATATTGCAGAAAATTTTATGACTGATATAAAATTAGTAAATTCAGTTAGAGGAATTTATGCTTACACAGGAAAATATAACGGAAAGGAAATTACTGTAATGGCTTCTGGTATGGGAATGCCAAGTATGGGAATTTATTCATATGAATTGTATAAATTCTATGATGTTGAAAATATTATTCGTATAGGTTCTTGTGGTTCTTATAAACCTGAATTAAAATTATTTGATATCGTACTTGCTGAAAACACTTTTTCAGAAGGAAATTTTGCTTTAACTTTAAATAACGAAAATTGCCACATCATAAGTAGTAATAATGAATTAAATTCTGTAATAATAGATACTGCTAACAAATTAAATATTTCAATATTAAAAGGAAATACTGTTTGTACTGATTGTTTTGATCTTTATATGACAGATGTGAATCAGTTCTTAGCTAGAGTTCCAGAAGGATTTAATCCTGTTAGTGCTGAAATGGAAGCTTTTGCACTATTTTACGTTGCTAAAGTTCTAAATAAAAAAGCTGCTTGCCTTATGAGTGTTGTTGATTCTAAATTTATTAAAGATGTAGCAACACCAGAAGAAAGACAAACTGGTCTTAATAATATGATTAAAGTTGCTTTAGAAACTAGTATTTCACTATAAAATCGCACCTGTTAAAAGGGCTGCCTTTGTGGCATCCCTTTTGATAATTTATTTGTGTTACATTTTATTTGGCATTTCAATTCCAAGTAATCCTGCTCCTGTTTTCAATATTCTTCCAACAGAATAAGTTAAATATACACGAGCATTTTGAAGATTTTTATTATCATTAATAATCTTATTTTCATTATAGAAATTGCTATAAGTTTTAGCAACATCTATTAAATATCTTGATAAAATTGATGGTTCGTTTTTGTCTGTAACTTGTACTAAAACGTCTTCAAAATCATAAATTAATTTTAATAATTTAATTGAATATTCATCTTGTAATAGTTCTGAACTAACTTCTGAAATATCTGGAACTCCACCTGCTTTTTCAATAACACTTTTTGTACGTACATAAGTATATTGAATATATGGACCTGTTTCACCTTGAAAATTCAAAATTGTATCCCAATCAAATATTTCATCTTTTATTCTTGATTGTGCTAAATCATTAAATATTACTGCACCAACCCCAACTTTTTTAGCTACTTCTTCTTTATTTTCAAGTTCAGGATTTTTTTGTTCAATTATTGTTTTTGCTCTTGATATTGCTTCATTAAGTAACTCACTTAATTTTACACTTGTTCCTTCTCTTGTTGACATTTTACCTGTTGGTAATAATACCATTCCAAAAGCAACATGTTCTAATCCATTTGTATATTTTTCATCTAATCCAAGAAGTTTAGCAACTTCAAACACTTGTTTGAAGTGTAGCACTTGTTCATATGATGTAACATATAATGCTTTGTCAAAATCATATGTTCTTGCTCTATACATAATTGCAGCCAAATCTCTTGTTGCATATGTTGATGAACCATTACTTTTTTCTATTATACATGGTGTATTAATTCCTTGCTCTTCTAAGTCTACAATTCTTGCTCCTTCAGATTCTATTAATTTTCCACTCTTCTCTAGAATTTCAACAATTTCTGCCATTTTGTCTGAATAAAAAGCTTCACCTTTCCAAGAATCAAATTTACTACCTAATATGTCATAAACTTTTTGGAATTCTTTTAAACTTAGTTCTCTAAATTTTTGCCAAATTTCTACACAATAAGGATCTCCATCTTCAAGCTTTTTAAAATTATTTCTGCAATTTTCTAAAACCTGCTCATCTTCTTTACATGCTTGATTGATTCTTATATAAATTTTTGTTAATTCATCTATCGGACTTTCTTCAATATTATATTCATTTCCCCACAATTTATATCCTTCAATTAATTTTCCAAATTGTGTTCCATAATCCCCTAGATGATTTATTCCAGTTACATTATATCCTAAATATTTATATATTTTATATAATGCTGCACCTATTACTGTTGAACGCAAATGTCCAATATGAAATGGTTTTGCAATATTAGGAGCAGAATAGTCTATTACTATATTTTTTCCATTTCCTATTGTTGATTTACCATATTCCTCATCATTAGACATTTCTTGTAAAACTTCTTTTACTAATAATTCTTTATTTACAAAAAAGTTTAAATATCCTCCTACAACTTCTAGCTTTGTTATTTCATTTTCATTTAATTTAATCTTTTCCTTTATTTCCATAGCAATAGCCTGTGGTGCCTTTCTTAATGTTTTGGCCAACCTAAAACATGGAAATGCATAATCTCCATTTTCAGTTCCTTTTGGCTTTTCTATTGATTTTTTTATTTCATTTTGATCTACATTTATAACTTGTGCTATTGCATTTGCTATTACAATTTTAAAATCTATCATTTTTTCTCCTTCTTTACTTCCATAGTTCTTCTAAAACTTTTTTATATCTTACAAATATTGGATGATTAGCATCAACATTTTCTATACAGCTTTTATATACACTTGTATAATACCATTTTTGTTCTTCTGGATTTCTAGATAATACTTTATCTTCTCCACATTCCTTTATATTAGAAATAGAATCTTCTAAATTATTTATTTTATCAGATGCTACAATCAATTTTGAACCAAGTGGAGCTGTTTTTATATGATTTATTGTATGTTGTTTTCTTTCCTTCCAAGGTAAACTTTTGTCTGGTTCGGAAGCATCATATACATAGTCTCTAACCTTTTTTCCAAATTCTTTTTCTATATCTTCAAATGTATGTTGAGTATCTTCTACTACATCATGTAATATTCCTGCTGTAACTATATCTTCATCGCATCCATTTCTTTGCAATATCATTCCAACTGTAAATGGATGGAATATCATATCCACATCTTTTTGTTTTCTTTTTTGACCTTTGTGAGCCTTTGTTGCATAAAAAATCGCATATTCAATTTTATCCATAATTCTCTCTCCTTTACCCCAAATATTATATTACATTTTTTTCAATTTTACAAGTTGTTGTTCTCTAATTATTGACATTTATTAACTATATGTTATAATGGTTTTACTTTATAAATAAAAACTTTAAAGGAGGGCACAGTATGAATAGACGGCCTTTAACTATTGAATTTACAGGACTACCTAATTCCGGTAAAACAACTTTAATTCATAATCTTGCAAAAGACTTGCGGAATAATGGATTGAAAGTAAAAATTATGCAAGAAGATGCTGAACTTGTACCTACGGAAATTCCAAAAAAGACTTGGATCAGGAACACATGGATTACTTTTGGACAATTGCAGTCTCTTTTAGAGATTCCATATTCAACAGAGGAACTCATCCTATTAGACAGAGGTTATTGTGATGCTTTGTTCTGGGCAAAATTTTTGTACAAACAAGATGCTTGTTCAAAAGAACAATCTGAATCTCTTCTTAGAATTCTTCATGAAATGAATGATCAATTCAACTTATTGCCTGACTATCTTTTCGTAATTGATGTTTCCATCAAAGAATCTATGAAAAGAAGATTAGCCATGGGTGGTAAAATTGTCTTGACTAATGAAGACTTCTTGAGTTTTTCCAAAGCTGAATTAGAAGAGTTCTATCAGGGCATTACTTGTCCAATGTGGTATTTGGATACTTCGAGTTTATCTATTGAAGGAGCCAAAAACATAACAATTCAAAAAATTCAGGAAATACTTGCATAATTCACAACAAAGAAGAGGAATCTTTTATAGATTTCCTCTTCTTTCTATTTCTACTCCATCTTTTGTATCTTTTATATTATAACCCTTTTCAATAATTAAATCTCTTAATCTATCAGATTCGGCCCAATTTTTCTCATTTCTCGCACTCTTTCTTTGCTCTACTAAATCCAAAATTTCTTGTGGTACTTGTTGTTCCTCTTTCTTTTCAGTTATTTTTATACCTAAAACAGTATCAAACTTTTCTAATAATTGTGCTATTTCAGGTGATTTCTCTGGATATTTTACAGCTTCCCATACAACACTCATTGCAAGTGGCATATTTAAATCATCATTTATAGCTTGGTGGAATCTATTTTCCATATCATTTATTATATCATCTGATACATTATCAGTTCCATTTAAATGTTTTTGATATCCTTCTCTTAAGCGATTTAAAGATACTGAAGCTGCCTCTATTCCATCCCAAGTAAAGTTTAGTTTTCCTTTATAATGACATGAAAAATTAAATAATCTGTATACTAATGGATCATATCCTCTATTTATAATATCATCCATTAAATAAACATTACCTAAGCTTTTTGACATTTTTCCACCATTTATTAATAGATATTCTCCGTGCATCCAATAATGAGCTGGTATTTTACCACATGCCCCTTTGCTTTGAGCAATTTCATTTTCATGGTGTGTTGGTATTAAATCAATTCCTCCTGTATGTATATCAAATACTTCTCCTAAATACTTTGTACTCATTGCTGAACATTCAATATGCCAGCCAGGATAACTTGGTCCCCATGGGCTATCCCATTTCATTAAATGATTTTCTGGAGCTTTTATCCATAAAGCAAAATCATATGGATTTCTTTTTTCTGGGTCAACTTCTACTCTTGCTCCTGCTTTTTGTTCTCTAAGATTTATTCCAGATAATATTCCATATTCATCTAGTTTAGATACATCAAAATATATAGCAGTAGAAGTTTCATATGCATATCCTCTTTCCATTATTTTTTCTACTAATTCTAACATTTCTTTTATATGTTCAGTTGCTTTACATACTACTTCAGGTTTTTCTATATTTAGTCTTTCTAAATCTTTAAAAAATAATTTAGTATAATGTTCTGCAATTTCCATAGGAGTTTTATGCTCTTCTCTAGCAGATTTTAACATCTTATCTTCACCTTCATCTCCGTCTGATACAAGGTGCCCAACATCTGTTATATTCATTACATGTTTTAACTCATATCCATTATATTTTAATACACGTCTTAATGTATCTTGAAACAAATTTGTCCTCATATTTCCTATTGTTGCATCTTTGTATACCGTTGGTCCACACGAATATATTTTTACCATTCCAGGTTCTATTGTTTTAAAAAGTTCTTTCTTTTTTGTTAAAGTATTATAAAAATATATGTCCATTATTTCCTCCCTTTATATTTAAGAAAAGTGGCACAGCCACTTTTCAATTATTCACTATTATCATTGTTTTCTGTTGTATCTTCTGTATTATTATTACTATTATCTCCCGTATCGCCTGAATCCGGTGTATCTGGCGTACTTGGTGTTTCTGTTTCTGTTGGTTTTGTATCTGGTGTTGTTGGTTGTGTAGTCTCTTCATTGCTTGGTTCTTCAACTGGCATATTTGTTGTAGTATCAGGTTCTGTTGGTTTTACAACCTCTGTTGGCTTTTTATGTATTGTACAATATTCAGTTGGAGCATAACCCATAGTTGAATTTATTCCTGGTGTTGTCCATAATCCTAATCTTTCTTTTTCAACAGCATAATTAGCAGATTTTCTCTGTTTTGATGGACAAAATTCATTTGCTAATTTTCCAGATTCTGTACATATTGTGTATTGACTCTTGTGTGCATCACATGTTTCTGGTAAATGGTCTTTTACAAATATTTCTGAGTATGTATTTGAGCATTTATCTGTTGCAAGTAATCCGCTTGTTCTACAAACTGTTGCATGCACTATATTTTCTGGTTCATTAAATGATGAATTTTCTAATCCTTTATGAATTTGTGACATTATTCCAGAAAATAGTTGGCCTGCTGGATTAGTTCCCGGAAAACTAATTCTTTGTGGATCATCAAACCCATACCATGCAGCACATGCATAATAATTTGTAAATCCACATAACCATCTATCTTTAGAAGAGTTTGTTGTTCCAGTTTTAGCAGCAACATCAATTCCATTTATTGCACAATATTTAGCAGTTCCAGCATATCCATCTGCGCCAGTTATAACTGATTGCATTAAATTTTTTACAATATAAGCTGTTTCTGCTGAACACACAGTTTCCTTTTTTTGATTTGGTTCTAATACAACTTTTCCATCAGAATCTTCTACCTTAGTGTAAAATGTTGGTTGTATATATGTTCCATCATTTGCAACTGACGCATATGCAGCTGCCATTTCTAATGGACTTACACCATATGTCATTCCGCCTATTGCCAATGCAAGGTTTTCATCATTATGCTCTTTATTTTCACTTGCATGTACTAGTGAAGATATTCCCATTTTTTCCATGTATTCAATTGATTTTTGAGGTGTTAGCTCTGCCATAACTTTAATAAATGGTATATTTTGTGATGTTGTTAATGCTGTTCTAACCGTTCTTAATCCTGTAAATTTATTATAATTTTCAGGCTCATAATCTTTTCCAAATGTTGTTTTTAAATCCGCATATATTGTTGCTGGTGTTATTATTCCTTCCTCTATTCCTGGTAAAACATCTGCTAAAGGCTTTATAGATGAACCTGTTTGTCTTTTTGAATTTATTCTATTTAATCCTCTTGATGTTGTTTTTTCTCTTAATTGTCCAACTGCTCCTACCACTTTTCCTGTTGATGGTTCTATAACTACTGCTGCTCCTTGTGCTAAAATTGGTGAACCATTTTCATCTGTTACACCTTTTCCATTTTTATCTTTTAATTGTAGTTTGTATTTATCTTTTTTTGATTCTTCCTCCATAATATTTTGCACTGATGATACTTGTGTTGAATAAATTGTCAAACCACTTGTTTGTAAATATGTTTCTGCTGCATCTTTCGAAATTTGTTTTTCATCCATTATTTGTTGAGTTAATTGAGTAATTAGTGCATCTGTATGTGATGAATATATATTGCCTTTAACACCATTTTCAAATTTAAATCCAGCATCTACTTCTGCAACTGCTGTGTCATATTCTTCTTGTGTTACATAATTGAATTTTTTCATTTGTGATAATACTGTCTTGGTTCTTTTTGATATTTTTTCTGTAACATCATTTCCTGAATATGGATTATACGCATTTGGTGAATGATTTATTCCTGCTAAAAATGCACATTGTGCTATACTTAAATCTTTTGCTGTTTTATTGAAATAGTATTCTGCGCCAATTTCTACACCGTGTTTTTCACTTCCACCATTTCCTATATATATCAAATTTAAATATAATTCTATTATCTGATCTTTTGACATCGCCTTTTCTATTTGATAAGCTTTTGTCCATTCCTTCAATTTCCTTATTACTCCAGCAGCTCCCTTAGAAGCTTTCTCTTGTGTTACGTTTTTTACAACTTGTTGGGTTATAGTGCTTCCTCCACCTGCTGTTGATTTTCCGCCGTGTGTTACAAATGAAAGCACCGCAGCTCCTGTTCTCTTTATGTCTACACCATGATGTTGTTCAAATCTTTCATCTTCTATTGCGATATATGCCTTTGGTAAATATGGAGACATTTCTTCAAGTGTTATAATTTTTCTACTTTCGTCTCCATTCAATTCTGCTAGTATATTTCCGTCAGTATCTACAATTGTTGAATTTTCTTTCATTATTAAATCAGACATATCTATAGAGAAATCATCTTTTTCAATTCCAAAGAATAATCCTATTCCAACTCCAGTTCCAACTACAATTAATATTACTAGTATTATTAATATGATTTTTAGTGCCATTGCTAATTTGGGATGTTTATATTTGAATTTCATTTTTGTATCTTTTCTTTTTGGTTTTACATCTTTGTTTTCCTTTTTATTTTTTGTGATTTTTTCTGCTTTATGTGCACCTTTATTTGTTGATTTCTTCTTTTTCTTTCCCATTTTTTATCTCTTTCCTTTCCCAAGATATTCATTGGTTAAATTTATGATAACATTATAATACATTTCTAAAAAAAATTAAAGTATTTTAAGAAATTCTTTAAATTTTTAATCATAATAAAAAATTTTCCCATTTATTCCGAATACTTCTTTTATAGAAACCTTATTTTTAGCAATTTTGTTACGTATATGTTGAAATGTATCTTTCATATATAAATTCGCCTCAAGTAAATCTTTTGTCTTAAATTTTTGCATATTTTCTCTCCATATAGTTTCTTCTCTTCCAACTTCAATTTCATAATCATTTATATTTATCCCATTAAAACGTTTTGAAAATATTTTCATATTGCCTTCTAAATTTATGATTATAGCATTTTCATTTAATTTATATTTATTTAACAACAAATGAAATAACAGATATCAGTATAGAAATAATAAAAGAACTAGCAAA
>OGFF01002368.1_pt1 | contig 16617 bp, 17 predicted proteins | sample 1570751 | NCBI WGS metagenome assembly OGFF01 (sample SAMEA2581951, study PRJEB24529) | metagenome | biome: Human gut stool | place: China | collected 2011 | reverse complement strand
TCTGACAGAGGAGCGTATTGCAAAGCTGGATGCCATCGGGATGCGGTGGGAGAAAAGCAATCCGAAGCACCCATCTAGGCAGGCGGTATAAGCCGAAATCGTTACGGCAAAAGCGGGTTGAAAAAAGTCGAACAAAAAAGAGAATCAACGGCTTTATGCGTTGTTGAGGGACGATTCGGCTTGTGGCGAATTGCGAAAAGGAAACCGCTCAGGCGGGATGATCGAGTGAGGAGATATTGAATGATTGCTGGAAATAAAACAACTGCAAACGGTTCTATGAACTATTATGTGCAAGAATCACCAAGTGTAAAACGCCGATGCTATGCGTTTGTGAAAAGAGCGTTTGATATTGTGGCCTCTGCTGCCGCTTTAATCATTTTGTCACCCATCATGCTGATCGCAGCAATTTTGGTTTATGTTGATGACCCGGGAAAGGTGTTCTACGGTCATGTCCGAATCGGCAAAAACGGAAAGCCTTTTAAGATGTGGAAATTCCGTAGTATGTACATGAACGCCGATAAAATGATCGATCTGCTTACGCCGGAGCAGGCAAAGCAGTACTACACGGAATTCAAAATCGACAATGATCCACGCATAACTAAGATTGGAAACTTTTTACGGAAAACCAGTCTGGACGAATTGCCGCAGCTTTTCAATGTACTTTGCAATGATATGAGTCTGGTAGGCCCTCGCCCACTGATTGAGTCGGAAATTCAGACCTATTATGAAGATACCCACGATGTACTGCTGGCTGTAAAGCCGGGTGTTACCGGATACTGGCAGGCCTATGCGCGAAATAATGCGACCTACCAAAGCGGCGAACGGCAGAAAATGGAAATGTATTACGTTCGGAACGCTTCGCTGTGGCTGGATATCAAAATTTTGTTTAAGACTGTTGAGTCCGTTTTGAGCAAGCAGGGTGCAAAATAAAGAGTATATTTGAAAAACATAAAAGTATAACGAATGAGTTTGGGAGGAAAATCATGATTATTACCAAGACACCTTTTCGAATGTCCTTTTTCGGCGGCGGAACCGATATGGAAGAGTTTTTTCGAAAAAACGGTGGAGCCGTGCTATCCACGACATTTGACAAGTACTGCTATGTTACAGTGCGGCATCTTCCGCGTTTTTTTGACTACTCCACGGAACTTTCTTATTCAAAAACGGAACGTGTAACGAGTGTCGAAGACATCCAGCACCCCGCAATTCGTAATGCTATGAAAATGCTTGATATGCACGAGCTGCGTCTTACATATGAAGCAGATCTTCCGGCGCGTTCGGGTTTGGGAACCTCCAGTTCTTTTGCAGTTGGTATGTTAAATGCCTTTTATGCCCTGAAGGGAAAATATGCCGATAAGAAAAAGCTTGCGGATGATGCAATTTATCTTGAGCGAAATCTTTGTCAAGAGGCAGGTGGTTGGCAAGATCAGATTGCTGCGTCTTTTGGCGGATTCAATCGCATCAATTTTGGAGCAGAAGGCTATGAAGTACTCCCTGTAATTATTTCGCCTGAACGCAAAAAACAATTGAACCAGAATCTGATGATGTTCTTTACTGGTTTTACGAGATTTTCTTCGGATGTGCAGAAAGCAAACGCAACTGGAAAGCAGGATAAAACTGCACAGCTCAAAGAAATGCTGTCGTTGGTGGATGATGCAGAGCATATTTTAACGGATAAAGATACGGATCTTGACGATTTTGGCCGGATGCTTGACCACACGTGGAAATTGAAACGGCAGACAGGTTCGGCGGTATCAACCAACAGCATTGATGAATTATATGCCAAAGGTATTGCTGCAGGTGCACTTGGGGGCAAACTTCTCGGTGCCGGTGGCGGTGGGTTCCTTGTTTTTTATGTCCAGCCGGATCGGCAGGATTCCGTCCGGTGGGCAATGCGGGATTTGATGTACATCCCGTTTGAGTTTGAGGACGGTGGAACGAGAGTGATTTATTATAAGCCAGAAGAATTCGTACAAAGAAAATAATGGAGTTTGTGAATGCCGGATATAAAAGAAAAAAAAATAATCAATAAGTTGTGCCTCATATCTTTTTCTAATAATGCTGATCATCAAAATGTTGTTTATAGTATGTACAAGGCATTAAAGAATCAGACAGAAGTCTATACGATTGGAATTATGAATCCGAAAAGCAAAAGCGCCACTTTTGATGATCACAATATCTATTGTAATTGCCCAGAGCGACCTGGCATAGGTAAAGGAACATTTCGTGTTGATGTTCTTCTATCGATTGCTAGGACTATAAAAAGAGAAAAAATAACGCATTTATATTTTGAAAGTCAACATCTTTGGAATGCAGCGTTAATGGTGCTTTGTCCCCAATGTGAAAAAATCGTTGCTGTTCATGATGTGATCCCACATGACGGGAACAAGGCTATGGATCTATGTAATTATGTTACATGTCATATGGCAAATCACATCATTCTGCGCAATACAATGTTTAAAGAAGAACTTTCACGTCGGTGCAAAATACCGCAGGAAAAAATAAGCTGTCTGGAATTATGGCGTGATCTCCCGCCCTATTCAATACCAAGAAATACTGGTGTTTTTCTGTGTTTTGGTAGAATTCGAAAATATAAAGGATTTGATAGACTTCTCAAAATTGTGTCGGGTACACCAAAAGTATCCTATCGTATAGTCGGAGAACCTGACGAAGAAAGCAAAGTGCTAGTGAATCAGCTGAAGCAGTATTCAAACGTCACAGTAATCGACCGCGAAGTGTCTGATCAAGAAATGATTGAGGAATTTGAAAAAGCAGACTGGTTAGTACTTCCATATGCTACAGCAACTCAAAGTGGCGTAATAGTTGATGCATATCTTCATGCAAGACCAGTGATTGCTTTCAATGTTGGTGCAATATCAGAACAGATAATTGAAGGATATAATGGACATCTTGTTGCCGAAAACGATATAAGCGAATTTATTTCTACTATAAAAAAGGTGAACGACTATACCCCAAATGAACTTGAGTATTATTCCCGGAATGCATATCAATTTGCTAAGGAAAGATACTCAGCATCGGCAGCCGCAGACAAATTTATGCAAATCATTTTTGACGCGAAATAAATATTTGTGATTTAGGAGAGAAACTGATATGAATAAAATTGTCAGGGGGGGGGGTAATGTTAACACTCCTTCTGAAAAACGGATTTAAGAGAGCAGAGTGGACATTGAAACACCGCTATTTTAAAGCACAAGGAAAAAACTGCTATTTTAATATCGTGAACTTTAATACCGAGCCGTATCTGATTTCTTTTGGAGACAATGTGGCTGTTGCAACAGGTGTGAAATTCATTACGCATGACGTAACTCATTTTGTGTTTTCCAATATGGAACCGAGTTTCAACTGGAAAGGCAGAACAGGAGAGATTCGTGTTGGAAGCAATGTTTTTATCGGAGCAAATGCAATAATACTATATGATGTAACAATTGGTGACAATGTTATTATTGCAGCTGGCGCAGTAGTGACAAATGATATCCCAAGCGGAACAATTTATGGCGGCGTTCCAGCAAGAAAAATTGGACAGTTTAATGAATACATGAAAAAAGCAAAAGAGCATCAGTTTGGCTAACAGAATGCATCTATTAAAGTTAATTCGGACAAAAAGGCTGTAAGAAAAATATCAAAAGAGATCTGGGATTGACGATTTTCGCTATGAATATATCAAAAGTGACGCTTATAAAAAGGAATATATAATCATGAAAAGAGTGCTAGTAATTATTCTGAATTACAAGACATATGAAATGACAGTTAAACTAATCAAGGAACTAAAAAAGTTGGATGACGCCCTATTTGATATATATGTGGTAGATAATTGCTCTCCAAATGAATCAGCTGATGTTTTGAAAAAAGAGTCTGTAAATTTGGAATATCATTTTTACAAGAACGAAAAAAACACAGGTTATGCAGCCGGAAATAATATTGGCATTCGGTATGCAATAGAAATGGGCTATGATTATTCTCTGATTTTAAATAATGATTTGGAAATCATAGATACTGCCTTTATTGAAAAATTAGTGCAGGTTGGCGATAAGCATCCTAATGTGGCCTGTATCGGTCCAAAAATTTTGGATATAGACCATCATCCAGTGGCGCCCTACTGTGAGCGCCCTAATTTGTTTACAATGTCTATTGGTATTGCTTGGAGCCGAAGGAAATGCGCAAGGTATATTGATATGCCTAGACCGGTGTATCGGCTATTCGGTTGCTGTATGTTACTAAAAAACAATGCAATGAAACTAGTTGACTGCATGGACGAAAGAACCTTCTTATACTGCGAAGAAGAAATCTTGGCAGAAAGGCTTCTTGCCAAAGGATATGTGGCATATTATTGCCCCAAGGCAAGCATTGTTCATCTAGAATCAGCAACAATTAATAAAGAGCAATCGAAAAAATCTATGTGGAAAACACAGATCCTCATGGACAGTATGAATATTTATTTGCATGACTATCGCCACTATAACAAACTTACCGTAAAAATATGCCAGGCGGTACGATTTGCAATTTCGTATATTCGAGGATGATGTATGGGAATTTTTTTATTGGCAGGAGCCTTGATTCTATTCGAAAATCAAGTTAAGAAAAACGGACCAAAAGCTGCATATGTGTTAAACCTGGCACTGGTTGTATATATTGTCTTTTCGATAATACTAAATGATTATCTTCAATATGTCTATGGTTGGGAGTATGGTGTTGCTGGCGCAGATTTGTTGGCTCATTTTGAAGGAGCGCGTGCGCTAGCAGAGGGTACAAGAATAATTGATTTACATAATGTAGCGTATCGTTTTGAAATGTCATTTTCGGGAATAACTTATATACTTTATGCGCTACTTGTAAAAATCGTCTCATTCAGTCCAGTGATTATTTCATATAGGGTATCTCTCCACTTGATGTATACATTGCAAATGATAGTTGCTGTTTTAGCAGCCGATAATCTTTGCACGCTGTTTCGAAAAGAAAAAGAAAAATATAACTATATCCTTCTATTTGTTATTTTGAGCTGCGTTTGTGTTGCGCAGCAGGCATCCATTCTAATGCGAGATATTTGGGTCTTTTATTTCCTGACGTTATTGTTCAAGAACTCATTTGACTCAAGAAAAGACATTATAGTCGGTATCTTGATTCTTTCGGCGTGTGCTGTATTTCGGTTTTATACTGTAATCTTAACTATTCCGTTCTTTGTCTGGAAAATCACCAAAAGGATCAAAGTTGGCGTTATTGCATCATTTGCAATACTAGCGTTTTTTTTAGCTGGGCAGCAGTTGATCTATACATTTGCCATTGCGTTTGGAATCAAGTGGAAGTTTGATTTTAATTTTAATATTGAATCGATCATTCGATATTTCTTGTTTCCCAATATAATGACACAGACGCATAATGTGCAACATATGTCCACAAACTATCATGCCATATTCGGTGGAAATACAGAATGGATATACTATATGCTTTCTTGCTGGAATGTCTATGTTTATCCACTTGCTTGTTATGGAATTCTGAAAACGCTTACTAATAGAAAAAAAGTGGAAGAAGGCATTATTTGGCTGTGCCAAATTATAAATATCGGATTGTTGTATAGCGTTTTTTATGATTCCGTAACAGAACCGAGACATAAATTGCTGATTCTTTTTGGCGTGTTGTTCTTTTTTAATGAAGGGATACGAAAACTCAATAAAAAAGCAATCATAGTATATTCTTTTGCTGTTGTTTCGTGCTTGATGGGTATATTTGCATTTGTGGGGTGACGCTTTAATGAATAAAAAAATAACTTGGTATTCAGATATAAGAGTTCTCTGCACCGTGCTGGTTGTAATTGGACATTGTACGAATTTAACTTTAATCAATAGAGACGGAATCGCGAATGTTGTCTATTTGAATTCTATACAGAAATACACAGAATGCATTAGAACAATAATATACAGCTTTCATATGCCTCTATTTGTGACCTTGTCTGGTGCTGTGTTTTTCTATGCGTACAATGAGAATTTGACCTTAAAAACTTTTATCAAAAAAAAGATTTACAGACTTCTTGTTCCATTCTTTGGAACGGCTTTTTTTGTGTTAATTCCGCAGAGATACCTAACAGAGTATTATCAGAATCGGCCAATAAGAGTGGCAATTTTGCAAGATGTATTGTTGGCATATGATGTGAATTATCTATGGTATCTATTGATGCTTTTTGAAGTAAGTGTGATTTTCTTTTTTGTGACTCGTATCATATTAAATGCTCCGCAAAGCATCCGTTATATCTTTTTCGGACTTTTTCTTGTATCGTTTATCTCATTTAGTCTCCCGCTACTCCCATTCCAAATTAACAAGGTATTAGAATTTTCATTTTGGTTTTTAGTCGGAATTATCATTGAAAAGAAAAGAAATGAATTCGAGCGGATTGATCACAAAGACAGATACGCATTTTTTTTCCTTTTAATATGGGGAATAACCTTCTTTTTGTTCTATTACCTAAATAGTATGCTGGCAATAAGCACACAACACTATTTGTTACCTATTAAAGTGGCAAAAATGTCCGTTAGATATGTGATGGAGGGGGCAGCCGTCCTATTTGTGTGTTTTCTTTTAGCCAAGCATCCAATGAAGAAGTCTCAATCTTATAAAATCATTGAAAAGTATTCAATGCAAATATACTTGTTTCACTGTCCTGTTATACATATATATAAATATGTTGTGGCTTTTTTGATAGCATCAGACAATATGTCAAATGTACTATATTTTTCATTGCTTTTGATTGGAAATTTTTTGGCGATTTTAGTTCCAATTTTTTTGTCGAGTATCTGGGAAAAGAAAAAATATATCTATGGGGGAGGAAAGTTAAAAGGATGAATATATTGTATCTGGCAAACTCTATGCCCTACGATACTATCAGACATGCTGGTGGTAAAACATTTAACTACTATGTCAGCAACATAAGCAGCGATAAGGACAATACTGTTAAAGTAATTGGTATATGTAACCAGGAGGAATTAAAAGAACTAAGATTTAAAGGCGAGAATGTTGAATTGATTCCGGTACTTACAAAGGGAAGCGTTTTTCTCAACTTACAAAGAATTGCTTTTGATATAGTAGGATGGATTTTTGGATTGAAAAAATGCGATAAGTCCTTTTATAAATATTATAAAATCAAAAATGAATTAAAGAAACTTTCTTTTGAACCCGATGTTGTTGTTTTGGAGTGGACAAATATGGTCTTGCTCTATAAAACTGTAAAACAAAGGTTTCCGGATGCTAAACTTATAGCATCTGAACATGATGTTACTTATTTGGGATTGGAGAGAAAAGGATTAAGTGCAAAAAAACTTGCTCGAGCTAAAAAACAAGAGCTGGAAGCTCTCCATAATTGCGATGTTGTAATGCCGCACAATGTTAAAGACAAGAATTTACTTGTCCAAGATGGCATTCCAGAAGATAAAATACATGTGATCGTTCCTTACTATCATAATATGGGCTATATTGAGCGTAAGAAATTGAACCATGATATTCTTTTCTGGGGGGCTATGTATCGCCCGGAAAACTATGAAGCAGCAATTTGGTTTATTGAAAACGTGATGCCACTGTTAGAAGATTTGGATGTACGATTTGTTGTTGCAGGAAATCGACCACCGGAAAAATTAAAGCAGTACGCTAGTAGCCGGGTCGTTATCACAGGATTTGTTGAAAATGAAACGCCTCTTTTTGAGTCAAGCATGTGCTTTGTATCGTCGCTTTTGACTGGAGCTGGAATAAAAGTTAAAGTGATTGAAGCACTATCAGCAGGAATTCCAATACTTACAAATGATATTGGAATTGAAGGTATTCCGGCTGTAAACGGTGAAAGCTATTTCCACTGTGAAAAACCAAGGGAATATAGTCGAATTATCCGCGAACTTTATAACGATGAGATAGATACAGAAAAGCTTATAACAATGCAACGAAAAGTGATTGCAATACATTTTAATCTGGAAGAATCCTATGCTAGCTATGAAGAGATGCTGCTGAATTTATGAGCGAGAGTAAAAAGATGAAAATTGGATTTATTACATTAAGCTGTGCTTACAACTATGGTGCGGTTCTTCAAGCATATGCCACACAAAAGTTCTTGAGCCAAAAAGGTGGATATGACACAATCTTGGTTGATTATGTTACGGAACGATACCAGATAGATGATAAAGATTTTGTTTACAAATCAACTGTACGGTGGCGAAAGAATGTACTGACAAGGTTGCTCTGGAAATTTACAAAGCATAAAAACGAGCTATTATGCAGAGATTTTTTCAGGAGCTTTGTAGAAGAGCATATTCCCAAAACCAAGGTTTACTATAGCAACGAGGAACTGAAAGAAGATCTGCCAGATTGTGATGCGTTTATTTCCGGAAGTGATCAGATTTGGAATACGGATTTCTCATGGGACAAACAGCCAGATTACCCCTTCTTCTTGGATTTTGTACCAGATGACCGTAAAAAAATTGCATACTCATCCAGCTTCGGCGAAGTCCATATGAGCACGGAAGTAAAGCAAAAGGTCAAAAAACTTTTGGAGCGCTATGATGCTATTGCCGTTCGGGAAACTAGCGGGAAAACCCTTGTTGAAGATATGGGGCTTTCTGCAAAAGTTGTTCTTGATCCGACCATGCTTTGTGACCGTGCGGTTTGGGATGAACTGGCAGCAGGCCGGCTGCTCGAACAGGATTATGTTTTGCTCTTCCAGATAAATCCCAATAAAGAACTGCTACATTTTGCTGAAGAGTTTGCGCGTTCGCAAAAGATGAGGCTGGTTATTTTGTCTGCCAATCCCGCACATAAAAAAGATCTCGGTCGAAAAGCAATCTACCTGCCCAAAGTAGAAGGATGGCTTTCGTACTTCAAATATGCAAGTTATGTATTGACTGACTCCTTCCATGCGTGCGTTTTCTCCGTGCAATTTGAACGGCAGTTTGCCCCGGTAGTAGATCGGCGTAATACAAAGCGTATATCTAGCGTTTTAGGACTGCTTGGCCTCAAAAATCGCATCGTTGAGGTCAATGACCTTCATGCTTTGCCGGGTGTATTAAAAAGTGCGATTAATTATGATGACGTAAAACAAAAACTGAAAGAACTTCAAAAAGACAGTGGCGGGTGGCTTTTGAATAAGCTGGAAAAGGACTGAAGGGAAAATCAATAGTATATGGATAAAAGTATGGACGTATATGCAGCATACTGTCTGGATGAAAACATCCGCCTGAAAAGCTCCTCCGGCGGAATGATAACGATTCTTGCAGAACATATACTTGCCCAAAATGGTGCTGTATACGGTGTGGCAATGTCAGAAGATTGCTATTCGGCGGAGTTTATTCGCATTACGGATAGCAATGGCCTTGAAAAGATACGGGGTTCTAAATACCTGCAGGCAAAGTTAGGAAATACTTTTAGGCAGGTCAAGGAAGATTTGGAATCCGGTCGGACGGTTCTGTTTACAGGAACGGGTTGTCAGGTCAACGGACTGAAAGCATATCTTGGCAAAGCCTATGAAAAATTATATTGTGTCGATGTTATATGCCATGGTGCGCCATCGCCTAAACTGTGGCGGAAATATGTTGAATTTCGTGAAGAAGAGTATGGCTCGAAGGTCACATATGTAAGTTTTCGATGCAAAGATGACAAGGACTGGAACGGATTCAATATGAAAGAGATAGATGCCAGTGATAAGGTCGTACATATTTCGCGGCATGTTGATCCGTACTTTTCGCTCTTCGTCAGCAACCTTTCCCTACGCCCTTCTTGCTATGAATGCTTGGCCAAAAAACTGAAACAATCCGATTTGACGGTTGCCGATTTTTGGGGGATCGATAACGTAGCACCTGAAATGAATGACAACAAAGGCATTTCCCTTGTTATTGTACGGTCTGAAAAGGGCAAAGAACTGTTTGCGGGAATATCAGAACGATTGACGATAAAGAGCGTATCTTATGAGGACGGTGTCCGAGACAATAAGGCGGAATACCAGCCCTACCCAAAGCCACTGCAAAGAGACTCTTTTTTCAAGGATATGAACCGGATGCCTTTTGAGGAACTGAGCAAAAAGTATCTCTGCGAATCCTCCAAAACAAAGGTCAAGAAAATCGTAAAATCCGTAATCAAAAAACTCATGGGGGGGGGGAAAATGAAGGTAACTAAATATACCGATTATTGGATGTGTTTTGTTATGAGGGAAAATCATGTTGAAAGAGATACCGATACTGTATAACAGAAAAGAAGAGTGCTGCGGCTGCACGGCCTGCTATGCTGTTTGCTCTCGAAATGCAATTTGCATGGTAAAAGACGAGGAAGGATTTGAATACCCTGAAATTGATGAAAAACGATGTGTCAGGTGTTATATGTGTATAAAGATTTGCCCTATCAAGGCAAATTTCCAAGCATGAAAGAGGTTCTTTAGTACATGAAATCGGGTTCAAAACTAGCTAAAAATACGGTGATTTACGCTATTGGAAACTTTGGCACCAAAATCCTTTCCTATGTGATGGTTTTGGTCTATTCCTATTACATTACACCGGAAGAACTTGGGTATTATGATGTTGTCCTGACAACGATCTCTATGATCCAGCCACTGGTCATTTTCCAGCTCAACGATGGAGTATTCCGATTCCTAATAGAGTCTGAAAAAGAGCAGAGTAAGGCAATCATCGGAAACTCAACCAAATTTCTCTGTCTAACAACGTTGGTCACAGAGATACTGTTTGCTGTTTTCTGTGCCTTCGTAAATATCCAGTATGCCCTTTGGGTGGGACTTTTGCTAGCTTTGACGATGTTCTTCATCCTTTTTCAGGATATCATACGAGGCCTTGGCCTGAACAAGGAATATGCATTTTATGGCGTTCTGAACAGCGTTGTAATGCTTGTGATGGAGGTCGTCGGCCTGATGATTCTCCATCTGGGTGTGGAAGTCCTGATTGTTTCGAAGGCGTGCGCTTACGGTGTCTGCATCGTTACGATGCTCGCACGGCACAAGGAAATCTTTGCAGCGCTTCGGGAGCGCATGTCAAAGGAAGTTCTAGGGCCAATCTTAAGATACTCTGCGCCGCTCGTGCCGAATACGATATGCTGGTGGGTAGTGAACTCTTCAGACCGCTATATCATTTTGTTTGCTCTGGGCGCAGCGTTCAACGGCATTTATTCAATGGCAACAAAATTTCCGACGATCCTTACCACGGTGACTAGCATTTTTTATCTGGCATGGCAGGAGACTGCAATCAAAGAATACGATACGCCGAACCGTGATGCGTTTTTCAGCGAGATATTCAGGAAATATTATGTGCTTTTGTTTTCCATGTGCCTTTGTGCAGTTCCGGCAACGAAAATTGTAATCGAGCTGTTCGTTTCCGAGGCATACAAAGAGGCATGGAGATACACTGGGTTTCTTTATTTGGGAGCAGCATTCAGTGCGCTTTGCGGCTTTCTCGGAATGGGATACCAAATCTCTAAGGAAACGTCCAGAAGCCTTGCAACCACGATTTTTGCAGCCCTCCTCAATTTTGGCGTTAATATCGGGTGCGTCTATTTTATCGGTCTCCAAGCTGCCAGTTTTTCGACCTTTGCGGCTTATCTATTCCTGTTCCTCATCCGCATTCGACATTCCCGGAGATATTTTACTTTGAATATTGAGTGGGGAAAGAATACAGCATGGCTGGCAGCGGTGTTGCTCTCAATGGCCCTGACTTTTGTAATGCCAGGACTATGGATTTGTTTTTTGATGGAAATGGTTGCGCTCGTAATATTTATAAAGGCAAATTACAACATCATACACCCTTATATAGAGCGGTTGATGCGGAGGTGAAAGCATGAAAACAATCATCATGGCTGGTGGACGAGGTACCCGAATTTCCGAGTTGTTCCCTGATATTCCAAAGCCACTGATTCCAATTGACGGCATTCCGGTTCTGGAGCGCGAGATATGCTCTTTGGCTTCACAGGGGTTTCGGGATATTATTCTTACGGTGTCCTATCTGCACGAAAAAATCGAGGAGCATTTCGGAGACGGCAGTAAGTGGGGTGTGAATATTGAGTATCTCGTAGAAAACACTCCACTAGGTAATGCTGGCGCACTCTTCAAATTAAATCTGAAAGAAGATTTTCTACTGCTAAATGCCGATGCTATGTTTGATGTGGACTTTAATCGGTTTGTTGCTTTCCACAAAGAGCATGGCGGGTTGGTCACGCTCTTCACGCACCCAAACAGCCATCCGTATGATAGCGGCTTACTTGTCGCCGATAAAAATGGTGCAGTTGAACAATGGCTGGCAAAAGAGGATTCTCGCCCAGAATACTATCGAAATCGTGTAAACGCTGGTCTCCATGTTATCAATCCGAAAGTTCTAGAGCAGTCTGGAATTGATGCAGACAGGGTTGGTACAGTCGGAGAAAACGGAAAGCCTATTAAAGTTGATTTGGATCGTCAGCTCCTAAAACCCCTCGCTGGCACAGGAAAAATGTTTTGTTATGACAGCCCGGAATATGTGAAGGACATGGGTACACCAGAGCGTTATTATGCTGTCTGTGAGGATTACAAGGCAGGACGTGTCTCCGAGAAGAATCTGCAAAACAAGCAGAAGGCAGTATTCCTTGACCGAGATGGCACAATCAATAAATATGTCGGATTCTTACGGAATATTGATGAGTTTGAACTTTTGGACGGTGCAGTGGAGGCTATCAAGAAAATCAATGCTTCTGGGTATCTGGCAATCGTTGTCACAAATCAACCCGTGATTGCTCGCGGGGAAGTGTCTTTTGAAGAACTGGAAAGAATCCACAATAAAATGGAGACACTTCTGGGCAAAGAAGGAGCTTACTTGGATGCTATCTACTTCTGCCCGCATCATCCGCATAAGGGATATGAAGGAGAGCGTCCAGAGTTGAAGTTTGATTGTAACTGTCGCAAACCAAAGCCGGGGATGTTGTTGAAAGCTGCTCAAGATTTCAACATTGATTTAGCTCAGTCTTGGATGGTTGGTGATGGTGAGAACGATATTAAAGCGGGCCAAAATGCTGGTTGTCGGACTGCCCTTGTTGGAAATGGGGCTTACGGTCAGACCGTAACAGTATCGTCTCTGAAAAACTTTGTGGAACAATATTTGAAATAGGAGAAAATTATAAAATGCGTGAACTCGAAAATCGACTGATGAAGCATATCAATCTGTTGGTAGAGCGATACCCTTCTTTGGAATCGGCAAAAGATGACATTATTGCGGCGTATCTTATAATGGAAGAGTGCTATGAAAATGGCGGAAAGCTGCTCGTGGCTGGCAATGGCGGCTCCGCAGCAGATGCCGAACATATTGTCGGCGAACTGATGAAAGGCTTCAAAATGCCTCGCAAGCCAGAAACGACCTTCGCAGAAAAACTCGTAGCTGAGAATCAAGAACTCGGTTCTGTTCTTGCCGAAAACTTACAGGGAGCACTTCCTGCCATTGCACTGGACGGTCATCCTGCTCTGTCCACAGCGTACATGAACGACTGCGAGCCGCTGCTCTGCTTTGCACAGCAGGTCAACGGTTATGGCAAGGTAGGAGATGTATTCCTTGGTATTTCGACCAGTGGTAATAGCAAAAATGTGCTGTTTGCAGCGACTACCGCTCACGCAAAAGGCTTGAAGGTTATCGGCTTGACTGGAGCAAAAGATAGCAAACTGAAAGATATGAGTGATGTGTGCATTAAAGTTCCTCAGACAGAAACTTATATGATTCAAGAACTGCATTTGCCTATTTATCACTGCCTGTGCCTGATGCTGGAAGATAAATTTTTTGCGTAAGGATTTGGATGGCAATATAGTAGAGTATATTCGGCATTGGGACATTATTTTTTCAGTGCTGCATTTTTCGTCTGCACGGCCCGGCCACATAGCTGGACGGGGTGAACGGCTGTTTTATTATCAAAGTCACAAAGAAAGATGCAGGGAAGGGGACAATCTTCTTCAGCGCAGATAGTATATTGAACACAACCATTTTTATTCAGCCTATTATAAAGGTATCGGCTACTGGGAAGCAAGGATGTCAACCGCTATGTAAAACCGTAGCCCTCCGACTGCGGTAAAAATCAAAGATTGGATAGTTGCGAAAGAATCTGCTTGCTGATGCGGATCAGTTCGTCCAGCCGGGCGCGCAAGTCCTCCAGATCGGCGGCATAGACTTGACCGTTTTCGTTGGCAGCTCTGGCGTACTGGTTCAGATTGTTGCTGCACATCTGCAAAAGATATGCCATCCGGCGCAGCTGCGGCAGATCAAGTTGCAGACAGTATCCGTCCAGCGTCATTTTGCGCAGATAGGAGCCAATGCTCAGAATGCCGCTGGCTTCCATTTTGTTCCGAATCCGTTCCAACTCCGGCTTGCTGACCCGGAAGTGAAGCTGCTGGTCACGGCGGTCATTCATCGGGAATCACCATGGCGGTTCCTTCGGAACGGATGATATCGCCTTTCTGGTTGACGATGGTAATCGTAGTAGTTTTCTTTGAAATTTTTATCACCTCGATTTTACTAAGTCGTGGTTGGTTCGGTTCTAATAGGAAAGCTGCATCGTGGTGGGTGCGTTGTACAGAGAAGCGAGCAGATATTGCTTCATGTTACGGATCGGGCTGACGTTCTCTGCAAGGCACTTCAGCACAAAACGGATATGGTCGGTGTTCAGCTTCATAAAGCGGCTGCGCACCACCTCGGCAGGCTTGTCGTCTCCGGCAATGTGCAGCAGCTTACGGTTGGTAGCGCAGGTGTCCACCAGCAAGTCTACGATCTGGTAGATAATGTCCTTGTCATCCGGGCAGAGCCGGAGCAAAAGGTCTATCTCCAAAGACTGAGAAAAATATTCTTCCAGTTGGGTGCGTTTGCTCATCCCATCCGCTTCTTCAGAATTGAATGGATCAGTCTCACTCATTTCAGTATCATTCTCTTTAGTCTTATTACATCGTGATTTTGAAGGGTCTTGACTTGCGTTTTTGAAGCCTCCAGAATCGTGAAAATCACGATTCTGGAATATTGATTTTGACGATTCTGCCGAAAAGTTCTTCACATACACCAAACTTGGCTTTCCCAGACCTCTGCGTTTTCGTTCAATCAGACCAAACTTTTCGAGTTCCCGGAGCAGCTTGGTCGCTTTGTTGTCTGCGCAACACAACGCCCTCTTGACATCCTCTATCGTGAAGATGATGAACACCCGGTTCTGCTCGTCCAGCCAGCCGTTTTTCACAGACAGGCTCATGCGGTCCAGCAGGATGCCGTACAGGGTTTTTGCATCGGTGGACAGACTCTGGAACCGTGGCTCCTGAAAAAGAGCCTTGGGAATGCGGTAGAATGAAAACAGTTCTCCGGCTTGTCCGTAAAAGTAGTCAAGGGTCATGTGGCTTTTTCAACGTTTTGCTCCAGCTTGTGTTCAAAAAATCAACCGCCTTTCGTTTGAAAATAAAAAGCGCACTCTTTTCTTATTGAAAAGTGGTGCGCTATGTAATATAATGGCTATATAATTTAGCTATCCAAAAGATAGTCGATGAGATATTCTTTCGGAATCATGAAAGATCGTCCGACTTTCAGGCAGCGAATTCTATGTTGATGGATTCTTCTGATGATGGCAGTCTGGCTTTTGAAACCGAGTAAAGTTGTTGCTTCTTCGACAGACAGCACATCAGGATAGTTCACAAATAATTTTTTATAATACTCTTTTGCTTGATTTTGATTCATTATCCTTGACTTTCCTTTCGTTTTGTGCCTAAGCAGAGGAGCGTTTTGCCCTGCATCCCTCCTGAACATCCCTCCAATTTCCATTTGGGCGGTCCAAACCGAAAAAACAGAGTAGAGGAAAAACGCATCGAAAAATCGTGGATATTTCAAATTATTGTTCGTTGAGGCGTGAATTTTGCCTTTGCACAGTGGGAACCAGATATCACTAGATATCACTGGATGACACCAGATGGAAGATGAGGACAAAAACTCAAAATCCCTTGTGCTAATAACACGTGTGGGTTCGACCCCCACCACCGGCATAGTGAAAGCAGTCTGAGATGAAAATTTCAGGCTGCTTTTCTTTTTATGTTCCCGCTTTATATTTTTGTGTTTTCGGGGAAAATGCTGACGATGGCATTGGCAGAAGACACCTTGCTGGAGAAATCCAGATGTGTATAAATGTTGCTTGTCGTGCTGATGTCGCTGTGCCCCAGCCACTCCTGAATCTCCTTCAGGCTCACGCCATTGGCATAGAGCAGACTGGCGCAGCTATGGCGCAGATCGTGAAAGCGGATACGCTTCATCTGGTGTGCGACCAGAAAATCCGGGAAATGTTGGCTCAGGAAATCGGGCCGAATCCGTTTTCCCATCGGGTCTACATAGATATAGTCAAGATAATCGGTGCAATAGCTTTTGCCGCAGACCTTCCGATTCTGCTCCTGCTCCTTTTTCATTTTATTGAGCATCTGCTCACAGGCAGGGATCAGGGGAAGCGTCCGGCAGCTCGACTTTGTTTTTGTCTTATCTCGTGCGATCTCTGTTAGCGTTCCGTTGACCTTTGCGGTCACAACCGTATGCTGAATGCTGATTTTCTTGTTTTCAAAGTCAATGGCATCCCATTTCAAGCCAACAACTTCACTGCGCCGCAGGCCGT